>Ga0131853_10023780_pt1 | contig 11058 bp, 8 predicted proteins | sample TergutLab28metaG_FD_92764 | JGI IMG/M metagenome (GOLD analysis project Ga0131853, IMG submission 92764) | Labiotermes labralis P1 segment gut microbial communities from Petit-Saut dam, French Guiana - Lab288 P1 (version 2) (version 2) | ecosystem: Host-associated > Arthropoda: Insects >...
CCACATCACCAACAGACAATCCCGCTACATAACACCAACACGCCTCAAGTCAGCCTACACAACACAACAAATAGTCGCAAGCTCCTGAAGATGGACGTATTAACGTCTGAAACATGTTGAGCAGTATATAATAAAGCAAGTGTCATCTAGTTGGTCAACCTTTATTCAAATATATTTGTTAACTCAATTGGGTCGATACCCGGTGGCAGCAGTACAGTACACATTTACACACAAACAGTACACGGAACAAAACTATGAAACGGAATACCCAGAACGGAACACACACAAAACAATAAGAATTCTTAAACTAACAAAAGAATACATAACATTACAAGAAGAATACATAATTTACAAAATTAAACAGAAGCATACAAAACATACAACTATATGTACAATAATACAAGATATATATATATATATATATATAGACACCCTGTTACTACAAACTTCTCTACACTTCACTACACTTGTCGACACTTCACTTATTTCCATTTAAAACTTCACCCAACTACACTTCACTACACTTCGCCTCTTCCCATTTAAACTTCACCCAACTACACTTCACTCCACTTCACTACACTTCGCCTCTTCCCATTTAAACTTCACCCAACTTCACTTCACTACACTTCGCCTCTTCCCATTTAAACTTCGCCCAACTACACTTCACTACGCTCTCATTTGGCTTAACCCCATTTAAGTTTCCTACCGCTTCACTTCACCTCACATCACTACAAATTTATAAAGACTATTCTTACAATAAAAGCCAACAATATGCACAATTTCTCAAATTTATTTTGATAAAGAACTCTACATGTTTCGGACAGATCTACTGTCCATCGCCAGGAGTCTCAACACTGTATACACAGCAATAGCTATTTGTCATGCTAGTTATGTTGACTGTCTGCCAGCAAGGTCAGGATGGATTCCTATTGCTGTGTATTGCTGTGTATACAATGCTAGACTCCTGATGATGTACAGTAGATCTGCCCGAAACATGTAGATTTCTTTACAAAATAAACTTGAGAAATAGTGCAGCTCGTCGGGTTTTATTATAAGAATATATCACGATGCTCCGTCCTCTGAATGTCATATTTATAAAGACTGTATTTTAGATTCAGATGTGTGTGTTTTGTTGTTATGTGAATAAATCAGTGGAATCTAACAAATAAAAGGATTTAGAATAATATAAATAATTCCTTTAAGTACAGCGTGTATCTAAATAGGTGTATTCTGTATATTTGAGTCCAAGTGAAATCTCTCTGTTCAATTAAAAAGACAACCCGAAATTCAATATTTTAGCCCACTGAAGAAATTATCTGTTTTAAAAATCTGTTTTCCGGGACTGAACGGATGCTGTCAAGCCAGGAGGCCTACGTCATGTCACGGTGAAATGTATTGCTATTTGTGTGACGTAGCGTCCAGGAAATTATGTATTGATCAGCTCCAGAGCTTTAGAAATTGCTAGGGGTTCAGCCAACGGGGTTGAGATAGATGGGGTGCAAATGCCAGTGGAAAAAGTGACGCATGTCACATTTTCCCCTAACCGTTTTCCTTATTTTCTCAGATTTGTCGGTTAAGGGAAATAAGACAAAACGTCTTAGTTCAATACCCGGCAGAGGCAACTCTCTTCTTTCATCTCTTCAGAAAGTTACAGCAGGTTTAAGGGTTTATTGAGCCTCCTACCCAAAAGGTAACGCGCACCGGAGGTTATTTACATGGGGTAAAGTAATTTTACCTTGCTTTGTTTACCTTGTTACAACTTCACCTTCCTTTAGGCATTTCCATATTAATTTCTAACTTACAGTCTCACAGAAGCGAAGATGTGTGTTTAATTCTGTATTAACTCTAGTCTATAGTAGCCTATTGAAATTTCAACAAAATTGAAAACAAAGAGTGGTGCTTCAGCCTGCAACACGAATACCACTACAACCCAACCACACCGAAACACCAACACACATCGAACCAAGAACACACGACCAATGTGGTAATTCAACAGAATAGTCGTAAGCTCCTGATGATGGATATATTAATGTCCGAAACATGCTGAGCGCATAAGAAGTGAAATAAAACAGCAAGTGAAATCAAGTTGGTCTTTTGTTTTCAACTATTACAATGATGCACTGTCCAATAAATATAAGATTCAACAAAATATTTCTGTAATGTCGATATTACTCTTACATTTCAACCCCCAAAAGTATGTAACTAAACAGAAATATATACGTGTATGTGCAATTTTTTTTTCTGCCAACGGATCAAATTTCTTCTCATTAACTCGAAAAGTATGAAATAAAAATATTTGTTCTGAAATTATTAAATTTTTCAGAAAGGCAGTACGCCGTCAAGCGATGCTACTACCTGGAGCCATGACACTAGATATTTCGACAGAGTTCAGTAAATCAGTACGACTTAAGCATAGCTTCTACTACAATTTTTTTTTGTTGCTAAAATCTTGGGGTCTTATTCGTAACAGCTAATAACTATGATCAACAACGTACATGACGAAGCAAGTTTGAGCTGTTCACAAACTTTGTCCCTTTTAGCGTGTCCCCGAGCACCATACGTGTCACAGCACGTGTCTGCGGACGTAAGCTTCCAATGCGATAAAGCTGTCGTGTTCGGGGACACGAAAAGAGAAACATTCTCTGTATAAAGACCAATAACAGTTGACTTTCGCATAAGATAAGACGACAGGCAAAACAATTAGAATTCCTTCCTTGTTATTTCAATTACTTCATTAACTAAAACAATTCCGAATCTTTACGATGTTTTCCTCTTCTTTTTGTTTCTGTGTAGGAAAATCGGCAGAGTTTTCTAAACTTTATGAATTGCATCATGTTCTGCCTTGAAAATGAAAGAAACACCCTTTCCTACGAAATGTAAAATGTGTACGTATGAAGCTGCATTAAGATGTGTTACTGCCACAACACAGCACTCTCCAAATTGCCTCAGACCTACTTATAATAAAACCAACTAGATTCACTAATTTCTCAAATTTATTTTTCGAATAAAACTCTACATGTTTTGGGACAGTTCCTCTGCCCATCATCAGGAGCTTTTCACTGTACATACAGAAATGGTATATGTCAAACAGGTTTGCTGACAGCTTGCGAACAGGATCAGGACGGAACCTCCTGATCCTGCTCGCAAGCTGTCAGCAAACCTGTTTGACATATACCATTGTTGTATGTACAGTGAAAAACTCCTGATGATGGACAGAGGAACTGTCCGAAACATATAGAGTTTTATTCCAAAAATAAATTTGAGAAATTAGCGAATCTAGTTGCTTTTATTATAAGAATTTATCACGATGCACGGTCACTTGAACGTCAAAATTCCTCAGACCCTCTGTGCCATATGTCTGTTTTCTTTTAGTAACTAGATGGCAACACGATTCAGTGAGTTTAATTAATTGTCTCTGTATGAATGTGACGCGAAAACTGGTTTCAAAGTGCTGCAATGCAAACATAATTAGTAGCTACGCACGGTACAAGCTCTTCAAGGTCTGGGGTTGCGTGGTCTGTTAACTTTTCTCATTTTACCCACATATTATCTCATATCTACTTTTAATTTTCACAGAACACTGCAGCTGCAGGAAAATTACAACAAAGTAATTGTGCTCACGCATTAAAAAATAATCCAGTTTTAAAAAACTGCGAGCTTTCACAGCAGCAAGTGTTAAAATCCACTCTGTTTTGGGGTTTGGCGTTGGGTAGAGCACGTTTGAAACGTGATGGCACACGCGCAGAAACCAGATTTGGTCTTTCGGTGAAACGGACGAGTCCATTTAAATCGGCGGAGGGGTTAGTTCAGTCGATTACTGGCAGTCGAGGTGTGCTCATCAGCGGTAGAAATGGTAGTAATGCTGGATACACCATGTTCTGAGGTAGAGTGCAAGACTACTGGCTACCCACTCCACTCGCATGTTGTCCCTTCACTTCCCCTACCGTGCGTCACCGTGTGCCATCAGGTTTCAACTCAGCTCTAACTCGGTAGATATTTTCAAATGTTTGGGAAAAAACCCTTGTTGTATCTTCACACTGAAAATTCATAAGTACGCTGAAGGAGAGAAGGAATGTTCCACCTAACCGATGGTAACTAACCACAGAACTGTTACTATAAGACTTCCTTTCCTTAGGGTTGCAATAGAGAACAGGTTGCAATAGAGAACAGGTTATACAGAAATGCTCCTCCATGTGTAAGGGCGGGGGGAATCACTTGCTCATTTCTCTGGTCGTTTTGACCACTGAAATTGAGATTAGTATTTGTCTCTCAAACTTCTGGTGCCGATCATCCACCTAGGTGATGCTTTACGCATGTAGAAAGAAGAGCTCAACATGTAAAGCCCTACACCTGCCTGGATTCGAACAACAATTCCTCGGTTGTCAAGAACGTAGCTTATTTACTACCTCGGTGTGTTGCTGTGCATAAAAATCGATTCAGTATATCAGTTTTCCTGAATCGGTTTATTTTTATGTCACACGAAGTTACAAATTACTGCTTATTTCTCGTCACTATCTTGGCTCACTCTCAAAGGCTGGGGCACTGGACACTACAAAGTACAAGTGTCTAATAAGTAACACATATTTGAAGTTTGGTGTCACATCCGAATGGAAGAATATAAAATTTGCTGTTTGAAATCATATATTTCTTCGACTGTCTCTATCGTATGAATTGAAATATAATGTACTACGCTTTGGGACAGGTTCCGTCTCAATTCAGGCTTTGTTCGTCCAAAACAGCTGTGACAATCCCCAGATTAAATTCCGGGTTCACGGTTTTAATTACATTGTAAATAATTGTCGTATAGCACCAGGTGTATTGGTAGAAAAATACATTTTTTTTAAATGTTTGCCATCCCGAAGTGTTTAACACATATATAAATACACAATGATGTGTCAGTCAAACACAACGAAACTTTATTACGTTTATTATTGTATCAGGGGAAAAAGTTTCGATTCTTATAGAATCATCTGTATCTTAGAATGGCCTGAAGATGATTCTATAAGAATCGAAACTTGTTGCCCTAATACAGTAATAAACGTAATAAAGTTTTGTTGTTAGGATGGATCTTCAGGAGGTGGGATATGAGTATATGGACTGGATTGGGCTGGCCCAGGATACAGACAGGTGGCGGACGCTTGTGAGTGCGGTAATGAACCTTCGGGTTCCGTGAAATGCGGGGAATTTCTTGACTAGCTGCAAACCAGATGGCTTCTCAAGAAGGACTCTGCACCAAGGAGTAAGTAAGTAAGTAAGCTTTGTTGTGTTTGGCTGATACATCATTGTATATCTACAGAAAAAAGACTGTCCCGGAAACGTTGTGTGATTTATTGCACTACTTTGGATGGAAAAGTCCCAGAATCCTACGCGAGTTCAAACGTCATAGACCACAGTCAGAACCCTACAGAGCAGATTTGCTGTGTTGGAGAGCGAGGCTCAGTGGAGGGTACTTGGTCGTTTAGAGAGAGGAAGTGACATGAGGGTGGAGAAAAGTGCGTGTTGATGAGCTTCGTGGTTTGCATTCTTCACCAAGTGTTGTTATGAGGCTGGAATGATAAAGGCATAGGGTATGAGGTTGCAGCCTCACCCAGTTTTAACAGCGGCCGCGTGGGAGACGTGGGTGGGTATGGAGGGTCGTTGGAGCAGGCGCTTGGGGATTGTTATTCATCTACCGGAAGCGTCGGCTACTTATAAAACAGAATGTGCGGCGTCGTGTCCAGAAACAGAGTATTCTTTAGTCACAGCTTTTACGATACCAAACCGCACAATATACTTTTTCCTTAATTTATGGCTCATTTAACGATGTTGTCCGTGATAATATTAAAATGGATCTTCAGAAAGTGGGATGTGGGGGCATGTACTGGATCGAGCTAGCTCAGGATAGGGACAGGTGGCGGGCACTTCTGAATGTGGTAATGAACTTTCGGGTTCCATAAAATGCGGGGAATATCTTGACTAGCTGAGAACCGGTTAGCTTCTCAAGAAGGACTCTATTTCATGGACTAAGTAATAAGTCCGTTCGTCATATATATAGAATGTGCAGTGGTAGGACAAGGTAACATTGGAATGGAGAAGACTGCACGGTGAGAAGCTTCATTATCTGTACTCCTCACGGAAGTGGGACGGGATAGCTCAGTCGGTGTAACGACTCGCTACGGGCTGGACGGTCCGGGGATCGAATCCCAGTGGGGAAGGGATTTTACACACCCATCCAGACCGGCTCTGGGGCTCACCCAACCTCCTACACAATGGGTATCTGGTCCTTCCGCGGGGGTGAAGCAGCCGGGGCGTGGCGTTGACCATCCATCACCACCCAGCGCCGAGGTTAAAGAAAGAGTAGATCTATATATCTACTCCTCCGCTGGACTTTCTTTGCCCGTTCTAGGGCGAAATTCTTACTCCCCACGGAATATAATTCGTGTGATCGGATAAAGAAGAATGAGATGTGACATGTGCAGGGGGAAGGAGAGTTGTATGTAGGGGTTTGACGAAGCAAGCTGATGGAAAGAATCTGCTGGGAAAACCCGGGCTTAATGGGATGATATTAAAACGGATCTACAAGAAACAGTATGAGGGCTTAAACAGGATTGATGTGGTTCAGAACGAGGACAGTTGGCAGGCTGTTGTGATAGCGGTAATGAAACTTTCCCGAGTTTCATAACATGCGGAGAATCGCTTACATATCCGAGGAACTGTTAGCTTTTCAAAACAGCTTTGCTCCATAGTGTTAGCTTGTTAGTTAGTTAGACAGTCAGACAGTTATTTGGTTAGTTATTTTGTTTGTTAATTAGATGAGTGGTTAGTTAGGTGTTTGGTTGGTTATTTAATTAGTTGGATGGTTGGTTGGTTTGTTAGTTAATTGTTAGTCAGCCAGTTTACAACCCACCCAGCTATTCAATCGGTAGGCATGTCTGTTTCTCAAGGAGTCTAAGTGGTCTAATTGGTGGGGCGGTGATATAATTAACACTTGTCACTATTGATGTTGTTTATTTTAATTCCTGATGTTGACATATACAGATTGCTGCATATGGACGCGCCCTTAAAAATGTATCCACTGCTAGCTTCGGTACTCGTGTGCGACTTGTCACTTCCCGAGTTACAAACCAGACTCCTCTTGCGTTAGGTCTTCCAAAACTCGTAAGCTTCAAGTTCATCCCCTCTTAAAATTTTTACTATACCCGATTGGTCAAATGTTAAATTTCGCTGCTCCCTAATAGGTCCAAAATTCATAATTTTGAATACGTTAACCCCCATACATTTGACACTGACAATCATCGAAATTGTTAGCTTGCTATACTCGCCATAGAACTCTCTTCCCCTGTAAGCTGCAATACTGACACTCTCCAATTTCTCCTCCATCATAAACCAAAACAAAAATTTAAACAGTTCTGACCTGTGCTTTAAATGTACAATTCTGACTCGTAATAAAGGACTTACTCCCTGTATCGGTTATAAGTTAGTTTTTAGTTGAAGTGTTACTTAATAATGAATCAGAAAGGATGTAAAAGTTTTCGTCGTCTAATCTGAGATGTTATCCTGGTGTTTGGTGCTGTGCTACAAATCGGAAGATCGTTGGTTCGATCCCAGCTAGTGTCGGTGGATTTTTCATTGACAAAAAATCCTTCCGATCGAACTATGGCCCTGGGGCCGACTTAACCTCTAACAGAAATGAGTACCAGGAGTATTTCCTGGGGGTAAAAGCGGCCGGTGCGTAAGGCTGACAACCTATCACCATCCTGTGCCGTTGTCACGAAATCGGGGAAAATTAACTTCCTGGAATCCTCTGGGCCCGTCCGGGCCTGTAATGGGACTGCTTTACCTTTCATCCTGGTGTTTGACTGGAACGGCTGAGGAAAATCGCGATGTTCCTCATGTTGTATCCCAAGATGTTGGTGGGTTGGGATTGTGGAATGTCGACCGAGGAGGAAGTCGTTGAGTACGTTGGAATATTTAAGAAATGGAATTCAAGTTCCCAGCAACTCGAGGTGATGTGTGGATATTGCTGATTTATTGATTGAAGAAGTGACGGCTAAACAGATGCTTGAAGTATACTGATAAATGTTAGAGAAATATCGATTCCAGTAGCGAGTGACAGAGTTTCTGGTAGCAAGCGGTGTAGATTAAAATCGCCCGAATGTGCTTCGACAAGCCTTTTTATAGGGCCAATTTAGGGCGTTGGTTTTCACGTGATAGTGCATTGAACTGAGAGCTTCTGGAAGATTCTGAGCATTAAAATCACGAAACAGTCACGTGCAATGTAAGAACCAGAGTACAATTCTGAGTCAACTGGGGACGACAATTGCGTCAGCCAGTTGGGGTTTTGGGTGACATTTATTGCCTTGAATACTTTATAACAGTGTTATTTGACTTTGATGACCCCGGCTTCCTGTTGTGTCGACATTTCTCTATCGAGCAAGTATTTTCTTTTAACTTTAACTTGCAGTTTTACTGTTATAAAGTATAATTTTACACCTTATAAATGAAATGCCATCTTACCTAACAGTCGTAAGACGGTAGTATCAGTCAGGATAAGCAGTCGCCGGGTTGGAAGCCTGGACACCCGAAATACGAAGCAGCTGTGATCTAAGGATTTTAAAATGTAAAGGTAAAGCAGTCCCGTTACAGGCCTGGAGGGGCCCAGAGGGTTCCAGGAAGTTAAGGCTCCCAGATTTCGTGACAACGGCACAGGATGGTGGTAGGTTGTCAGCCTTACGCACCGACTGCCTTTACCCCCAGGAAATACTCCTGGTACTCATTTCCGTTAGAGGCTGAGTCGACCCCAGGTCCATAGTGCGATCGGAAGGATTTTATGTCAATGAAAAATCCACTGGCACCAGCTGGGATCGAACCAGCGATCTTCCGATTTGTAGCACAGCACCTTAACCACTGTGCTACTGCGGGTCCCTTGATTTTAAAATGTAATGAAATTTAAAGGAAATTATGGTAGCTTGGTCAACTGTAACCTCACAAGAGACGAGACTGCGTGCGACAGTTGTTGGGACGATACTGTAGAAGACACGAATATGACCAGCAGAAGGAAGATGGCTGCAGCGTTGCCACATCAACAGTTGCAGCACAGCCCTTAAGTTTCTTTGTTTTGTTTGTTTGTCCGCTTCTCTTGGTTATTTGCTTTGTTCAACGGGTAATCCAACAGAGTGAAACATGATGTTTGGGACAGGATGAAAGAAACGCAACATAATCACGGTTTCTATCAACAGCTATAGGACTAAGAAGCAAATTAGGGATCTGAAAAATCGAAATTCGGCAACGTGTGTTACTGCCACGCTACCATCCGGCACTTGTTTATCTTTAGCTGCCATTCAATATATCTTATTTGTTAGGATTCATCTGAATACATGAAGCAGGGTCCTTCTTGAAAAGCTGAGAGTTTCTAGGCCAGTTAAGGAAATTCTCCGAATTTTATGGACCTCGAAATTTCATCATCATGTCCACAACAGCTCGCCACTTGTCTCAGTCGTGAGAAATATCAATCCAGTCCAAGCCTCCCTCATGTTTCTCAAAGATCTATTCTAAAATTATCACCCCATCTCAATTCTTCCCAGTGATTCTTTCTTTCAGGTTTCCACACCAAACCCCTATATGCACGTCTCCTGTCACCCATAATTGCCACAAAGCCATCCATATTACATTACATTAAAGTTTGAGAGTAGTGGTAAGTGCCTTGAAGTTTGAAAGGTGAATGCTTTTTTTTTTAATGAATTTTATGTACATGGGTATGTGCATCGTGAATCGAATTTAATAATCGTCCAAAAAGATGCGATTTATTCAGTTTATTACATTTCTGTAGGCAGCTCTACATGTTTCGGGTGTACGATACACGTGAATCAGTTCCAACTCAACAACGAGAGCGGATGGTAGTAGATCCGGTTAATCAATGTCAGAAGCTGTAATTACAGTTGTACGAACTCCTGATGATGGGTGTCAACACCTGAAACATGTAGAGTTGCCTAAAGAAGTGTAATGAACTGAATAAGGTGCGCATCGTTGGACAATTATTAAATTCGCTGTTTTCATGCTCTGTAAAAATATTATTAAATTATAGGTTACATCAGTTTGTTGTGTTCATTTGGCAAGTGATAGATTTTACTTTCACTTGCCTGTGCACGTTTGGATGTGTTTGGGAAATAAGCCAGCGAAAGGAAACTTGGCGCCGGCAGTGTCAAAGCTAAGGCCTGTCGTGCCATGTTCACGTGTTAATTAGAAGGTGCTGCTGTTGCAATGAGGTTTAGATAGTTCTGCTGACCAGCTTTGGTTTCGCTTTCACTGTCGTTTCAAAACTGGATGTGAACTGTAAATTTGCTTAATTGAGCACCGCGCCATGAAGGCGTGTAAGGGAGTGGGGCTATATTTCCACTTAACTGCGAAACCAGATGTAGGCGAATATCCAGTATGACTCGACTGTCGCTTTGCCCCCTGGGGAAGTGCGCACGGTTTTCCTTCGATAGGAAGCTAAGTTGGTCCCAGGGTCGGTTTGGATGCACCCATGTTCCTACTGCTTCCAAAATTCGCTGTTTATCTAATTCTTAAACAGAGATTTTTTTTTCATTCAGGGTACTTTCCTGGGATGTATCCTTTTTGCTATTATTCTTAGTATTGCGTTGTGTTGTTCTTTTAGAAGAGTTGGTTGGCTTTCGTTTTATATTTTTTTTTTGTGGGTAGATTGATCCCTACTTACTTACTTACGTACTCCATGGTGCAGATTCCTTCTTGAGAAGCTAACTGGTTTGCAGCTAGTCAAGAAATTCCCTGCATTTCACGGAAACCGAAGGTTCATTATCGCACTCACAAGCGTCCACCACCTGTCTCTATCCTGGGCCAGCCCAATCCAGTCCATATATCCACATCCCACCTCCTGGAGATTCATCCTAATATTATCCACCCCTCTATGCCTAGGTCTCCACACTGGTCTCTTTCCCTCCGGTTTCCCCACCAAGACCCTATACACCCCCTCTCCTCACCCATACGCGCCACATGCCCAGCCCATCTCATTCTTCTCGATTTTATCACCCGCACAATACTGGGTGAGGAGTACAAATC
>Ga0131853_10023781_pt1 | contig 11058 bp, 7 predicted proteins | sample TergutLab28metaG_FD_92764 | JGI IMG/M metagenome (GOLD analysis project Ga0131853, IMG submission 92764) | Labiotermes labralis P1 segment gut microbial communities from Petit-Saut dam, French Guiana - Lab288 P1 (version 2) (version 2) | ecosystem: Host-associated > Arthropoda: Insects >...
TTGATGGCGTTATGAGTTGGCTAAACCCCGGATTTGGCAATTCAGCAACGGATTTGTTCCGTAGCCGCATAATTCCTACTTACGGGCAAGGAAGAAGAGTTGCGACCATAGTAGATACCAGTCAAATCGTGTTTACCGCTTCAGCGCCATTGTACGTTATGCGTTTTGGCGAAATTATGACAGTAAGGCCTTTTCAGGGGGATATGTATTTTTATATGCAAGTGGTTTCAGACCCTATGACGCGCCCTGTTTCGCGGGACGGGTTTTTCGATTTTCGTTTGACTCCCCTTTGTATGGATGAATTTTATGCTACCTTGGCGCAGCATGATATGACTGTTTTAGAGTTAAGCGGGATACATCTGCGGGCTCAACCGGTGCTGCCTATGGCTTTTGATGCAACGGTTGTCCACAGAAGAGCAATTGAGGAAACGGGTCTGCGCAGCTATGTCTTATTGTATGAAGATGGGGCAATCAGCAGGCGGTATGTGCTTGTTGGCGCGACATTGGATACGTATGTGCAAATATTGGCCGGATTAGGCCCGGGACAGCAGGTGGTGCTTCGATGATTTCATTTTTGCTAAGGAAAGTATGGAAAAATAAATGGATGATGATATGCCTGCTAGTAGGAAATATCCTGCTGGTAGGGATAGTTTCGGCTACGCCTTTGTATATTAATGCCACAATGCGGCGCATTTTATATCAAGGTTTACGGCAGTATCAAATAGAAAACGAAGTGTATCCTACAGTTATGGGATTACAATACAATTTTAATCATATTGCGTCTGGGCTTCGTATTCCTACTTATTTAGAAACTCGGGATCAGTTTGCTTTTGGAATTTTGGATGAACTGGGCATACCTGCCGTTATGTCTATACGTACAGATACAATGCAGGGCTGGCATCTTTGGCCAGACCCGCCAAGGGATGTTATTGCCCGTTCCCGTTCCATGAATTTAGCCGGGATTTCCGACACCAGTGACAATGTTCGTATGGTTCATGGGCGTTTACCGTCTGACGAGCTGGTAAACGGCTACATTATAGAAGCAATAATTTCTGAAGCGGCCATGCAGCGTCACCATATTTTGTATGGAGAAATGCTGCATGTACGTAATGTCGGCAGCCACGCTGCGGGAGATTTGTATGTAAACATCGTCGGTGTGTATCAGCTTGCGGAAGGGTCGGAAATGTTTTGGTCTGTACTTGATATTGGCCACATACATGAGGTGCTTGTATCCGAAGCATTGATTCCGCAAGAATTTATTCCCAATTATACTGTTGAATTTCGCATAAGCAGCGAATGGATTCACGTTTTGGATTATCGTGAAATGACAGCCAGAGATGTCGAACACTATTTGTATACTTTGGCAAGCTTTTCCGACCGTTTCGAAACAGAACGGGATGTATGGGTGTTTTCCGAGAATTTCAGCGAGACAGTCAGCAGATATTCCCAGCGTGCAGACCGCTTGGCTATTACACTGTGGGTTCTGCAAGTACCGATTTATATATTGTTGGCTTTTTATATCTACATGGTCAGTCGCCAAATTTTACAGCTTGAGCAAAACGAAATTTCTGTAATAAAAAGCCGGGGCGCAAGCCGCCGTCAAATTTTGGGTATTTACACCATGCAAGGTTTATTGGTAGCCGCCATTTGTTACCCTGCGGGTATTGCTGTGGGGGTGGCATTGTGCCGTGTCCTTGGCGCATCCAATGGTTTTTTAGACTTGGTTCAGCGCACTGCCATTGTTGTAGAAATTACACCGGATGCTTTACTTTACGCAGGTTTGGCCATGTTTCTTTCGTTTTTGACAATGTTTATACCTGTCATCGGTTTTTCCGCTGTGGGTATTGTAAGCCACAAGCGCAGAAATACCAGTTCTAAAAAACCAATATGGCAGCGTTTCTTCTTGGATATTTTATGCTTGGGCGTCGCTGTTTACGGATTGTATTCGTTTAATATTCAACGGGATGCAATGGCCATGGCCATACGCCAAAACCAATCTGTTGACCCATTACTGTTTTTGAGCTCGTCGCTGTTTATTATGGGGCTGGGCTTGTTTTGCCTAAGGCTCTTCCCATACATGCTACATCTCATTTTTAGGCTGGGCAGGCGTTTTTGGTCTCCGGCGGCGTATGCGTCTTTGATAAAAGTCATACGTTCCTCCGGCGAAGAGCAGTTTATTATGATATTTCTACTATTTACACTGTCTGTTGGTACGTTCAGCGCACAAGCCGCCCGTACCGTTAATTTGAACAATGACCATCATATTCAGTATTTGGCCGGGGCAGACATCATGTTCCGTGAATCCTGGCGCAGCCAAATCACTGCCGCAGGAGACGGTGAAACAAGTGTTGTTTTTTTCGAACCGGATTTTGAGCGTTTCACCCATTTTGATGAAGTGGACGCTTTAACTCGGGTATTGCGTCAAGATGTAAGTGTCCGCATTACTGTAGAGCATAGAATTGAAGATGTGCCGCTTATGGCAGTAGAATCTGACACCTTTGGCGATACCATATGGTTTAGAAATGATTTACTCCGCACCCATATTAACCATTACTTAAACGCATTGGCCAGCCGTTCCGACGGGTTGCTTCTTTCACGCTATTTTCAGGAGGATATTGGTTTGCGTCTGGGTGATGCCATTCATTTTACAGATACGCATGGTAATACGGTGAGGGGTGTAGTCGTTGGCTTTATTGACTATTGGCCAAGCTTTGCTCCAATCCAAAGGGTAGAAGTATACGAGCAAATGACGGAATTGCGCAGGCCCCTTATCGTGGCCAATTTCGGGCACTTGCAATCCCAAAGAGGGGTGCAGCCTTATCAAATTTGGATGCGCACCAATACGGATTCCAACCGTTTTATCCACGACTTTATTGACGAGAATCGTCTGAATATTATCGAATTCAGGGATGTAAGGGCGGAAATTATCGAAAGCCGAAGTGACCCTATACTTCAAGGTACCAATGGTGTGCTTACGGTCGGCTTTATTGTTACATTGCTTATCTGTTTTACTGGCTTTCTTATCTACTGGATACTCTCCCTGCGTTCCAGGGTTTTGCAATTTGGTATTTTCCGCGCCATGGGAATGAGCATGCGGAATCTGATGGGTCTGCTTATTAACGAGCAATTTTATATCACGTTTACGTCTATCGCTTTGGGTGCCTTGGTGGGCGAAATAACCGCACGCTTGTTTGTTCCGCTCATTCAGATTTCTTACACCGCAGCAGATCAGGTCATTCCCCTTATGGTAGTCAATGAAGTACGGGATTATGCCAACCTGTACACAGTGGTTGGCATCATGATTGTATTTTGTCTCATTATTTTAACGGCATATATTTCACGAATAAAAATTACCCAGGCACTCAAGTTGGGTGAGGATTAAAAAACACCGGGAGGAATTGAAATGGCAAACGAAATGCAATGGCAGACACTGGAAGGTTTTGACTGTAAGCAAGATGGCGTTGTGTACGGCAAACTCACAGAAGTTGAGTATTTTTCAAAAACGACAGATGCAACGCGTAAATGTTTTGTCTACACGCCACCCAACTATAATCCTGATACTACGTATCCGGTCATGTATTTGCTGCATGGCATAGGCGGAACCCACACAGAATGGCTTGGTGGCATGCCTAATGAAATATTGAGTAATTTAATCGCTTCCGAGGAAGCACGCCCCATGATTGTAGTGATACCCAATGTACGGGCAGCTAAGGATGACAGTATGCCTGCGGAAATATTTACTCCAACGCACACTGCCGCCTTCGATAACTTTATCAATGATTTACGTGACGATCTGATGCCGTTTATTAATGCAAATTATAACGTGTTCGGCAAACGTGAAGCATGTGCAATTGCCGGACTGTCCATGGGCGGCAGGGAGTCCATTTTTATCGGGCTTTCCATGCCGGAAACCTTTGGCTATATTGGCGCTTTTTCACCTGCGCCGGGCTTGCTGTCCTCTATACATGACAATGACCATATGCAACACTCGGGCATGCTGACTACAAATAAAATGACACTTCCGGAGGAGTATAAGGACAAAACATTTATTCTCATCTGCAATGGTAACGATGAAGCAATGTTTAATGACCTTGCAAGTTATTACACTAAGGCGTTGCAAAATAACGGCTTAGCACCTGTATACTACACCGTAGATGGTGGCCATGACTTCCGTGTGTGGAAAAATGGTCTGTATCATTTTGCAAAGCGAATTTTTAATTAATATAAAAATAAAATTCAGGTGGTGATGGAGAATCACCACCTGACAACTCATTTTCATATTCGGCTGGTGATGAATACGTCAATGGTTCAAGCATGTATTCATGAAGGTATATGTAAAGTGAATTTTGCATTGCATATAGTGATGGCGTAAAAGAGTATTTGAAAATGCATCCGGAGGCTTATGACCCTAAAGCATATGGCAAGGCGGGGTTTGAGCGGGTAAAGGATTTGACCATAGGAAAAATGAGTATGTGTATGCTGGAGAGTGATTGACGTATGGGAACAATCAAAGACGTAGCGAAGCGTTCGGGTTTAGGTTTGGCAACAGTTTCAAAGTATATAAACGGCGGTAATGTTCGAGAGGAGAACAAAGTCGCTATCGAAGCCGCTATAAACGATGTTGGATTCGAGATAAACACAATAGCACGGAGTTTACGTTCCGGGCGTACACAAACTATTGGAGTTATACTTCCACGAATAGATGAAATTTTTAGAACTACCATTCTTTCACATGTAGAGAAAGTTTTGCGTGAAAATGGTTATAGCCTAATTTTTGTGGATTGCCAAGCGGATAAAGAGCTGGAGCATCAAGCAGTCCAGTTTTTGTTAAGTAAACAAGTAGACGGCATTATAAGTATACCTTTTGACAACGATGGTGCATATCTATTGCCTGCTATTGAAAAAAATATTCCTGTTGTTTTAATTGAATACACGATTGATGGCTTGAAAAATAAAGTAAATGCTGTATTGGTGGACAATATAAAAGCTTCTGAAGCCGCAACGCAATTGCTGATAGATGCCGGCCATAAGGAAATAGGCATTATACTTGGTACTGAACATATCGCCATAGAGCAAGAAAGATTGTTTGGCTATAAGCAAGCATTGGAAAAAAATAAAATCGAATTTCAGGAGCGATTGGTGTGTTTTACAGACTATACCGTAAAAAATGGATATGAAAAAGCCAAGTACTTAATAACGACCGAAAAACCATCTGCCCTATTTGCTGCTAATTATTATATGACTATGGGTGCTATTATGGCCACTTATAATATGAATTTATCTATACCTAAAGACATATCGTTTGTCGGTTTTGACAGAACGCCGTTTACAGAGATATTCAGCCCTAAGCTGACGTTTGTAGAGCAACCGCTTGAAGAATTAGCTGTCAATGCGGCAGAAATAATGCTGAATGCGCTTAAAAATGAAAATAAGCCAGCAGCAATAACTAAGACATTACTTGCACACATACAGCTGGGCGATTCCATTGCCAAACACATATAATTATAGGAGGTAATAGACACTTATAAGCCCGCAGATATGCAAACATTTGGACAGAATTTGAATCGGATATTGCTATACCTGACGGCATACATGCCCTGTACTTCACTTATAAAGGTGGCGGAAACGGGCAGTTTGCTTCCTTTGCACTGGAATAAGGTATATGTGAGAATGAGAAGGACTGAGATGAGTGAATAAATTGAAGAAAAAATGTTATCTACCACTAGTAATTGCGATGTGCATTGCGTTACTTGTGGCTTTAGCGGCTTGTAGAAACACACCGCCAATTGAAACACCACCGGCAGTTAATGAAACTGAAGTATATGTACAGGCAGATATACTGGATGAAGTACCTAGCGATGTCATTGATGAAGTACCGAATGAACCAACTGGGGTAAACGACAGCACGGATAATGAACCGGTTGTGTACGTTCTCGAGCCGGTTGAGACGATTCTGTATACTTTGCTTGCCGATGAGTATATCCAAGGTTTAGCACATGATACAACGGGTTCTGGCGGCCAAGTTTTAGCAGGCACACCATATTTAGCACCACCGGGCTCGCCCACCTTTACAATCGTTCCTCATTTTTACGGTGTCAGTAATTCGATTAAAGTATCGGACAGGCAACAAGATTTTTATGCTTTAGACATTCCCTTTGAGACTTTGGGGTTAAGTTTTGGAGCTGTTTACACATTTAGAGTAGCGGGGCGTGCAGCAGAGGGTATCACCATACAGCTTGGCCGTACAGATGCACCTTGGAGTGCATATGTACAAGTCACTGTTCCCGCAAGCGGCATATGGGAGGTTGCTTATATTTTAACCGATTCCGACTTGGTGGAATATTTTGTCTCCAACCAAAGGGGCATACGGATTATGACTACAGGTGCCCCAACGGACGAATTTATCGTAGACAGCATCGAAGTCGTACGTTTTGGAGAGCGCGGTACGGATGAACCGATTCTCCCCGAGTGGGACACTTCTATTCCTTCATTGGCGGATGCTTTTGCTTCACATTTTTTATTTGGGAACATATGGAGTACAGCGTCCAGAATGAACTCCTTTAATACAAGCGATGGATTCTTGCATCATTTTAATACTGTGACCGCTGAAAATAACCATAAAGTGGATACAATCGCCGCAAACCCCAATCCGGACTCGTGGAATTTTACCACCGCAGACTATATTGTTAATTGGGCAGAAGAAAATGACCTCGCCATGGTAGGCCATACATTGGTGTGGCATTCTCAATCTCCCTCTTGGCTCACAACCGTTCCGGGCACCGAAGTACCTTTGACCCGTGCAGAAGCGATTGAAAATATGCACTTGTATATCCGTACCGTTGCCGGCCGCTATGCAGGCAGAATGTATTCATGGGATGTGGTGAATGAAGCCATTTGGGGGGTGGACTCATCTCGTTGGAATATGAACCAAGATTGGCGTACATTTATGCGTAGTGCAGGCCGGGGTTTGGATGTATCAAGGCAATCTCAGTGGTACGACGCTTTTGCCAATGGTGCAGCAGCGGATGAATGCGGTTCGGACTATATTTTCTATGCATTCAGGTTTGCCCGCATATACGACCCATTTGCTATTTTGTATTACAATGACTACAACGATCATGTGCCGGGCAAGCGGGATGCGATTACCCAAATGGTGGTGCAAATCAATGAACGTTGGCAAAATGACCCGCTTTATGACGGACGTTTGCTGATAGAAGGCATTGGCATGCAGGCGCATTACAGTATTTCCGGGTGGATGAGCAACCCGCGTTATGTGCGTTCTGCCATAGAGCTATATATCACCACAGGCGCGCGGATAGGCATTACAGAGTTGGATATTGTAATTGGCGGCAGCAGGGAGAACCCGGCAACAGCCACACCGGAATTATTAGAAGCCCAAGCCGAACGTTATAGTCTGCTGCTAAGCTGGTATCTGGAATTTTCGGATTATATAGAGCGTGTTACATTATGGGGCTTGGCAGACCATTTTAGTTGGATATCTTGGGGGCATCCGCTGTTGTTTGACGAGAATTTCCGTGCAAAGCCTGCATTCTTTGCTGTTATGGAAGCCTTGGAAAATGCCCCGCCGTCAAATATATCAGTGCCTATTATTTTAACAGATGCGCTTCCAAGCAGCAGGATAAATCAAAGCTTTGCCTACCAACTGACCGCTTCTCAAAATAATTTTGCTCCCATTCGGTGGACGGTTACAGATGGCCGGTTGCCGGAGGGATTGCGGCTTGTTTCAGCAACCGGTGTTATTTTGGGCACGCCGGCTGAAAGTGGAAATTTTACATTTACAGTGTCCGCAACCAATGCCAAGGACAGCAGTACGCAAACATTTACGATCACAATATCTTAGATGAGAGGATAATTGCATTATGACAAAACTTCCGGCTAGTCTTACACCGCCTATGGGGTGTAGATTTTCTGAAATATGACTACTGTTTCAAGCCGAGAAATAACCAAGACATAGAAAGCCGCGGCGCTGCCGTATCAAGCTCGAGCCAAACTGGTTTCATTCAGATGATGTTTTTATGCTGGTGAAAGCATTAGCGAACGGAGATATTGCAATAGGATTTTTCAACAGGGATTCAGGCAGTTGCGTCTTATTCCGGTAAAACAGCAAATTAAAAAATAGGGGCAAGCCCCAAATAATACGAAAGTAAGCTCAGGTGGTTACGGAGAGTAACCACCTGACTGGTGACAAATAAGCCCCGTAATGGGGGCGAACGGAGGATTTTAATATGAGAAAGATTATCGCAGAAAATTTTGCAAACCCGTACCTGCCGCTGTGGGAGCACTTGCCCGACGGTGAACCCAGAGTTTTTGAAGACCCGGATAACCTGGGAAAATATCGTGCATATATTATAGGTTCTCACGATGTTAGGCTTGACAGCTACTGTGGACCGGACATAAGAGCATGGTCTGCACCTGTAGAAAATTTGAATGATTGGCGTGACGAAGGTTCTATTTTCACCTATGAAATTGATGGGCAATGGGATGTTATGTATGCGCCGGATTTGGTTGAATTAAAGCGAAAAGATGGCACAAAAGAATATTACTTGTATCCGCACAGCCGCGGCCCGGGTAGGGAAGCGATGGTTTGTAAAGGAAGCAGCCCCCTTGGGCCGTTTACACCCGTAAACATGACCGAAGATGGGAGACATACCATTCCGGGCAGTATCCTTGGTTTTGATCCCGCCGTTTTTGTAGAGTATATAACAGACCCTGCCGACCCAGATTATGATATCGGCTTTAGAGCATACGGATATTGGGGCTTTCAAAAGTCTCATGCGGCAGAATTGGATCAAAATACCATGTATTCTGTCAGGCCGGGAACAGAAATTATTCACCATTTTATTCCTGCCAGCTCAAGTTATGGTGTGATACGCGACCCGGAAGGCACCACATACCTTAGCGTATTCCCTGACGAAGATTTGAAGCGTTTTAATTTTTTTGAAGCGGCATCTATTCGTAAAATCGGAAACAAATATGTATGGGTTTACAGCGGGTATTCTGGGCCTGATTACGGCTTAAGCAGCACAAATTCTGCTTTGCGTTACGCTTATGGAGACACGCTTCTTGGGCCATGGAAAAGCGGTGGTGTGCTTGTAGATTCCCGTTCTATTGAGCTAAATAAAGATGGAACAGCACTGGAAACATATTATGCAGGGCACAATACGCATGGTAGCATCGAATTCATCAACGACCAGTGGTATGCTTTTTACCATAGACCCCCAAGGGGCTTTGGCAACGCCCGTCAGCCAATGGTCGCGCCCGTTGGTATAACATGGGACGAAAAGCCGGTTGCAGAAGGCGGCAAAGTGACTATCAGCGCATGGGATCCGTATTTGGATGGTAATGTTTGGACAGCGAAAGCCGGGGATTTTGAATATACCGGCGCTGAAATGACTTCCGAAGGGTTTAATGTATATGGTCTGGATCCATATCGTTATTATTCCGCGGGAATTGCGTGCTTCCTTTCCGACCATGGGCTTCAAGGTGATGCATGGGATATTTGGGATGACCATATGCCTATTGTGGGCGCAAAAAACGGCGATGTCATTGGCTATAAATACTTTAGTTTTGGCGGGCTTGGTCAAAACACAAAGGGCTTAAAGCCCTTTGAAGGGACAAAGCCGGGCAACAATACCCAGTTTAATTTATTTATTCTACCAACAAACCGTCCTGCATTCAAAATAAATATTTGGCTGGACGGCCCTTGGGATAACAGTGTCTGGAATGGCAAAAAGATTGGCGAAATAAATGTACCGGCATACCACGGGTGGTCTGCTCGGAAAGTTGAAAAGTACACGGTTGATGTATCTGCCGCTGTTGACAATTTAGATAAGAAGCATGCCATATATCTTGTTGTAGAAGGCGGCTATGGCTCCCTTTGCAATATCATCGGCCTTGGATTTAGTTCCGACACAAAAGAAATTGTAAAGCCGGCAGTTCCAAAAATAAAATTAGAGATTAACGGGAATCCGGTCGCTTTGCCTGATACTCCTATACGGTCTACCAATGCCAACGGTATTTGTGATTATAACCTGTATGGTACATTTGCCGTACTCCCGCCGGGTACAAAAAATGTGCCTTCCATAAAAGTATCCGCAAGCGAGCCGGACGTAAAAATAACCACAACTTTGCCGGATGCAGTGCCGGGTGTAGCTGTTATTGATTGTGATTATAGAGGCGTGGTTAAAACGTATAATGTTGCGTTAATTAATATGGCTTAATATTTGCAGAAATACCAAGGGTGGTCTCGCTAAACAAAAACCATGAATTCAATAAAATTGCTTATCGAGACAACCCTTGGTTTTACGTCACAAAAGATATACATAATCGTACACCTCATTCCCTTTTGTACTTATAGTTTTCTCAATTATTGTAAATCCACATTTTTTGTGCAAATTTACATTCGCAATATTATTAACTGCTGCCCGCGAAAAGACTTTTTTGTACCCTTTTTCCCTTGCAATACGGAATGACATGAATATCGCTCATGTGGCAAATCCTTTGCATCTATTCTTTGCATCAATTTCTATACCCAGATAGACTGCATCTTCCGGTAAATCGCAATCTCTTTGATAAAAGGAAAACGTCCCCACAAGAATTTCGCCATTTAGTATGCCAAACATTTCATAATAATTGTTGTTATATATTTTTGTGTTCATAGACTGTATCAGATGGTATAGCTCATCTATTGTCATGTTTGCCCTGAATATAACACTATTGCCTATCCAGTGCTTAAGAATAAATTCGCAATCATCTTCTGTAAGGTTTCTATAAGATAGCAACTCATCACCCCATCTAATATAAATTGCTACACTATTGTTTGTGTATAAATGATTATAGCATATCAGTCTATTATTAGAGAGGAACGACAATAATGAATGCCCTTCATATTATAGTTAACGGCCTGTAAAGCAGTCCATTAACTATATAGGACATACTGGGAGTATGCCATTTCTAAAGACTAATTTCTAGGGCGATTACTATAACAGACTATATTTGAACCATTTTATACAAAAAATGTATTTATATAAGTGAAAA
>Ga0131853_10023782_pt1 | contig 11058 bp, 7 predicted proteins | sample TergutLab28metaG_FD_92764 | JGI IMG/M metagenome (GOLD analysis project Ga0131853, IMG submission 92764) | Labiotermes labralis P1 segment gut microbial communities from Petit-Saut dam, French Guiana - Lab288 P1 (version 2) (version 2) | ecosystem: Host-associated > Arthropoda: Insects >...
CCGTTGCGCTGACCACATGACACCCCTCTATCCGCAAAAGTTGGCACTAACTTCGCCGACCGGCGGCGGCCGCTCTGTCGGTATAGTTCGCGTGCGGACTAAGGCCACGGAGTTTAGTTTAGATACACCTGTTAGCCTGAGAGACGTACACAACCTTAGCACTCGCCCGCGCAATTCCGTTCACATTGAACTACTGTCTCTTTATAATCGAAACTCTCCACGTTGACTTTGGCTGTTACATTTGTTGTTATTATGCTAATTAACCAAGGGTGAAAGTGTGGACGAAGATAACAAAGGATATCGTTGGTAGTTATGAGGGAGGTGTGGGACATGTAGAGGAGAGGAATTGTTCGCAGCAGTTGGAAACTTGGCGGGCCGACATTGAGTCTTCAGGAACTCTAGGATATGCCAGAACAGGTAATCTGTACACGTCACCCAGAACAACTCTGTCTTCTTCACCGTGTTGCTTGCTACTTGCTCAAGGTTAGCAGTAGCATGAATTTATGTGTTTTTTTAAAATAACGGAACCTTCAGTAGCTGAAACGGTATGGCACGGATTGCAGGGTGGTCTGTGTGTAGTGAATTAAAGATATGTGAATATAAACGCCTCACGACGAATTTAGAATAATGTTCCCGTGGAGCGACGGAGGAAAACCACGAAGATCCTATTGAGTTTTTATGTCCGAACTGGTGTTTGAAGCAGGTCGCGACGTTCGGACGGTTCCCTGCTAACCTCCACCCTGTACCGGTGAATGGAATGTATGGAGCTTTGTCTCCTCGTCTTTTACATGTTTTCGTGAGTCACGCTTATTACGTTAGCACAGCTAGCTAAGCGATGCACGTCCTCTGCTGAGCATCATGCCACAAAGTTGTGACACACTGAACACAATACATTCTTTGGAAATTCTTTCTTCAAAACGCTTTGAATTGTTGAGTTTATAGAGCGTCGGCGATAGACGAATGAGTGTGGAGCATTGGTGGAATGATACTGATAGGGACAAACTAAAGTGCAGCAGTATTAATTCCACAAAGTATCCAGCTTCGGGCGCAATTAACGTTAGCGAGCCTAGACTGATGTCATAAGTCGGGAGAGTGCGCGAAGTCGTGTACGCCTAGTTCTGCAGTCAGATCGGTGGAGGTGCCAGTATTCTTATGCTTACGTTGCAGCTGCTATCACGTGACTGAGGTAGGAGGACCGTAAGGTTTGTGATACTCAACGCTGAAGTTTGTCATGTAAAAGGGGGGTGGGGGATTTGGTTATAAACCTGGTGTACTCGGAGAAAATCCTGCCCCAGTGCCAGTTGGTCTTCCACAAGTCTTGTATGAACTCTTCTGGCAATGAACCGGAGCCCTTTGCGTTGATATGTCGGTGATTAACCGCCTGACCCATGGCACGTGCAAGCTGGAATTTGCGAAGAACCGACTTCTTATGAACCGAAATTAATTTTCTGTTTTCATAACGGTGAATTTCGTAATTCGAGGGCATTAGCAGCTGCAATTTAGGTGTCTCTTCCGCACAGAGAACATCTCTGTCAGCTGACTGCTAAGTCGCTTAAATCTTCTGTTTTCATAAAAGCAGTTTCTCCAACACATCTTTATTCATTAACTTATTCCACAACAAATAATTTTTTTTTACGTTATGTTTAATGCTGGCTTCCTGAAGTGAAGTTTGTTACAAAATTAAAGAATTGTAAGTTTTTATTTCATTTGTAACCGACGCTACTCTGTTTTCTGGAGCTCAACAGCCGAAATCGGTCTCAAGCCGCCACATTGTTGAGGTTTCTAGATAAACCATCTTACTCCAAGTGGTTTTTAATGTAGTTGTGTAAAATTTTAACAAACTAAACTTGTAAAGAAGAGATGTTTTTACATTAACATTATATAATATTATATAGTATATGTAACATAAAGAGATATTGTCACATTCCAAAGAGACAATACTCAACAGTGGAACAAATATATGCAGGCCGTCTGTCTAAATAATGCCTACTACTCCGTCCTAATTTTATCTTGTAAATACATTTTACAATCAATATATATTAATATCCTCTTTTGAGTCTTTTTGAAACTGACACAAACATACAAATTTGATGGTTGTGTGACACCGTGCGTCACTGATAATATAAACTGCCAACTATATGCAACAATAACAAATTTTATTGATAATTACAATCAGCTCAACATGTTTCGGGCGATAATTTCGCCCATCCTCAGGAGCACTAGACTCTGTTTACAGCTTGTGGTATATCTAGTTGGCTGTTTATGTTATTGTATTATAAACATACATTTTTTGTGATCTCTTTATTAATTTATTTCCGGGGCTGCATATTTTTATTACATAACATATTTTTGGATTCAAACCCTTGTAACTGTAAATTCTTCCTTTTTGTCTTTTCAATCAGCCTGATGTTGAATATACAGGGTTTTTCACAATGTACTCCGGGATTACAAACATTTATTATAGGAAAATCGTAGGACCGGTATTTACGAAACCTGTACAGATAGAAGGAACATCTCAAAAATTTTTTTTTCCCACTAAGTTGTTTTTCTTCGTAGTTTACATTTCTGCCGCTGGGCGCTGCGAGTGTATGTAGTGAGAAAATGTCCGCTCCGGGGGAGGAGTCGTTTTGTGTATTGGAATATCACACGAGTAAGTCTGTGGTTACTGTGCAACGTGCATTTCGTACAAAGTACCATTGCCACGTGACCTCGCTGACCTAAAGGCACGGATCATTGCAGCAGTGAAGAATATCGATTCGCCCATGTTAACGCATGTGTGGCAAGAACTTGAATATCGTATCGATGTGTGCCGTGTCACCGGTGGTGCACACTTCGAACATCTATAGTCGTAAAAAAAAACTTTCAGTTTTCCTGTGGCTGTGAACAATTCCATTAAGGTAGGTCCTTTAGTTTTCTTGTTATAAATGTTTGTTATCACGGAGAACATTATGAAACGCCCTGTATGTTTTAGCTGAAACGTGTAGCCCATACCTTGAGAAATAAATAGTTGCGTCTAGACTGAATATTTTATGCTTTAATTGTACTGTAAACACAATGGGTATGTTATCTACAGCGTATGACTCACGACGTAACGTTTACAGTGAAGTCGGTTTTCGCCGTCAGGTTTATCTTGTTACATTGCATGATGTTTATATATCCGTATTTCGTACCATGAATACTTACATCTTCGTCTAGCATACACAGGGTGGCGCAGAAGTCGCTTGTCACTCGATATCTAACATGCTGCCTCTTGTGTCGAGTGACTTCTGCGCCACTCGGTATATTACGTTTCTGGATAGCGAACCGTTCAATGTTATTGGAATTACTTCTGAAACCAGGACGGTATAACGATTGAAACATGTCGGGCTAAGCACGAAATAGAGGCAGGTGGAATTGTATTGGATGGTTGCTTGTTGAGTGATTATCATCATGTTACGATGTCGCTACGTTTGCGTTTATGCGATATTGGAGGCATGAAGACCAAGTTAGAGATGCATTTCTTTCAGCATATAAGTAAATTTAACGCTTACTGTTTATTCCATTCTGAAGATGATTGTACGCTCTTTTGATGTCATGAAATCCACCCCCGGACAGATGCATTATCGGTTTTAACTGTAAGTCAAAGCTTGAATGTAGCTTTCTGAAGTTCAGTGTCGAAGTGCGATTGTAGTCACGCGCAGCTCTCTGAGCAGAAAAGGTTTGTGCTTGTTTGGGACTTCCCGAAAATGTTGAGGTTTAATGATATAATTTGGAGCTGCAAGCAGCCAAACAAAAAGCATCGGCAGTAGTTACGTATGGTCGATTTTTTTTTAAACAGCAATACAAGTTATCTCGGAATGCAGACGTTTTAACACAATAAAAATTCGTTTTTAATGTGTGGGTAAATTATTCCGAGGCTTTATTCTTGCTGTTCTCCTGTATAAGCCGTAATTAATCCTAATTTAAATTGCGATAAAATGCGAGGAAACGGAAGTCACAGACATAAATAACTGTGGATGTTCTTAACACTGTTGGGGCGCCGGTCGGCCGATGTCAGCATTTTCTTGCGTGTTAAGCTGCCGTTTGCAGACCCCCTTTTGTGCATAAATTTGTACACAGGACGAAAACTATGCAGCGTGAAATACAGTACAACTCGATTATAACACAATGAAAAAGCCTGAATAATTTTTGTCTTTATAAACGAGTGCCGTTATAACCGAGTAGTGTAATATTATGGTTAACGGTGGGAAATTAATTGGATACCACATAATATATGACGTTATAGACGTGGTGTCGCTTAAACCGATGTCGTTATAACCGGGTCCGACAATAAATGCCCTGTATGAACAGGGATATTCTCGTCACACTCAGTATTCTTTATGAAAGCGTTATTCCGGTATCGGGACTGTCTGTAGTAAACTGTGCCCTGCATTTTGATATGCCTGTACAAGCCAGCTGGGGACCGCGGTGGCACAGTGGTTAAGGTGCTGTGCTACAAACCGGAAGGTTGCTGGTTCGATTCCAGATGGTGTAATTGGAATTTTTCATTGACATGAAATCCTTCCGATCGCACTATGGCCCTGGGGTCGACTCAGCCTCTAACAGAAATGAGTACCAGGAACACTGCCTAGGGGTAAAGACGGCCGGTGCGTTGTCATGAAATATGGGAACCTTAACTTCCTGGAACACTCTGGGCCACTCCAGGACTGTAACGGGACTGATTTACCTTTACCTTTGTACAAGCCAGCTCTAATACCTTACAGCATAGTCCTTTAGGAGCTGATAATCTGTCTGTTGTCATTTGACATCAAGAGAACAACTTCGAATAAACGCATTTGATGTAAACGACGTGCATCGATAATTATCACCATCACTTTTAACAGTGATAAGTCTCTTTCGCTGTTGAGGCATATATTTCCTTATTTTAAACAGAATCAATAAATATATGGAGCTCGGTAAGTATTTAGTACCTCGTGATTAGGTCAGTCCTGTCGGAATTTTATCGGTAGTGGTTGATTTAAATCTTTCGACTTTTCAGTAGTAATCTAAACCTGAAAGGCGGTAAATTGAGGTACTAATGGCTCAGCTCTGCTACAAATAGGAAGGTCGCTGGTTCGATTCCAGATGGTGTCATTGGAATATTTCATTGACGTAATCCTTCCGATCGCACTGTGGCCCTAGGGTCGATTCAGCCGTTGACAGAAATGAGAACCAGGAGTATTTCCTGGGGGTAAAGGCGACCGGTGCGTAAGGCTGACAACCTAGCACCATCCTGTGCCGTTGTCACAAAATCTGGGAATCGTAACTTCCTGGAACACTCTGGGCACCTCCGGCCCTGTAACGGGACTGTTTTACCCTTAATGGCTCGACTGTATGTAGCCATTTCAGCCAGCCTGTCGCTATTAACTCCACGTACGTACATTCATGGCTGATAGAAATTATTTCTTCCATATGTTCACAGTAGTGTGGGAATCCTCACCCAATATTGTGCGGGTGATAAAATCGAGAAGAATGAGATGGGCTGGGCATGTAGCGCGTATGGGTGAGGAGAGGGGGGGTGTATAGGGTCTTGGTGGGGGAGCCGGAGGGAAAGAGACCACTGGGGAGACCTACGCGTAGATGGGTGGATAATATTAGGATGGATCTCCATGAGGTGGGATGTGGATATATGGACTGGATTCGGCTGGCCCAGGATAGAGACAGGTGGCGGACGATTGTGAGTGCGGTAATGATCCTTCGGTTCCGTGAAATGCGGGGAATTTCTTGACTAACTGCAAACCAGTTAACTTCTCAATAAGGCCTCAGCACCATGGAGTAAGTAAGTAAGTAAGTAAGTTAGTGTGGGAATCTGCAGGTAGAGCCCCATTATCATTCTACCCCAGCATAGTTCTAAGTTGGTAAGTCTTCTTGAATTCATTTATGTCTGTATACAGGTCTCCCCATATTCTTCATCCATCTGTTTGTTTCAAGTGAATTAATTTTACTTGCCATATATTCCCTCCTTTTGTACTTGAAATGTCTACTGTTACTTGTTTTGCATCTTACTTGGTTCAGTTTGTGGCCATTAATTTCGATACGATCCTGTCACCATTCCTGTTTGGCGTCTTCCATTTCTACTAGACGTGTCAGCCGCTGCTATTAGTTGCATTTGCAAACTGAGAAAGGCAAATTTCGCATTCTCGTTGTCATTGAGAAAGGCGAATGTTGTCTTCATCATGTCTGTCAGTCCGTCCGCATAGAATAACTTGGCTCCCACTGGAGGAATTAAAAAAAAAATTTGATACTTGAGTATTTTCGAAAATCCATCGAGAAAATTCGAGTATCATTAAAATTTGACAAGAGTAACGGGTATTTTAGGTGAAGATGTTTGTACATATGACCGCATGTCGCTGAATTCTTCTTAGAATGAGAAATGTTTTGGACGAGTGTTGTAGAAAGAAATTTGAAAATGTTTTATGTTTATTAACTTTTTTTTTTTCGAAAATTGTGCCTTTATGCAATAATGTGGAAAAATGTGGTAGAGCTGGACAGGTCACAGATGACAATATGGCTAATGCGCGTTGCAGTTTGGATAACTGAGGTTACAAAACACATTTCCACTGAAATAATGGTTACGCGAACGCGCCTCTTTGTTACCTTTATACGTACAGTGCCTCTGTTATACGTTTTTATGGAATTCCCACACATTTATCTGTATTGTTTCTAATAAGGATTGTCCTGCGAGCATGTTAGAGGCCAGTTGAAATGTGATGGTACACGCGCAGAAACCAGATTTTGTCTTTCGGCAAAACGGACGAGTCCATTTAAATCGGCGGGGGCGTCAGTTCAGTCGACTACTGGCAGCCGAGGTGTGCGCATCAGCGGTAGTGATGCTGGATACACCATGTTCCGAGGTAGTGTGAAGAGTACTGGCTTTCCACTGCATTCGCCAGTTTCCTCTTCACTTCCTCTCCCGTGTGTCACCGTGTGCCGTCACATTTCAACTTGAGTATACTACCGCGTTGCTGAGCTGGACTGAAACTTGTTCGTGGGCTGGTTGCATGTGTTGGGACCTTCGTTTAATTCCAACACGTTTTGCCCTTAGTGTTCCCAACTCCCGGGTGTGAATACGCAATAATCCGTGGATTATTGCTGACCACGTCGATACGTCGTGACAGAGAGGGTGGGATCAAATCTGTACACCGGCGTAATTATTCTCCTTTCATCTCAGTTAAATGACACTGATTTTTTATGCATTTTGTGCACGTGAGAATGGGAGCGTGTTCGGTCTGTCGGTCCTAATGTACCATTTCTAAACCCACTCGACTGAATTCGATCAAATCTGGTGTTGCTGAATTCACAACAAAATTGTGCGTATTGAATTGTGATGCGTGCCGTTGATTTGTGTGACCCACACATTTCACGAAGCCCCGACTTGGGCCGTGAAAAGTGCGTCAAAAGCAGTTTGTATTAAAAAAACACGTACGAAAAATCGAACCGATAAAGGAATAAAATTGACTTACAAGTGAGATCGTCGCTCTTCGGGGATGTTACGCAGCGTAGATTGGTAATAACCGACGTTTCGGGAAAACCTAATCCAATATTCAATGTTCAAGCAGTCGGTACCATATTCAAAAGCGAAGCAGTCAGTCTGCGCCACTCTTGAATATAGGAGCGATAGATTGTACCGAAACGACGGTAACTAACTACCGATGTAAGGTAGGGACAGTACTGATATGTTGCATAAACTGTAAGTCTAAAGTGATTGTTTCCATCCCGTTGTGAATATGTCAATTTTATTAATTCCAACCGTCTTTACACAACATTATTGTAGGTTAGATGTTCAGTTAAGCAAGCTACATGTTTCGGCCTTCATGGCCATCATCAGGCTTACAAAAGATTGGTATCAATTAAGGTACAAAAAAGGTTGCTGTACCTATGGGATCCCATGGTTTACATTGTCTTTGCGTCTACTTAAAATTTAGTTAATGGGATTAAATAACAATTGTATAAAACTTATTTTAAAATATCTTGTGACTTTTTACAAGCAATCGAAGTTAGATTCCAGTAACACACAGTGCGTAACCCCAACTGTGCACGCCAAAACCCTCTTATACACGAACGGTCGCCCCCAATACCCATACACACCTGAGAATTTAACTTTGATTGCTTGTAAAAAAATCACAAAATATTTTAAAATAAGTTTTATGCATTTTTATTGTTACACCGTGCATGTTGTCGAGTTACTCAATTATTACACCAATCACTGTACGTATATAAAATTTATAAAATTTACAAAATTTTCACATTAAAACATTAAAAACGCTCCGAGATGTTTCGGTCCTAAGACCATCGTCAGGGAGCTACATCTTCCTTGCTAAAGTCACACTAGAAATAGTCACATATTAATTTCGTTGTACAAGTTGGGTGTTGTGGCAGCATGCTGCCACAACACCCAACTTGTACAACGAAATTAAACGTGCATCAATGACGATTAAAACACTTTATTATGCAAAAGATGAACAAACATATAGCTCTCTGAGGATGGTCTTAGGACCGAAACATGTTGGAGCGTTTTTAATGTTTTAATGTGTAAATTTTATATTTGTGCAGTGGTTGGTTAATAATTGAGTAAGTTTTATACAATTGTTATTTAATCCCATTAATTAAACTTTAAGTAGATACAAAGACAATGTAAACCATGGGATCCCATAGGTACAGCAACCTTTTTTGTACCTTAATTGATACCAATTTTTTGTAAGCCTGATGATGGCCATGAAGGCCGAAACATGTAGCTTGCTTAACTGAACATCTAACCTATAATATTGTTGTGTAAAGACGGTTGGAATTAATAAAAAAATGTAACGGTTAGGTTCAAAGTTTAAATACAGGGAAAGTTGTTATGATTGTACGCTTCAGTACCTGTAGTCTGAATACCTTGAAAGCAATATATATGTTTCCACAGCACACGGTAGTCGGTAGGAGTAGTAAAAATATGTGTATTTGATGTGAGTACATACTCTTATGTTTATGCATGTCTTTTTATTTTTTTGGTGTCGTCGTAATGGCGCACGTGCACTTTTCCGTGTCAACGAAGGATAGTGACTAAGAATATGAATAAATATTAACTTAGTTACAAAGTATAACCAGCCTTCTGTACCACGTATTTAATACTTAATAGTTTCTGCAAGTAAATGGTTCAAGAATAAATATTCCTTCTTCGAGCTGGAATCGAACCTGCGAGCCCATCCAGTGTACCAGCGTTAGACCGTCACGTTGTCAGGACCATCTCTTGGTCACTTGTGCGTTATTTAAAGGCACTGTAACTTGCCAAGATCATACGTAGGTGACAGGTATGTGTGTGTTTGTGTGTGGAGCAATGTAGTAATGTTACTGACCGGGGGGAGGGGGGGGGGCGAAGTAATCGGAGGAAAACCTGTACCAGTGCCGCTTTTTCCATCACACATTTCACACGGACCGAGCTGCGAGATTGATCCCGGTCTTTCGCGGTGAGAATCCGTGACTTAATGTCGAGCCAGTGCAAGTTGTCGTAATTATAAGGCTTGGGATTGTGTATTCACTAACCGGTCTTGTGTCATCGTCTCATTGGGGAGGGTGTTCGTGACGTGCTGTGAACTTGAGCAAGTGGCGCAATGGGATGAAGATGAGGGAATACGGAGACAAGTCTCCCGATTTATTGGTTTAAAGGATTTCGTTTGCGACTGAGCAGCTGAGAACATAACAGCCGTTAAAGAATCTGCAGTGTTTGAGTGTCGGCGTCCGTTCAGATTGCCACACGCTTGATTCTTCTGTAAGAGGTCGAGGAACTGTAAGCCTAAATGAAGCCTAGTAAAAAAGACTATAATTTTCCGGTTCGTTATGTATCGAGTTTCTATGATATAGAGGAAGTGGCAGTGGCACACTGTTGCTTTCAGTCCATGGCTTCTTTTCTTTTCATGTACTGTAAGAACCAGTTTTCAGGGAACGACTAGAATAAGCTATTTAAGTAAACGAACTGTAATTCTGAACCTACCTGACCTTACCATACATTTTCACAAGGAAATACGAAGTAAAATATTTTAATTTTAGAAGAGGCCTTGAAATTAATTCCGTTGCTCAGGTCCTGAAAGGTGGTACTCAGACCATACCGGAGACGGGTTAGTTTTTTATAAACAGCATTAGCCACATGAAGTACGCGTTCAATTTGTTAATTAAGGAATTGTGAATGTGCCAATAGACGAAAATATTCGTTATTTGAGGTTTTCGCAACGTTTTGGGTGAAGATTGAAAACTTAAGGGAATACGACGACGTGTAGTTGGGTAATTTAAGAAATTTCGGAGGAACTTGCTGCCTCCACTATAGGATGGTACAAAAAGAGTGTTATTCTTGTTCTAATAATCATTGGAAACGGTGTCACCACAAAGGACTTGAATCTTTGAAAAAAGACATTAACCCTTTCAAGCGTAGTGGTTACTTTATGTAGACTGCGTTTGAAATGTGATGGCACACGCGCAGAAATCAGATTTCGTCTTTCGGGCGAAACAGACGAGTCCATTTAAATCGGCGGGGGCGTCAGTTCAGTCGACTACTGGCAGCCGAGGTGTGCGCATAAGCGGTAGTAATGCTGGATACACCATGTTCCGAGGTAGTGTGAGGGGTACTGGCTACTCACTCCATTCGCCTGTTTCCCCTTCACTTCCCCTCCCGTGCGTCACCGTATGCCATCTCATTTCAAGTGGACCAAGTTTAACATTAAAAAATTCTACATTCTGTCCACATTGTATATATGTGTTTAGTATTGATCTCAGAACAAACAGCGAATTTTACCCTATGCAGCATTAACTTATCGGTTAGTATAACGAGATGGAGTGTGTTTACTGCGCGGTACGGACTGGATCTTTATGTAGAGCAGATTACGTTTCGTCCTTAATGCTCTAAACATGTGAATTCTGATTATTGAATAAACGTGTGGATGTGAAAGTTCATTTGTTTTTTTTTTTTTTTTTTGCTTTTCCATTTCGGTGATAAAAGTTTAATTTTTAAAAGAAGCGTAAATAAACTGTTGGGTGGTTGAGGGGGTTAACTACTACGACGTTTTC
>Ga0131853_10023784_pt1 | contig 11058 bp, 10 predicted proteins | sample TergutLab28metaG_FD_92764 | JGI IMG/M metagenome (GOLD analysis project Ga0131853, IMG submission 92764) | Labiotermes labralis P1 segment gut microbial communities from Petit-Saut dam, French Guiana - Lab288 P1 (version 2) (version 2) | ecosystem: Host-associated > Arthropoda: Insects >...
AATGGCAGGTACATGGCATAAGACAGAACAATTAAACATCTTTTTACTTCCAACTTCCACATTTCCGGCGTTATATACAGAAAACAACACCAGTCCACTCACGTAACCAACGCCTTGACTATATATATATATAATTTTAGTACTTTCATTTCTAAGACTTAATATTTTAACTTCATCCCAGAAGACTCATAAATTTACATCCGCCCGCACGTCCATAATCTGTTTTTATAATGTTTCATAGTCTTGTAACATTTTTGTATACTTGCGGCATTCCACATATTGCATATATTTGTAACGTATACTTTTATCGTACTTTGCACTTTGCAATATTGTGTTGATAGCCCGACGATAGTCGAAAACTACCGAAAAAGAAAAGTGGCTCTGCCCGACGGACACTAGGCAATTTTTTTAATAATTCGGATTGTACTTGCAATGAATAACCAGTTAACCGAAATTTCGATGAACCGACTCTCGCTTTCAACGATTCGCCTTCTCGAATATCCAGACTAGTTGATACAGGGTGATTCTGATTTATTTGTGTCTAAAAACCTGAGTGCAGTATTGTAACGTGTATTGTAGCCCACAGAACTGCATTTAAGTCGGGACGACACTAATTAGGCCTAAGCGAAATAGTTCAAATTTCGTGAATTGGTGGAAAATTCCGACGCATATCCAGTCTTAAAATATGTTTTCAGGGCTTTTTTCATTTTCTTATTATACACCAAATTAGTACTACATATGCATTACGAGCCAAAAAAATATTATAGTTTCATTTATTTGGCTACCTAAATTCATATATATATATAAGCTAGGCTAAGCTAGGAGACGGCTTTCGATCAACAGACTTGCCGGGCTGTCGCGACTCAACTTTTTCCTCTTACATCGGATAACCAAAGGGTTTACTCTTCTTATTAATTAAGCAACTAAATGTTCTACAGTTTTTTTCTCGACGAAACTCGGACGCTCCTTAACCATGTTCACAATGAACTGATACTGTCTCCAGGTCTAACTAAGGTATTCCCGGCCAACGCCGTCCTTTTAATATGTGTGTATGTCAATATTTTCCTTCCATCCACACTGCAGTTAACAAAAGTGAACTCGTCTCACAAAAATAAAGATAAAGGGGTAAATTTCAGCCGTTAACCTGCCATGAAGGTACAGAGGAGCAATAGATGTATAGCTCTACTACATTTTAACATCGGCGCCAGATGGAGGTGGGTGATAAACGCAACACCCCGGCCGATTTTTCAATAGGAATGACCCGATAACCATTGTAGAGGAGGCTGGGTACATCCCAGGGCCGGTCAGGACGGGTACGGAATTCTCGCCTCCACCGGGATTTGATCCCTTTACCTTCCAGCCTATAGCTAGTCGCTACACAGATTGCGCTATCACGACCCATTCTCACAATAATGCTGTACGTATTTCTTATTTGTCTTATATAACATGTCTTCTCCTATTCTGCGTTTAATCATCATAAAAATATGTTATTAGCAAAGATTACAAATTATGACGCTCCTCATTATTCAGTATCCACCCTCCTGTTAATTCCACTCCTTAAAATCATTTTTGCCCCTGTAGGCTACATGGTTCTTCGAACACCTATCTTAATTGGCTAAGGGTTAGATATTCAACATATACAACTGCTGTATTCTTCTTGGGAAGAATAGAGCAGATAAGGAGTCCTAAAAAAACTACACTTCATTGTTAGGCCCTAGTATGTTAGTGAATACTTTACTTCACTTCACTTTACTTCACTAAAGCAAGCCCACTCAACCCATAGCTCACAGATAACATGGAGTTATGTTGCCCTCTTAGACAATTGAAATTAGAGAAGGTCTTTTAAACTTTCCTCAGCAAACAGCTACAAAGCAGTGCTGAAAACTTGTGAGTCTTTATTTGCAGAGACATTCACAGCATTACTAATACTTATTGTAAAAATGTGCTAAAGAAAACAGCACCCTAACATAGGTTCTGAATAACAATTTCATCAATTTTTCCTCCTATTTTCAGTGCATGTTCCATGTGTAGACAAATCTATATGTGCAATTAGCAATAAAACTCTGCGCATATTTATTTACTTCATAATGTATAATGAATTGCATGTTGCTTGCATGCAGAACAATTTCTGCCGAAATTGACGGCACCACATAAAAGGATGAGCAGGACTGTTCTGAAGCTTGTATGCTTTAGAGAAGGGAATGTTTACAACAAGATATTTTATCACACATTTATGACAGTGATTCTAAATTTTTTTGTTTATCCGACTACATATTCTATACTGACCTGTCCATCTATATCAATATACTTCATAGGTCTCTGGCCTAAAGTATTACTGTAAAAGTCATACTTCTACAAACTTTTCAAGATATTTTTGTCTTATTATTATTTTTTATTTATTTATTGAATTGACACGACAGGCCCCAGTGGGCCATGGCCTCCTCATTCACGAGGTTTCTAGATCAAACACAGCGACGCACCACAGTCGGTAGGTCTTCTCTGGACGAGAGATCAGCTCGTGGCAGAGACCGCTACATGACAACACACAACACTCACGACAGACAGATATCCATGCCCCCGGTGGGATTCGAACCCACAATCTCAGCAGACGGGCGGTCGCAGACCGTGCGGCCACTGTTTTTACCTTATACTGACAGTTACTTTAAACCATCAACCTAATATTTATGAAAATATTCTATGACATCTGAACATATTAATCAATATAACGAGATTAAAACCTCAAATTCAATATTTACTATTTAATCACGATTGTAAAATTTTAACTTTGTAATCTCCACAAATAGCCTGTTAATGGCTTAATTTTAAGCCGAAATATGTAACCGATTTCCTGATTTCCAAATACATAGTAGTGCTTTACGGACAATTATTGGTTTTTATTGTAATTGTAACACAACGGGGTGAATAACCTAAAAACTTATGTGGTTCTTTTACTGTTCGATTACTACGGACAGACCTACAGGCGTTTTTGTGCACTTCTCACATTTAATTATATAAATATTTGTCAAAACAAATAAAGTTTCAAACAAAAGTTTTTGCAGAAATAGAAGGCTCTCATTTTATAGCCACTGCATCCTTGTGAAAGCCTGTCATTGTTCGGGACAATAATTGAAAGACGCGGGCCCTCAGAGATGTAACGTTACGCGTTTGCCTTCTAACCTGCCGGCATGATTATTTTCCTACAGATGCACATACAACTATATACTGTCGCAATTTAATGTGGTATTTCTAAAACGAGGCTCTGAATGGGATGGATGTCACTTTCTGGTATTCAACACGTGGCTTTCTCTTCATGTCTGCTACCTGGACCGCAGCCAGATACCAAAGTTCAAGGGAATGCGTCTATAGCTGTCGTCTCTTGAAGGTGATGGACCGGTTCTATTTGGCCCTTTGCTCACGGAAGCGGAAGTCATGTTGGTGTATCTACATATCTACGAGAATTAGCTAGAGCTTAGTAAAGTTTCCAGCCATGGATTGCAGGGTCGTCCTTAGTTTCCTACCAGGAAGGCGAATTTTTTTTTTTCGCCTCCTCGTCCAGATAGAACATTGAGCTCACACATTTTCCTATATATCGTGGGTACCACTGGTCTCTACTTAGATATATGGCCGCCACTTCGAAGGTTAACACCACCCACATATTAACATTCAGCTCGTACCGCACAGTAAGCAACCAGCATTGCAATTAGTTAATGCTCTGTAGATAAATCTCGACATCTGTTCCGAGATCCATACAAACACAAAATACACTCTGTGGACAGAACGTAGAACTTCAGAATCAAACTTTTTGGCACACGCAGTAGCCACAGTGCTTTCAAAGGTTGAATTTTAAATGGAATTTTACTACAAGTTCGCCGCGGGTGAACGAGACGTGGTACTTTGTCACAGGAACATAGCAACGTTCCCCTCGCTTTGTCGATACATGCCTTTGAAGAAGAAAATATCCTCCACAACTTGGTCCGGGTTTCGATGGTCGTTAGATTAATATTTTGGTCCAATCTGCAGCTTCACTTACTTTGTGCAAAGTTCCTGTTCTGAAAAAAATCCCGAATTCCCATCCACGTAAAAGTGCTATAATCATAACCATAACAAGCAAAAAGCTTCGGTGTGTTGTTTGCAGATAATGTGCAAAATAAATACAAAGCAAAGAATAATACTTGGATTATTTAACGAAGTACTTTGCGTGCATATGCATATGCATACTGGATAGCAAACAGTGCTGTCATTGTTACTACTAATGAATTGGAAATTATACGAACTGAAATGGTCTGGCCAGTTTTAAGGTGCTTTGCCTAGGGTTTACCTGCAAGGGCTGAGGAAACCACATACAAGTTCTATTGCTTGGCCGAATTACACATCCGTGTCCTTCTCAGGGACAAGCGTAAACAATGATAAAACAAGTGCATTATTCCACACATAATTTGTTGATATACATGTTTCTGCCCACATGTTTCAGCTAAAAAAGAAATGTAAGGTGTAGGCCGAACAGTAAAACTTGGATTTGGTTGTAAATTAAAATGTGATGGCAGATTTAATTTTCATTGGTACCAGGGCAACATAAAATTTTATCTTCCATAAACAGAAATCAGACATATCAAAAACTAGCTCACAGTTTAAAATATTATGGCACGTCCTCATATATTGAGTTCAGTAAGACAAATATTTACAATTTTCGTTGAAGCTTTTTCCCATCCGACATGTAAAAACAGAAATACTTGTTGTATTTTTCTCAAAAACCTACTTTTCTTAATTTTGAAGCAAATTTTCAAAATGGGTAAAAACTATCATTAATCTGATATTTGCAAAGAAAGTTTTAATTTTTCAGAAAAGGTGTTTAATGTTGCAACGCGCCGAACAAGAGAGAGAAGATGCGCGAATCCTTCGGGAAATTTGCAACAATTTCTCCCATGTCTCTTAAGCATCTGCTTTGCAATTTATGCACAAAAAGTCGATGATCTCTTGCTGCGCACTCACCGTGTACCTAGACTCTGCAGTTTCATCTTTTCGGACATTCATCAAAACACAGCAAACGAAATGTCTCTTCTTTCTAGTCACATAGTAAGCTATAGCATTAAAACATCTTCCTATAAGTTTTGGTTTTCTTCTCCTCTTCCTTTTCGATTGCCTTTTTTGCAGTTGACCTTTTTGGAGTTAATTCCTTGCTGCCTTCTTTGCTGGATATTCATTTTCTTCTCTATATTTTTTCTTTGTTTTTACTTCACTGAAACGGTTATTTTCGCCCTTTGTTTCCCTTTCGTGAGTACCTCTCAAATTTGATAACTATTTTCTTTTCATTCCCCTTTGAGATGATTAGGTCCTTCATACGGGTTTTGGTAATAGATGTGGAGCCTCCAGTTTGAGCCCCGTCGTTATAAGCACTGCATGTTCCTTCCAAATGAACTCAGCACCATCTGTAATGCAGTCGTTCTTACATCGTCTCGCAAACTCACTGTTGGAACTTAACGTTGCTCGAGCCACGCAATGGCTGTTCCTTCACTGCATTACTGATTTCCTGTAGACACTTTTTAACTGGTGTTCCATCCGGCCTCTCTATGAAGAACGTTGTTATAAAATCATAATCTGTAAGTATGTCAGCACTGGATCTTGAAATTCCAGCTGCCATTAAACTAAAAGTAATAACTTATGACATTATTGAGTGAAGGAATGTTTACTATAGGTTTTATTGTGGACAGAAATCTTTATTTCCTTGCAAGCGCACGTCAGACGTGTTAAAGTTAATTTATGTTAAAAATACACAGGAATGAGAACTCTTTTCCATAAAAAATGTTGCTTTTAATGTCAACCTCTCAAAGCCTAGCGGTTTCTTTACGTACCACCAGGTTTAATATTAAAAAATTCTACATGGTGCTCGCTTTGCGTTGAGTGTTTTGTACGGATCTCAGAACAGAGAGCGACTTTTGTTTTATATGTCATTAGCTTATTGGGCTTTATAACCGTGGTGGAAAGTGTTTACTGTGCGGTACGGACTGATTCTTTATGTAAAGCAGATTACGTTTATTCTTCTAAAGTTTAATGCAATAAGCGCTTCATTTTCTAACAAGACAGACAATGTACATACAAACGCAGCATTACGGTGTGTTCGCGTAGCAATTTTTGCTGTAGAAAGTAATAAGTGTTAAATATTCTGAGTGTGTGTCAGTAGCTTCGGACATCCTACTTGCAAAGCGCCTGTGCCGTATTACGTAGGTTATCCAGAAAGTAAGTTCCGACGGGCTATTAAAAACAACAAGAGTATGTTACAAACCATGTATACGCCATTTGATGTACACACCGTAAACTACTTTTCTACATAGTGTCCACCATTGTTGAGGCACTTGTCATAGCGTTGCACCAGTTTTTGTATCCCTTCATCGTAAAATGATGCCGCCTGCGATGCAAAGCAAGTGGTAACGACTTCTTTGACCTCGTTTTCGTCCCAGAAACCGCCGGCCAGCAAGGAAGGATTTAAGATGCAGGATCAAATGAAAATCACTTGGCGCTAAGCCTGGGCTGTAGGAGGGGTGATCGAATTGTTCCCAGCCAAATGTCGTGATAAGATTTTGCGTTGCGGCTGTTGTGTGTGCGGGCGGGAGTTGCCGTGAATCATCACAACACCCCGGCTAAGCATGCCACGTCGCTTATTCTGGATCGCGCGACGCAATTTTTTAAGTGTGTCGCAATAGACATCTGCGTTGATTGTGGAGCCTTGAGGCAAGAAGTCCATAAGCAGAACTCCTTTTCTGTCCCCAAACACTGTGCACGTGATCTTCTGAGTTGAAGTGGTCTGCTTGAATTTCGTCATCCGTACGCATCTTCGGCACCCTGCGTGCACACTATTTCCGTAACTTAAGTTTATCAGACACAATTTCGTGAAAAAGTGCCCGTGAAATTTGAGGAAAATGCAGGGAAAGTGACGTAGTGGTGAATCGTCTGTTCTCCCTAATCTTCTCTTCAATTGCACACACCAAATCTTCATTCACCACAGACGGTCGGCCGCTCCGCGGATCATCATGAAAATTTTCGCGTCCTTCATTAAACAGTCGCACCCATCTCCGTACCGTTGAACTACTCATGGCATGTTCTCCATACACGTCACAAAGTTGACGATGAATTTCAGCCGGTGTCATGTTCTTCGCATTCAAGAAACGGATTACAGGCCGCATTTTCACATGCGGCTGGATTATCTATTTTCTTAAACATTATAAACACACAGCACGATGCGTAAACACTGTTCGAATGTCTGCACATTCCTTCCGTGCCTTGCCACAGAATCAACAAACTCGGCACGCGTGCGCACCATTGTAACCGCAGCGCTGCAGCGGCAATATTCGTAAACGGAACTTATTTTCTGGATAACTCTCGTATATTGTCTTCCCAAGGCTGTCTGGCTCTACCATAATTTTCCCCATTATCTCACATAAGGCACGATTTTCGGAAGACCGTTTTTGGTCACATATTGTGTATTTCTATTTTCTCAACAACGTTTGTACGAAAAATTTCTCATTCTAAGAAGAAATTGAGAACATTATTATAATTGTACATATGTCTTCATGAAAACACCTGTCATACTTGTCAGATTCCAATCGTACTTGAAATTTGTCGAAAGATTTTCGAAAAAATACTCAAAATTTCATGAAATTCTTCAGTGGGAGCCGAGTTGTTCCATGTTGACGGACAAACGGACAGGCGGAGGAAAAAAAGACATTAAGAAGCTAATAGTCGTTTTCCACAGTTTTGCGAATGAGCTCAAAAAGATAAATTTATAACAGGTGCACACCTAGAAGTTTTCACTGGGGAGGGCAGTTGACCATACTTATTTACTTCTTTGAACAGAGTCCTTCTCGAGAAGCTAACCGGTTTTCAGCTAGTCGAGAAATTCCACGCATTTTATGGAACCCGAGGGTTCATTACCGCGTTTACAAGAGCCCACAACCTCTCCCTATCCTGAACCAGAACAACCCAGTCCATGCCCCCACATCCCACTTCTTGCAGATCCATCTTAATATTTTCCCATCTATTTCTGGGTCTTCCAATTGGTTTCTTTCCATCAGATTTCCCCACCAAAATCTTGCATGCACATCTCCTCTCCTACATACGAGCTACATGTCTTGCCGGTCTCATTCTTCTTGATTTGATCGCCCGGACAAATTTTATGAGTACAGATCATTAAGGTTCTCATTATGTAGTCTTCTCCACTCTCCTGTTACCTTGTCTGTCTTAGGTCCAAGTATCCTCCTCACACCGAATTCTCGAACACACTCAGCCTACTTTCTTCCCTCAGTGTGTGCGACCAAGTTTCACACCCACACAAAACAACAGGAAAAATTATAGTTCTGAATATCTTTACCTTTACATTTTTAGATAGCAAACTGGAAGACAAAATATTCCGCACCGAATGATAGCAAGCATCCCCTGACTTCAATCTGCTCTTAATTTCTTCCAGAATAGAATTTTGACTCGTAAAGGTTGTTCACATATATTTGAACTGTTACACCCTTCTAAAAGATTTATTGTCAATCTTTATATTGTAACTTCGTCCTGCATTCCGATCATTTAATTTAAAGTCATCCTGGTTTACCTGAACCCTCCAAATGGCATAATCTAAAGTTTAAAACAATGGCAATAAAGCATCGCCTTATATTTAAAAATTCTTAATAGGAAACATGTCAGATAAATTCTTGCCTACCCAGACTCTGTTATACGTTTCAGTCAGACACATTTTTATTAACCTTACTATTTTCACGGGGACACCATACTCAATCAGAATATTATACAAGGTCACCCTCCTAACCGAATCATAGGCTTCTTGAAGTCTATAAACAGCTGATGCACTGCTTCATTGTATTCCCTTTTTTTCTCAAGTGTTACACTCATGCAGAATACATGATCAGTAGTATCCTGTTGCTCCGAAATCCATACTGTTGATTCCCGATAATATCCTCTGCCTATGGAGTTAACCTTGAAAGCACAGTTTTGGATAGTATTTTGTATGTAGTTAAAAAAATTGATATGTCTATAATTACTACAATGTTTTATCACTCTTCTTATAAATAGGTTCAATGATCGACTCCTTCGACTCACCAGGCAATTCCTCTTTACTAGAAATAGGATTAAAAAGCCTATGTATCTCAGAACGAATTACTCTACCCCCTGTTTTAATCAATTCTGTTGGTATTTGATCAATACCTGGTGATCTGCTTCTTTTGAGCTTTTCAATAGCCATCTGAAAATCAAAGACACTCGGCTCAGGCATCAATGGCTCTGCTGCATGTATTTATTTCTGCTTAACATCATTAACCCCAAGTTCATTCAGAAGTTGAGAGAAATTGTTTCTCCAGCTAGCCAAAGTTCTATGGGTGTCAGTAACCAAATCATCCTTTTCTACCGTTACTGTATTAGTTCTAGGATGTTAACCTTTCTTGAAGTTGTTTATGCACCTCTACAATTCCCTGATTTTTTTATCTTACTGTTAGTTTCAAACTCATCAATTTTAGCTTTCAGATATTTCTTGCTTTTGTTTCTGAAATATCTAGTAGCTTCACGTCTTAAATTGTCTAGATTAACTACATGGCTTTGGTTTGCACCCTGCAACCACTGCATTTTAGCCTGCTTCTTTTAATCTAAAAATCGTAAACATTCTTCATCGAACCGTGGTTTAAGCCTGTTCAAATCATACGGACCTAGAATTTTTTAATTTGGGTTTTGATATTCCCTGAAGTGGGGGCTGACTGTAAGGTTATATTTTTAAAAACTGTGAACGAATTCGAAATGTCAAACACAAAACTTTCTAAGGAGCGGCGCCAGATGGCAACAGAAGTAAACGCGAAATTTAAATGCTCCAAAATCAACGTTCGAGGTCAACACACCCACACCAGATGGCAGAAGACACAATACCCAGAATTCATTCTAAAGCATATCGACGGCAAACAACCCCAAATAATATAACACTGGAACATTTTAATTAAAATTCAATAGAATAATACTGTATATTTGCATGCCATGAAAAAACAACTATAATATATTATATGAATATTGTGCAAGAAGTAAAACTTACAATGACCTTACCGTCAAGACGTAAGAAGGCACTTGCATTGGCTGAGACTGAAGAACACTTAACATCTGACGAAACCGATATGCAGAGCAAATGATGGTACATCGATTGGCGATCTCGAAGACTTTGACCTGCAATGGAAGAAATATGCTTGTTTTTCCAAGCTGTCAGATTTAAAGACGACACAGGAAAGAGTTGCTGTCGTAGCGGAAAAGTTGTGCTTGCACCATTAGGTGATCTCTCTCAAGAGTTCAAAGAGCTGTTTGAAAACCATCCTTTTTGGTCAAAAGCTGGTCCTACGATAACCTGTTTGCATTTATTTTCATGTTCGTATCTTTTATACAATGGCCGGATTGCCGAGAAAATGGCAAACGCTCGAGAATAATTTGCTTAATCTTCGAATAGACATTATAAATTGTGGTATACTTCGGTAATAAATGGTCTATAAGCCCCTCTGTTCGCTGTGGCCTGGCCAAGCCGTTGGACAAAACCATTAATTCAGGTTTCGATGGTAGCTTTAAATAAGAGTGCCTTGCCTTCACGGGTCGCCGAGAACCACTACTGTTTATATACATATAAACATAATTCGGTTTTCCACGCTGACTATGGGCACCAATGTGGAAGTATAATATACAAGTTATCTACGTAAATTGGTGTGCGTAGCGTGCCTGGGTCGCTGTGAACCAGCATACTAGTACAGTTGTAATGTAACATTGTTTATAAACACATTTGTATGCGTACAAATATACCTTGGCCTACATGTTCGATATCTCACCTACCTAACTGAAATCACATGGTCCAATCTTCTTTGTTTTTCAAGTTCTGAGACGTCCACTCCCCATCACCTTCCTTATCCTGAAGTATTGTACCTGGCCTTTCAAGTGACCTTTCTCGTCACAAGGAATATCGGGGGGGGGGGGGGGGGGGGGTAATAAAGGAAGGGGAAAATTTATGAAAAGAGGGTAAAAAAAAACACCCCCCTTTCCGAAAAC
>Ga0131853_10023785_pt1 | contig 11057 bp, 4 predicted proteins | sample TergutLab28metaG_FD_92764 | JGI IMG/M metagenome (GOLD analysis project Ga0131853, IMG submission 92764) | Labiotermes labralis P1 segment gut microbial communities from Petit-Saut dam, French Guiana - Lab288 P1 (version 2) (version 2) | ecosystem: Host-associated > Arthropoda: Insects >...
CCAATTAAAAAAAAAAAAAAATTTTATTCTTAAAAAATAAAATTCCCAACGCCAAAAAAAAACCAACCATCCCCCCCCCCCCCCAAACACATATATGTATTACTTTAGGGTTGAATGCGACGACCACGCAGCTAGTGTGCGAAATTATGCAAAGAGATAAATTAAACACGCTTACAGAAATGTTTTATGACTAATGTTCCCATAACAGAGTAACGATTTCTGACGTTGTATATGGAAAACATAATGTGGTTTCAGTAAGTGTTACAGGAAATTACGTCCAAATATGAAACGATGAATTATATAATTATTAATTTATAGCTTTAAAAAGTCAGTATACAGACTGTGACAGTTAAATGTTAGGATTCGCAGAACGTCCCCGGAATTTCGTATTTATAATTATACTCCACAATATGTCTTTAGGACCGGTCCCAGTGGCCGCGCGGTCTAAGACGTAGGTCTACGGCCGTTCGCCTGCTGAAATCGTGGGTCCGAATCCCGCCGAGGGCATGGATGTCTGTCTGTTTGAGTTGTGTGTTGTCAGGTAGAGGTCTCTGCGACGAGCTGATCACTCTTCCAGAGAAGTCCTACCGGCTGTGATGCGTCGTTGTGTGTGATCTAGAAACCTCATGAATGAGGAAGCCATGGCCTGCGTTGGGCTGCAGCGCCATAGGAAACAAAAAGTCTATAGGAGAATTTGTTTCTCATGACAACTGTATGTAGTACAAACATTACTAGATTTGTTTATTTTTTGCTTTATTTCGGCTTAAGTGACGCTGATGAAAATAGGAAAGTGCCGAATGATAAAAATAAAAAGAGAAATAAAAACACCTTTTCACTTTCCAAAACATTATTTATGCATTTTTATCAAAGTTCTAAATCCAAAATCCAAGTTTCTTTGCCATTGTGGCACAAGATGTTTTTAGTATAAAATATTATAATTGCCTCTCATGGAAGACACGATACTAAAGTCTCTTAAATGTGGAATCAAGGTTTTGAATTAGCATCGGGCTATGAACTTTAATTAAGTCACTGTTTTAGCTCATTACGAGAGATAAATTTAAGTGTGTGAAGAAGATGATGATGATGATGACTAATCTATATTTTCCAGACCCTTGCCCAGAAGGAGTGAAATCGGGGGCTGTAAGTGGAGTGCGGGCCCACGGAGGTGGGTTTCTTAAACAACACTTGCAACAACTGTCGTTACGTGGGGTTGAATGATAGGACGAAAGTGACTACGAAGTGCTAAACATGAGGTGGTCATGACTTAATCGGAGGCCCTATCCTGATATTTGACTAAGATCACGAGGAACCACGAACATGTCAACATGGTAACGTGATCTGATGTTTGATCTAGGATCTTGTAAATGTGAAGCGGTAATATTTTCCCCTACTTGAGGGTCATGTTGTGTGAGGTCTGCATGTTAGGGTTTAGTCTATTATTAAAGTGGTTAGTACGAGTGTTGCAAAGTCTCTATACCAACTGTGGAAAATTTTAGTTGTAAAATAGAGTTTGCTTGATTTCCTTCAATAAATGGTTTAAATTTATGCTGAAATTTTGTGACGTAATTTGCGTGTATTTGGTAATAAGAAGACAGGATAATAGAATGAGGAGAGAAATTTCCAATAGAGTCTTTAGTAATTTGTCAACCACCTCCGTTTTGAAACTATTTTAGTATGCTCTTGAACTATACGCCTCCCAACAGTATTACTATACTAGGATTAGTGTGGCTTAGGTTAGTAAATAAATAATTATACAGCATATATTACATGATGCTCTAGTTTATTCAATATCAAAATATAATAGCATCTAATGCGTAGACTGAAAAATATATAATACCTAAACACTGAATATTTCGAAATATAATTAACATTTCATCCTGATATGTGTATATATACCATACACAGCTTGATTTTTTTCCACCATATATCCCTCATCGACTACCTTGTGATTGAACCTAAGATGGAAAGCCGGTGAATAACCTCCTGAGCTATGACAGAGCCATGTTACAGGCCACTAAAATGTACATATTAGTACTGACCTTGTACAAGTGGATATTTACATAAGGATGGCCTTTTGCATATCGAAACATACGTGGTACACGAGTGTTAATAACGCAACTTACATTTTGAAGTTCCGTCTGCAGACGGTTTATAAGTAAATATTAACTAATGCTACTCCATTAACGAGCAACGAATATATTCCCTGCTTCCAGTTCACCAAGACAGACTGTTACTGAGAGCTGCCGATTCGGTTAGCGAATATAGTCCCATAGTCCCCTTTGAAACAGACTATAATCGGTTATCGTCTTATAAGTAGGTAACAACGCACTACCAACTGTCAGTCGGAGCTGCGTCTTCCGGTAATGTCAATGGCGACCTCCAGTACAGCACACTGATTAAGTGGAACTGACACTACGCTCTTGAATTAATAGTTAATTTTAATTTTTTTTAAGGAAAATTGTCCGGTGTTATCTAAGCGTAAAACAGTACCATAAGACGCAAACTTTATAGACACTAGGGGATAGGAAGGATGATAGGAGAACCGGTTTTCCACTCCAAACTGGAGCGATAACCTTTCTATTCCCTCCCACGTCAAGATCAGATCCAGGTTACTTACGTTTTTGTAGGCGGTAAGGCATCTAGAGGATGACGCTACTCTCTCACCTCCATATAGTACCGAAGGTTAAGGAATATTGAAGCCGTAACTCTATAGGAAGTCCAAAGTTTAAAGTGGGCTATACTGCCAAAATTTGTTTCTTAAATGGAACTAAAGACGCAATTGCCTATGTTGTAATACGATATTTTACAAAAGAACGGAAAATGCGTTGCCAGTTGCAGATTGCCAGGCGGCTGTTCGCCGTTAACATACAGAAACAGGGCGTTCGGTCACTGCCAATATCAACAGTTCGCAACTACGGAGCGTAACTCACGTCATGTTACAATTCGGACGTGTGCATCTTGCGGTCCACTGGTTACAACGCAGCCTAATTTCTGACATGTAAGCCTGTGTTCCAGCTGACACATCAAATTTCATGTTTTTACGCGAGCTTCGTAAAAACATGTTAACATTAAATGATTAGTAAGGCAGACAAGCCCAGCACTACAAAGATTTGACGTGCGTTTTTGCAGTTATGTGTATTTGTTCCTAAGTAATCTATGTACTGATGATATGAAGTATTACTGCATATGTAAAACAGCTGATATAAAATTAATGTGCGTTATTTTATTGTGACGAAAGTACATTTCAGTTAACTGTCTTAGCTGTGCGTTACATCAAACACTTTCTACATCAACTTTGCCGTTATTAATTTCTTAAAGCGATAATATAGCCGAGGATGAGATTGGTCAAACAATTATCAAGCGAAGCATAAAGAAGAAATATGTCAACACACTAACCGAGGAACCATGAGAGAAGAACTACGAACACCTAGGCTAAGTTGGAATTATTTTAAAATTGACATTAGAAGGCCAAAGTGTAAACCTGGTGATTTTATTTAACCGGCTAAGTAGAAGACAAGAGTTGTATGCATTACTTACATCGAAACCTCCTTTGGAAACAACATCTGTGATAGTCCAGGGAAAGGTGACAGAATGTGATCATTGATGTCAGGGAACTCGGCTGTGGGTAGGTGGTCGATTGAACTGGTTGGACATGAACTTCAGTGCAAAGTTTTGGAATTACATGTGTTGAACCTGTAGCCTAATATCAGAGAGTCACCTTACGTATGAGTGTAACCAGTGAAGATCCTTACTGTAAAATACTAGGATTACCTATTCTTAGTTCTTAGCTTTTAGGATCAAATACCTTAGGCAATACATTGTAAAAAAAAGAATCCATGTTATTCTCTTAGTTTTAAAAAAGTCGTCAAAACAGTGAGTCAATCAAGAAGCAATGCTGAAAGAAATTTCTGAAAGGACAGGAAACAGACTAGCACTTAATAGGTTGTGCGGCATCTTGGTCATGTGACACATGGCGCTCGTGTCGCAGCAGTCGTTAACGTAGCTGACATGTGTAGAACCCACCCCTTGCAGTTCCCTGCCATTGTTCGCTGATGCTCGCCCATCCCTCTTCTGGTCCTACCAGCTCCTCTTTTTCTACTCTTGCTGACAGCTCTATCTTCACAGTGCCTTTTTGTGTTCATTTTTCTTGTTTTCTTGTCTTCTACAAAAAGGACAAAAAGGGAATGTGAAAAGGAAAACGGGAGTGAGATGGTGAAGGAGAAAGGACATTTGGCCTTCTTTCCTTCCTTTTGTTTGTCTTTTTAGTTTCTCCCAGACGGAGGGATTATTTACAACAAATTAGCCACGACGCTGCAGAAATGAAGTGCACTGCACGAGGAAGTGACCGATAGGCTGAGCTAACAATGACGGAAAAGGAGACGAATGACGTTTAACTGTTTTTTGACAGTTGCCATCAACATGGCTCACAGTTCTCACATCCATCACTAGAATTCGCTTCAGCTTTAGGATTTTTACAAGACGATGACTAAGGAAGTAAAGAAACCAACCCTACGATTTCAACTGGCTTTTCAAACAGATTTTTTAAATTTTGTCCGTACGCATTGTGTTTTATCTGCAGGTTGTTAACTAACAATTTATATGTTTCCACCTGGACAGGTACTGAGGAATATTGCCGAGCGGAAGCAATGGGTGTGATTCTTGGGGTAGTAGATAGTACAATCGTTGAGACGAAACAAAAGAATTTATTAAGTTGGCTCCCCAGACTACAGACAGATCTAGTCGGCTGAACGTCCAGATTAAGAGTGCTGTGTCAGGCTTGCGAACAAGTACTTAAAACTGAATATAATTATTACACAGTCAGGCCCAAACACTGACATCGTTTAAAGGATTTACAAGGTTTCTAATTAAAATAATATTCCAACTAAAAGAAATGTTTTTAGGGAAGCGTGATTTACTCAGTTCCCAATTAAGAAGAAAAGTTTAGGGAACAGAAATACAGTATCTTCCCTCCGGGTCAGGGGGTTAGACTACCACTCCGGGTGTGAGTTCAGCTGCCATAACAATAAAGCTGATACCTGCCTATTCCCTTCCTGTCTGACAGTCATCGTCTGGTTTGGGTTTTAAGTGTTTGGAAATATTATGAAAGCGCACTATTACAACATTCATAAAATTAACTTGTCAAAACTGCTTACTACAATTACTGTCGTACATATATGAGTGTACGTCTGTGTACATAAACGTTTCCTAAAAGTATACTTGTAAAAACATTCTCTTTTATACGCCATTAACTCACATTACCCCAAGGTACATAGTAGTACCTGAATATAATGTGTAACACCTGTGAATAACAGTTAACTAACCCCTGTAATTAATACATGAAAGTAACAGCTGTATATTACACATAACACCTTTATATAACAATTGGAATTTCGTGTACAACTGGCGAATTCAACACTTTGTTTGTAAACTGTCAATGAAAGGTACTAAAATACGGATTGGGTAAAATGATCGGTATTATTTGTTGTAAGGTTGTATTAGCATTGCAATGTGAAAGATATGTCCCGAAGTTCTTCTATGTTATGAAACAAAATAGAAACACTGTTACAGAATGAATGACAGAGAAGAACGATGTCAAAATAGGACACAAACAAGACGACGGGCAATAAACAATTAAAAAGAAATAAGATTTAGAGGAACAGCAAATGTACTCGCAAGTAGAAGAATAATTTTAACAGAGACTAGTCTTAGTCTCTATTAAAATTATTCTTCAAGACTGATGTGGGATTTCCAGTGATTGTACCATCATAAAATGATCCAGTGACGAGGTTTAGTAAGCATCTTTTCAGATTTCTTTTTGAACAAAGGACATAATTTTGGACATTATGAACCGTTGTGTTTCAGAAAGAATTAGTGTAATACATGGACTTCGACGGCAGAAACATACGACTATAGGAACCACAAAAAAGTTTATGGCGTTTCGGAGAAAGAGAAAATCCTTTGAAATAAGATCTTGAAATTATCATGCATGTCTTCCGGAATGTTAGGCAACGAAGATGAAGTCACTACACCCCTTCGAAACGTCGGTAACATTTGTTATTCTGCTTCTCCTAACATCCTGGAAGTCTTAGATCTTCAGCACTGTCACCCATGTTTCATATGTTTTTGAATTCCTACGAAATGCTTAAAATGTGTGTTAAAGATACAGTCACAGTAATGTTATCCTGGCCCAATAAGGGGAAAGACCAGTTGCTTTAAAAGCATTTTTCAATGTAATCATTATTCACCCTCTTCTCTCTTCAGTTAAAGTCTGTCTTCTTCTCTTTTTGTCTTAGTGTTAAGTACCCAACGCGTCATCTGCATGGCTCATTTGCAAAGGAAATAAAGGATATATTCATTCAAGGTAGACAGAAGAATAAGAGGAGTTGGATTTTTATTTTGTTTTGTCTGCTATGCAGTGGGTGGGAGGGGGCTTCACATATCAGTTCACAGAATTTGGCTTTCGGTCAACTCACCAAAGAATATCCAAAGGTGGCCTGTCAGTTCAATTTATCTAGAAGATTCTAATCATCCCTGTAGTGAGACCAAAGCCATTTCAGCACGATTGATTACTGAATTATGACATGGCGCTGGTCAGACTACACGATGGCAATGAATGCGAATGAAGTTACCAACCTTCGCAGTGCAGTGCTAACTACTCTTACTGTTGGGCAGGATACCAAGCTTCTTCGTATATCGCAATCCTTACAGAAGATTTACGTGAATTTCCTTATTTCCGTAAAAAAAAAAAAAGAAACATGCGAAAATATGTCAGGCTAGGACGATTTCCTCTCAAAACCTTCCTATTCATGAAACACGTCATGCTACCACTCGATGCTAGATAACCCATTAAGGTGAGGTAACGATTATAAATAACTCCAAAACAAACGTGGTAAGTACGGATGATTAATTATAAATTGTGCAGGAATAAGAATTTTCAGCAGGATACATACACTGACCTGGAGATTTTGAGATGAAACACGAAAATGCTCAACTATGATAAATTATTTCCTATTCTGGGTTCAAAACGGAAACGTTGGCACGTAACGCATAAATGAGAAATACTACACAGCTATTTTACTGATTGAGTGATTGGTTGATTAATTGTTTCATTGATAGTTTGTTTGATTGATTGACTATTGGTTAAAACCCATTTTGAACAGGTGTTAGAGTATCAGCGTCTCAGTCTTCGTGGCTCCGTCTCTAATGGGTCTCTTTAAGTTATAACGAATATACTATTATCCTCCTGCAGAGAACTGAATAACCAGTTTCCATGTGCTTTCACAAAATTGTGAAAGACGACTATTAAGTTCGTCATGTCTGAAAGTCCATCCGTCCGTCCGCATGGAACAATTCAGCTCTCACTCCACGGATTTACACGAAAGTTGATATTTGAGTATTTTTCGAAAATCTGTCCATGAAGTTCGAACTTCATTAAAATCGATAAGAATAATGAATATTTCACACGATGACCAATATACATTTATGATCATACCTCGCTCAAGTCTTCTTATAATGAGAAATCTTTCACACAAAATTTGTAGAGGTAATCAAAACACATTGTATATTCCTTGATTTTTGTCGGATATCTTTCGTTTGTGAGATAATGTGGGAAAACAGGTAGAACCGAACAGGCCACACATAACAATGCGGCGCATGCGCTGTGCATGCTGGATGTCTAAGGCTACACACACACACACACACACACACTCACACACACACACACACAAACACACACACACACAATCACACACAAAACACACACTCACACACACACACTCACACTCACACAAACACTCACACTCACACTCGCACAAACACACACTCACACACACACACACATACCACACTCACAATCACACAAACACACACTCACTCACACACACACACAAAATCACACTCACACTCACACAAACACACACACACACACACTCACACAAACACACACACACTCACACACACACACACTCACACACACACACACTCACACACACACACACACACACAAACACAATATGTAATACTTACTCTTTCCTTCTGCAAAAATGGTTGCACGAAAATGCCTCATTGTTACGTTATACGTGTATTGCCAGTCTTGTTTACTTTCTCCGTTACGTTTTCTTTCCAATTTTCCGCCTCTGTCTCTTTTCTTTATAGCATTTTTCCTTTGTTTAAGAGAAGTTACGTATCACACGCACCGCGGAACAAGCCTGTTGCATTTGTTTAAATTCTACAATTAAGTCGAAATTTTAAAGTAATCTATAAACGTGCACTGGATAGAGAATATGTGTTGTATATCTAACCATAAAATTTGTTGCATACATTTTAATCCAACAAATCTTTACCGAGTTAAGCGCGATGTAAGCTAGACATCGCCTCAAGCGTGCAGGCATCCATGTAACCCTTAGCCAAAGTTAGGGCTCGCCTGACAGTTTTGAGTTCTCGTTTCTTAAGATCTATCAGAATCTCTTACGTGCATCATGAATTGTTTAATGCGACTGTGCAGACAAAAGGAGCAATTTTAGAAAGCACATCACAGGACAATGAACGCTTCTAAAGTCTAGGTAGGGGAAGGTGGTAATTTGTGGCCCAAATTTATTTACATAATAGAGATAATTCTCATTATTAACTAAATCAAAGGCTTTATTTCTTGTTCGGGAGGAGAAATATGTCGTTTTAATCCGGAGTTATGAGCGGAAAGTTAAAAATATCTTCAATGCAGTTTTCGGTATATTTGACCAATTTTAACCAAAACGGAAATTTCTGGACTATACGTCGTAAAATTCCTCACCATAAAATTTCAAGAGAGTCCATTAAGAGATTCTTGATTTATATTTGTACAGACAGACAGACAGACGGGAAAAGCTATTTGAATAGGCTCTCAACAGCGGTGCGAATGCAACTGACATAAATCTCAAGGTCTTAGGTCGGCTGAGACACTCTTTGTTAGCATTCATAGCGACTTTTGGTTATAGAGCCAAACATTCGTGCCACAAAACAAAGAGAAAAGCCCTCTTTTAACTGACATGTCAAGGAAGGTAATAATGAAGTTAATTTTATTTCGAGGGCAGCTATAGGCTTATCTTATTTGCAGTAATTTGATGCCCGGGTACCCTTAAGGATTGAAAAATTCTTAACAAATTTCATTTAATTTCACATTTATGTACTTCTGAATTAAACAGTCACAACACCCAGCCATTAATGCAGCAGCACACATGAAACTTCCAGGCCATGCACATATTCCATAAATAAGTAAATAAATGAATTAATAAATAAAAAAATTAAAAATTACATAAATAAATAAATACATAAATAAATAAACAAATAAATAAATACATAAATTTGTATATCAATAAATCAATAAACCAACAAATAAAGCACCTATCAATAAAAAATCTATAAATAAATAAATAAATAAATTACTACATAAATAAAAAACCATAAATAAATAAATAAATAATAAATTAAAAAATAAAAAATAAATACAAGAAATATTATAAATATATAAATAAATAAGTAAATAAATAAATTCATAAATAAATAATAAATAATAAGTAAATCAATAAATAAATCAATAAATAATTAAACAAATAAATGAATATATCAATAAATAAATAAATATATATATAAACAAATAAATCAATAACAAAATAAGTAAATAAATAAACCAATAAATAAATAAATTACATATTTATTTTCAAATTTATTGATTGATTTATCGATTTACTTATTTATTTACTATTTTATTTATTGATTTATTCATTTATTAATTTACTGATTTATTCATTTATTTACTGATTTATTTAGTTATTTATTTGCTTATTTGTTTATTTATTTATTTACATGTATAAGTTTATTTATTTAGTTACTGATTTATTGATTTATTTATTTATTAATTAAATGAATTATTGATTAATATATATCTATATACTTTTTACTTATTTATTTATTAATTAATTTATTTACATCCTTATTTATTTATTGACTTATTTATTGATTTGTATATTTATTATTGATTAATTGATTGATTTATATATTGATTTATACATTCATTTGTTCATTTACTTATTGATTTTTATTTATTGTTGTATTTATTTTTTTGCATGTCTATTTGTTTATTTTTATTTATTAATTTTTTATCTGTTTATTTATTTCTTCATATATATATATATTTATTTATTTATATACATTTATTTATTGGTTTTTTATTTTTTAATTATTTATGTATTTATTTTTTTAAATATACATTATTTATTTTTTTGTTATTGATTTATTTACTTATATATTTATGTATTTATTTATTAACGTATTAATTAATTTACTTAAGAAACAAACACAGACATAACCATACATAACAACTCAATTCATCCTCAAGGGCACAAAATTGAAGCTTACAGATTATACATAAACAGGCTAACCACTTTACCCATAACAAAGAAAGAAAAAGATAAAGAATGCAATGTAATACTTAATACAGCCCACAATTATGGATTTCCACAGAATACATTATTAAATTGAAACAACGCATACTGATAGAACAGAGTAAAACTTCAGGAATGTACTAAACAACAAACCAGTAAAAAGGTTGGGCCACTTTTACATATTATGGTGGGTACATAAGGGGCATCACCAACTTATTTAGGAACTCCCAGGTACAAATTGCATACAGAACAATTAACACCACATTTGTAATATTGACACATTCAAAACATAAAGCCATTCCAACTAGCGGGATCTATCAACTTACCTGCAATACACGTCAGGGTGTGTAAATAGGCCAGAATGGCAGGTCAACAAACGCCAGATACAAAAATCATATCAGGTATTTCCGTACAAACAACCCTCAATCACCATATACGCTACATATCCTTGGTAATAGACATGAATACGGCGAATAAGAACGTATTATGGAATTGGTAAAAGCATGTAGAAAGGGCAAATTAATGAACTGTTGGGAGTCACTGTACATACAAGAATACCACAGAAAAGGATACCTGATCACGGAACAGCTGAAACATGAGCACAATATACTCTTTGACCACGTTAGCACCACACTTCCA
>Ga0131853_10023787_pt1 | contig 11057 bp, 6 predicted proteins | sample TergutLab28metaG_FD_92764 | JGI IMG/M metagenome (GOLD analysis project Ga0131853, IMG submission 92764) | Labiotermes labralis P1 segment gut microbial communities from Petit-Saut dam, French Guiana - Lab288 P1 (version 2) (version 2) | ecosystem: Host-associated > Arthropoda: Insects >...
ACACACACAACACACACCCACCCACACACACACACACACACAATTGACGCTGATCCATCCAGCCGATGCCACATTTTGCTATAACTTCTTTTTGTCATTTACGACTAGCATTTTCAATAAGTTAAAATTACTGAGAACCTCAAGGTCGGGAAAACTGAAGGCAAGAGACTAATCAGAAGAAATCTATGCGTATACGGAAGGAAAGTATCGAAACAGATCTCATTAGAACAGAAAAGGGACCAGTGGCGGAATCTTGTACACGCGGTCAAGAACTACCGGATTCCAGAAATAGCGGAGAATTGCTTCACGAAGTCGAGAGATTTTCATCCGCGAAGCTACTTAAGAGGCCTAAATGCTGGGGTAAATTAGGTTGAACAGACTTTGGTATACACGATTTCTTAAAATGGAAAGAAGCTACGCTCATGACGTAGTTATGAGCGTAGCGTAGCCCCTATTTTAAGTTTTGAGCCAGTTGTTTGGTTTTCATGATGACCGTAACATATAATTTCCTACAATCAATACGTAAAATCAACATGAAAATGCAAACCAGGAACAACAACAGCACCACTTATTCAGGATCCTGAAATTATGGTAGTAAATCTTCTAAAATTAATAGAAATTTATTGTGGTCATATTTTTATATTTGTACATATGTAGAATCAAAATAGCAACATACCGTATATTAGAAGTTCTCTATATTTGGGTTGATCGCGATAGCGAACCACAGGAATCAGACATGGAAAATTAGGTAGGGAGAAAAAAGTTAATTACTAGCTAATAATGGCAGTTTTATGGTAAATCGGAACCACTAAAACAAGTCTGAAAATACATGAAGAGCTAATAGTTCCAGCACGGCAGGTCTGGTGTCGCTTCTGGGTTTCTCTCCAAAATGAAGATTTTTTAATTATTTCACGCACAATATCGATAAAAGACGAGCATTTTATAAGTGAAGTTACCCTTTCTGCACAACATTCTTATGAAATCTCCCCACAACTTTGCCAGAGATTTAAAATCGAAGTCTTCGAGTTAAATGATGCTGCTGGAATACAGAGAAAACTTATAGCAAGTGTAATGACCCTGACGAGTGAAGTTGCAAAAACTACACTGTAACATATAACTACATCAAAAGAATAAAACAACATTCTCCCTCCAGTGCAGTTCAAACTTAGCCAAGACTAACGCTTTAGTTCGCGTGGGGTAAGCCTACATTCGCACGAGACACCTCAAACGAAAGCAAATCTTTATGTCAAATGTCCGTTACATTTGCCCATGTTAAAGAAATCAGAATTGGTTTGCAATTTGTCGTTAAGGCCCAGTATCGACTATGTCACTGATTCGTCCTGCGGTTCTCTGTTTGTATCACACACATACAGACGGACGGACAGAGCGTTGTGGTTGCGCTGTGCAGAGTAGTGAACATACTTGAAATGGGGGTGAGCGGGTGGAAATGGAAAAGGGTCACTTCTGATTGAAACGCTGGAAACCTCTGGTTTATATGTTATAATAATTCTGTAGTCGTCTCATAAATAGCAGGGGTTAGTTAGCGATGCTATGCGTAACACTGCCAAGAGCAGCACGGCCGGATGAGTGTGAGTAATTGGTAACGATATGGAAGTTGTGGACCAGATGAAGGTGCTACGAGGGGCTGATGAAGTGATCAAAATGTCAGCCAGAGACGCCTGTGTCCCGGTTGAAATTCAAACCATACATATTTAGATTACCAGTGAGATGCACCACTGCTTGAAACACATTTCTTGGTGTGTTATTTGTACAGCTAAGTGTAACGGACGCTTCACTGGGCTGACAGTCGTTAGGAACGACTCGTTCGTCTTTCGTTTAAAGGAAAAACTTAAATATCATCAAGTGTTTTTCATCTAATTCTTTATAGATTTGAGGGAAAATTTGTTTCTAGAAAAATTAACGTAAAATTTGCCAGCACAACCGCGCTTACAGTGTGTATGGAAATACTCTACGGGAAGGCGTATGCATTTCTGGAAAGTTCTGAGGCTTTTGTACAGCAATTTACATACACAATCAGCTATCCTTCTTGCAACACAGGACGACGGTGCTGAGGGGCGGGGGTTTGACGCACAGGCGAGACGCAAAGCGACGCACATCATACAGGGACATTATCGTAGCAGACAACTGTCGCTAAGCACATCGTGGCGGCTCTATATGCAATGAACATCGCGTTTGCCAGATGTGATGATTGTCTGCGGATCGCAGGAAAATACTTCGAGCAGCTTCGTAGCAATTGGCCACAAAAAAAACCGAATATTAACTGCAATGCGTGGACCACCGACTCAGGAAAATTATGACGGCGACGAAATTAGAGCTGCCTGCTGTCACGCGAGACGGTCTGATTGAAGAATAGTGACGCGAGTTGTCAGATAAAATGACGTCCCTGTACAAAGAAGCGAAGGAAGCTTTTAAAAATGTTACACTACTAACGTAACATAATGTATGTAATGTAATGTGATGAAGATGATGTGGCACATGGATGATTCCTGAAATGAATACCCCAAAACATTGGTAACAAAAAGCACTGACTCCATAATCATGGGTGGACGGGTAGCGTAGTCGGTATAGCGACTGGCTACGGGCTGGACGGTTCGGGGATCGAATCCCGGTGGGGGCGAGATTTTCCGCACATCTCCAGACCGGCCTAGGGTCCACCCAGCCTCCTGTACAATGGGTACCGCGTCTTTTCCGGGTGATAAAGAGCGCCCGGGGCGTGACGCTGAACTCTCACCCCCTTCTCGTGCCGTGGTCAAGAAAGAGTAGAGCTATATCTCTTCTCCCCCTATGGGCCGTACGGCCTGCACAGAGCCGCAGTACCTGTACAAGGGTGCACTTTACCTTTCTACCACAATCACGGGAAGCTTACGGTGGTTTTCAGCCGCTATTGTATTAACCATGTCTACACGCACATATGCAAGGAGTAGGTAAGAAACTTAGTGTGACAAGCAAACAGCCTACTTATAATGCCAATGACTGCCATAGTCACTTTTTCGTATCATTACTGCAGGTTTGTCATTAATTTACATCAACGGCGACTAATTAACACGACTTCTTACATAAGACGCTTACTGTTGTCTTTTACCTTATGGATTAATCGTACAGCAAAGAAACTCAATACTTCAGTCCTCTAGTGGTTACTATATGCAACATCTGCCTTAAGTTTAAACAGCTACGTACATGGTATATTTAGGACTAAGCGTTTCGCATGATTATCACGGCACACAGCGATTATCACCATTATGTAGTTAGTCTAAGCGGGGTATTGTTTGTTTTGTCGGTTAGTTTGTAGGTTTCTTCATAATCTCCACATAAATGAAAACATTCCACACACGATAGCAATGAACGGCACTGCAATGAAGGCGTCAGTTGATACTACACTGTCGAACACTCAAGAAAAAAATGTTGGGCCTGTGTCACACAGCAGCACTAATCTACTAAGCCGTACTTACAGTATTTGAAGGCGATCACTTTCGGTGTTTTAAACGTTCGGTGTGGGTTGAGTACGCGAAATGAAAACAAATTCAGATCAAACAGTCAAAAACAGAACTTTCTTATTGTGTTTTTTAAAGATTTATTGCAGAGAAAGTATGTACATCACGTTCAAGGACAAGTTACAAAATTGTTCCCTTAACCAATCTGAATAAATATGTACACTATGACACAAGTGAAACAGAAGCGAATACAAACATAAGTGTAAATAACGGCAGTGAAAAATTCTAATAACAACACCGCGACTAGTTAGGAACAGAATAACAGCGTACCTTAGCCGACAGAAGGCAGGGCCCATTATTCGTCCCTTCTTATTGCAAGCAGTCTTACCAAATTGTGATTCCAGACATTTTCAAGCACACAGCATGTATTTCACTGATTTACCCAGAGTAAAGTGTCCCTGAAAGTACAGAGTCTGTAAGAATGGATCAAAGGAAGGGTTACAGTGGAAAGTTTAGCCACAGTATTCAACTATATTCCCCAAAAGAGCATTATGTCACCCATCTTTGTAAAGCAGAAGCAGTGGTTTCCCTATTCAGTAGAAATCACATCTTTCAATAAGGGTTAGACAAATTTGAAGTTAAAACTATAAATTGTAATTTCCTGTTAATTTGCAAAATGTGAATTTGCAGCTGCCGGTTTTTGGCGCGTTCGCATAACTGAGAAAAGTGACTATTAGCTTCGCCATGTCCGACCGTCCGTCTGTCTGTTCACATAGAACTTGGCAGCCAATGTACGGATTTCATTGAAATTTGATGTTTGAAGACGTTTCGAAAATCTGTCGAGAAAATTCGAGTTTCTTTAAGACCTGACAAGAATAACGGGTACTTCACATGAAGACCTACGTCGATTTATGCCAATATCTGACTGAATTTTGCTTAGATTGAGAAATGTTTTAGATAAAAGTTGTACAGAAAATTCGAATACACAATTCATGTTCAAATCGCGCCGTTCATAACATAATGTCGAAAAATCTGGTAGACCCAGACGGGCCACAGATAATAATATAACATGGCGGTGCAGAAAAGATGCGATTTGCATGTCAGAATAACTAGGGCAAGAATACAGACACACACTCAGAATATTTAATGCTTATTACTTTTCCACGGCAACAATGGTTACGCGAATGCGCTTCATTGTTACGTTAATACGTAGACTGCCTGTCTTATACATCAAAACATAAGTCCCGTTTGACGGATATATTCATTCTTCTTCTTCCATTGGCACTACAGCCCACTGTGGGCTTTGGCCTGTCGAACAATGTCCTTCCATTTTTTCCTATCTGCCACAAAATCTCTCCATCTTCTCACTCCCAGCACTTGAAGATCTCTTTCTACTTCCTTTTTCCATCTTTTCCTGGGTCTTCCCCTTCTTCTCGTCCCTTCCAATTCTTGAGTGAAGCCCTTTTTGGGCATCCTGTCCTCCATTCTCTCTAGGTGACCTAACCAGCTTATCCTTTGCCCTTTTATCCATTTTACTATATTTTCCCCTTTGCTCATCTCTTCTAGTTCTCGATCTCGATTCCCCGTTTCCATATTTAGGATCTTATATTCTTCTAAATATTTTCCTTCCAAAAATTAGCAGAGCTTGTTCTTCTTTCTTCGTCATCGTCCATGCTTCCGCTCCATACGACACTACCGGTCTTACTAGTGCCTTACATAATGTAATTGTAGTAGCTCTCGATAAAAGTCGACTCCTGAGGATATATTCATTAGTTTACTAATTCCATAGCTACTCGTATTAGTTATGCTAGCATACCAAATGTGCAAACACATCCATGTTCTGTTAACAGCTTTTCGCTGTGAGTGTTAAAACTGTTGACTTGTACGACAGGAAGACAGATAGCGAGCGCCATCACAGCAGAGTATGTACACTAGCACTAACGCACGTCAGAAAACGCTGTGACTAATATGAAACGCTTACAAGTGAAAGCTTGGGGTTAGGAATGTGGCGAACGTATTAAATGTAGACAATCCGGAAGGTCGACAATTTAAAACTATAAAACCCACCCCACATCTAGCAAACGACGCCGGAAAGGAGCCGCGGAATTTTGAGCGTCACTAAAACGGCTGACAATCAATCACTGTCCTAATGACAACAAAGCACTTAAACTTTATCACTGTACGCGTACGTTGTTAGTTTATTGACTTTCTGTCGGTCTGTTCTGTTGCACAGAACATACATCTCACGAACTGCGCTTAAGTAAAATTCGCAGCCTGGCAGCCAATAAAAATGCAGCATTATGTCGCTACCTGCTCGCCTTGTTAGGCGTGTTCGAAAATTGCGGAATGCGACTAGTGTCTTCGTCATGTCCGTCTGTGCGCATGGAACAACTCCACTCCCACTGGACGGATTCTCATGAAATTTGATATTTGAAGACTTTATACAAATCTCTGGGTAAATGATAAATTTGATGCACAATTACTTTATATAATACTTTGTTATTATAATCCTCTACATGTTTCGAGCAACTCTGTGCTCATCATCAGGACGTCAAATAGTATTAACACGGCGTCTGGTATAGTATTCTCTGTAAGTGATCGTCCGGTGTGCAGGTTGAGAAGGAACTTCTCAACCTGCACACCGGACGATCACTTGCAGAGAATATTATACTAGACGCCGTGCTAACCTTTAGGCACCATGCATCCTATATATAAGACAGGCGTATCGCTACTCCCCAGAGTACACTTTTCATATATTTCGTCAACAAATATATTATTTAATTATTTTTTTAGACTATCGCCATCTTCGTTTATTCCTCCACAAAATGTCGTGTATTTCCTAATGTTACCCTTTTTGGTTCATAAAATATTTACATTCTATATAAATGGTGCGCTAAACTGTAAATGTCTAGCTCCAGGGCCAAAGGGTTAATACAATTTGACCTCCTGATGATGAGCACAGAGTTGCTCGAAACATGTAGAGGATTATATTAATAAACGTATCATATAATGTAATTGTGCATCAATTTCGTCATTTACCCAGAGTCATACCAGGATGCACGGTCAGCAAAACAAAATTTTGTGAAAATCTGTCGCGAAGATTCAACTTTCATTAAAATCTGACAAGAATACCGGGTGCTTTACGTGAAGACCAATACACAGTCTTTATCATATCTCGCCCAGGTCTTCTTAGAATAAGAAATGCTCCACATAAACGTTGTAGAGAAATCAAAACACACATTTCAGGTCCAATAATTTTTTTCCGAAAATTGTACCGTTTTTGAGATAATGTGAGAAAATATTGTAAAGCAGTGCAGACCACAGATGACAACGTGGTAAATGCGCATTGGATGCTGTATACCTAAGGCCACAAACACACACTCTGAATATGAAATACTGTTGCTTCTCCACTGCAAGAATGGTTGCACGACGGCGCCTCACTGTGACGTCATACGTACAGCGCGCTGCCCGCCTTGTGATACGTTCACTGCGCAGACACCGCGGACGACGGAGAAAAAAAAATGTTGCTTAGGAATTATTCAAACTTGCTAAAAAGAAAGTTCATAAAAATAGTATTTTCCTGTGTAGCTGTAAAATATATCTTACCTCCTCCCCAATGATACAGACAAGGCATGTATCAACATAAGCTCAATTTTCGAGTCCAAAAAAATGCAAAAATTGCTGTGAATGGTGCCTATATTTTATTCCAGCATGTCTCCGTCCCGTCATCAGTTCATATACATTGCCACGACTTTAATTTACAATTAATGCAATTAAGGTACACGGTGACTAATGAACCAAATTTCAGAACCTAAAAACAGGTCATTTTAACCCAAATCCGTGTACAGAAATAACACTATGCATAATTATGGATAGCCGTTCCCAGAGGCCGCGCGGTCTAAGGCGTAGGTCTGGGGCCGCTCGCCTACTGGATTGTGGTTTCGAATCCCACCGGCGGCATGGATGTCTGTGTAGTGAGTGTTGTGTGTTGTCAGGTAGAGGTCTCTGCGACGAGCTGATCACTCGTCCAGAGGAGTCCTACCGACTGTGGTGCGTCGTTGTGTGTGATCTAGAAACCTCGATAATGAGGAGGACCTGGCCCACTGGGGAGCTTTTGCGCCAGAAACACACACACAAAAGATTGGATACCTCTTCGAACAAAATTTTACAACAAACCTTAACAAGTGTCCTAGTCAAACACCTTTGTACCGGACGTGAGGTCTTCAGTAACATACATTGTTACTGAAACAGCCTGCAAAGAAGGTGCGACACATAACCCACCCATGGCAAACTTTCATTTAAAACATTACCAGCATTATTCTAGCCCTATTTTTGGTTCTCTTTAACCAACCAAGATTCCGCGTTTCTGATCTTGATTTAATAAGTTAAGATTGTCCCTGTGCACGGCATGAAGACATATAACGAAGTGGCAGCACAGATGCATTCATTCTTAACGACGGCACTAGATGGGTGTGGTGACCTTCATGCCCCGGCCAATTTATTCCCCGCGAGAAACCCGGGAAACCAATTATTATTATTATTATTATTATTATTATTGGTAGTAGTAGTAGTAGTAGTAGTAGTAGTAGTCGTAGTAGAAGCAGTAGTAGTAAAAATGGTTTTACGTCCTCCGCCCATATAGGCGAACTTTGCAATTGATACAGCGTTGTGAATGTGTCACTTGTGATCGGTATCGGTTTGTTCCCTCTGCCAGGTCGTCCACCTAGCTGACTGTCTAATGTGATATCATATGTTCGTTGTACACTCTTTTGTGTAAAAAAATAAAAGATACCATTGCGCACAACAATGGCATACTGTGGAGGGAGCAGAAGTATAGGTCCACTTATGTGTAACCTCGGGACTTGATAATTGTAAACGGAAACTTCATGCTCCGGCCGTTTTAACCGCACAAAAAACCGCACTCACTGAACAGAAGGCTGAGTCGGCCCCAGAACGTATGGGAGTTTTAGAAGAAGAGACAAGTCTGTAAGCTACACAATTTGTACACAACTACAATGGAAAGCAAATATTTATTTTGCTTTGTACTTTTCTTTTAGAGATTTCACCTGACGTTGGCCGAAATGTAGCATAATTACTTAACAACTGGATGTTTTCACAATAGATAATTTGTTGTATTTGTAACTGTCTATTGCCTGTCTAGTTCGGACAGCACAACGGGACGTATCTGCCTATGATGTTCTACGATACTCAACATATCCGGATAAACAATGTTTCTATATCTTCTCCAGTTCTGGTTACTTTGTACCACGGTACCCAGAATAGGTACATGTGTCACAGTGACGAATGGACAGTACTGTCCGCTGTCTGAAATGTTAACAACTGGCCGACTTAATGGCTGATTTATGGTCGATTCAATAGCAGTGGAGAGTGACTGTCACAAATAACATCAGTTTAATCCAAACGGTACACAGAACTAGGTGTGAAACTGATTTAAAAGATCCAAGTTAAAAAACAGAGGATACGTTCTTCAGCAGTAGTTGAGTGAATTCAATACACCTTGCCCCACCAACGACCGCATATAAATACGCCTAACTAACCCTTATAGAGTGCATTAAACATAACCTAGTTTCACTTCGGAAATGTAGGTCAAAGCTTATTTCACTAAAATGTCCATTTCTCAGACGGTTACATTCGAATGACAATAGTAGGGCGCTGGAACAATCAGACACAGCTTTAACATAACGGTTCTCAAACTTTCCACGTTTCTTGCCCCTGAAGCAGTAAGATCTATGTCTGGATCGAACCCCCCCCCTCAACCTCTCCACAAAAAAACTGCAGACTGTACAACTAACTTCTATCGCTTCTGACATATAAACGAACAGCGATATCCTGTACATCTGTTATATGTACGAGGGTATTCACGGCGCATACAAAGTAAAAATAACGTCCATATATAGGTGATGGTTTGTAACGCGATTTCTGGAAAGTGTAAATGGGAATTTATGGCATTAGGGGCCAGTTGCTTTAGTACTGACTGTTTCAAAAACGTGACCTAAGACGAATATACTGTAACTGAGTGGACAAAGTCCAGCAACGTGCAGGAAGCGTCAAGTTGCTGAGAGCGCGACGTATGTACGTCAGAAAAGTGGGACAGAATGATAAGTGACAATATAAACACGATAGCACAGATTTTGAAAACAAATCATGGTGCCTATTGTCCTTCCAATGCTAAATTTATATGTCGCATCTACCCTAAAACATAAATTAATAAGTACATCAATTAGTGGTAGCTAGTACAGAAGTCGGAAAACAAAACCTCGAACATTTCTGCCGTCGGCATGTCGCTAATTGTTAGCAAACACAAAATGTTTCAAACGCAGTTAACAGTAACTTTAGCGATTATCTCCGTGCATAACTTCCAATGACCTATTAGTTTTCACAGTCAAAGTAATATTTGGAAGCAGATTTCAAGAGTCCTCAAACTTAGATTCTTAAAAAAAAAGTCAAATCAGAGTTCCTTATTTTAGGGAGTTACAGATGTGCACCAAATATTAGGACCCTGCATCCCGTGACACTAATGTCGCTAGTTACAGATGTGCACCAAATATTAGGACCCTGCATCCCGTGACACTAATGTCGCTAGTTACAGATGTGCACCAAATATTAGGACCCTGCATCCCGTTACACTAATGTCGCTAGTTACAGACGTGCACCAGACATTAGGACCCTGCATCCCGTGACACTAATGTCGCTACCACTTCGTAATCCGAACCGATGGCAGAAAATAAAAGTACAAAAGTAGGAAGGCATAACATAATGACCAACCATTAACGGTTCACGATGGGAGAACAAGCCTGGATATACCGAAAATAAACGTCTTCCTCCGTTAACGGTGACCGTGCGGTCTAAGGCGTAGGTCTGTAGCCACTGCTCGCTGGGATTGCGGGTTCGAAACCCGTTGACGGCATGGATGTTCGTCCCTTCTCTTTGTGCGCTGTATAGGTAACGGTCTCTGCGACGGGATTATCATCCGTTCAAAGACGTCCACTCGGATGTGTGTGCCTGTATGTGATCTAGAAACCTCAACAATGACGCGGCATAGGCCCGATTTTGGCTGGTGGGCCATAACAAAAGCTCTTTCCAGCCGAATGACGGTCAACGAAGTATTTCAAATAATGGATCCAAGCACCAGAATACGAAACGGTATTTAACCATTTAAACACCGAATTAGATCCCACCTGCCATTTGCTGGCATTATTAGGATCTCACCATATTCTCCACGTTAGCAGGATAAGAGTTAAGAAGGTGCGTGATGGTATACAGCTCGTACGTTATACGCGTGAAAGTGGTTTTTTTTGTGCGTGTTTTGCTGACCGTGCATCTCAGTATAATCTTAGTAATTAACCATCTTAATGCACAAAATCTTGTTGTATAATAAGTTTATTATAATGCCTCTACATGTTTCGAGCACTGTGTGCTCATCATCAGGAGGTCAAAATTGTAGTATACAGCATCTAGTATCATCACACATACAGAGTGTGATGATACCAGATGCTATATAATACATTTTTGACCTCCTGATGATGAGCACATAGTGCTCGAAACATGTAGAGGCATTATAATAAACTTATTATAAAACACGAT
>Ga0131853_10023788_pt1 | contig 11057 bp, 11 predicted proteins | sample TergutLab28metaG_FD_92764 | JGI IMG/M metagenome (GOLD analysis project Ga0131853, IMG submission 92764) | Labiotermes labralis P1 segment gut microbial communities from Petit-Saut dam, French Guiana - Lab288 P1 (version 2) (version 2) | ecosystem: Host-associated > Arthropoda: Insects >...
AGTTGCAGTTGACAGGGTCAACCTGGCTAGAACAGAGTTGCAGTTGACAGGGTCAACCTGGCTAGAACAGAGTTGCAGTTGACAGGGTCAACCTGGCTAGAACAGAGTTGCAGTTGACAGGGTAGTCCTGGCTAGAACAGAGTTGCAGTTGACAGGGTAGCCCTGGCTAGAACAGAGTCAACCTGGCTAGAACAGAGCTGCAGTTTGACACCGGTCAACCCGCCTGTTGTACTGGCACTGCCCACAGTCTGGCAGCAGCGCTGGTGCACAGATATTTGTGTGTGTGTGGAGGGGGGGGGTAATATTTAGTTTATTGGACACAGTTTTTTGTTTTTCCATACAGTAAAACAGAGCTAACCCTGTACACGTCCTGAAGACGTGGGGGAGTGGAGGTAAAGCTGCACTCATTCTTATACCTCAGCACTAGGTGGAGATGAGCGGCCAGCATCTCACCCTCCGGTAGCCAGGTGGGGCCCTGAGCCGGTCTGGGCGTCTTGAAGAAGAGAAAAATCCTGCAGTCCGTGGACTGGTCTGTTGTACCGACCGAGCTGTGCAGGCAGCACGGCGATACGTTGTCGGGACTTACGGAAGTGGCCTTATCTGTCGTAGAAGTACACCAGTTGGTCACCGAAAACGTCGGTCGGATGCCCGGCACTGCAGCCTTGCATTTCCGAGGTCCGGGGTTGCGTCTCATCTCAGAGACAGGATATCGTGATGGAGGGTTTCCGTGTCTCCATGTGCAGGCGAATGGCAAGGCAATGACCGCATCCCACATTCTTGCTAGTTCGTGGCGGTTAATCGCTGGCCTTTGCCGCGGGGGCGCGGGCTCAGCCCCAGTTTATTCCGTGTGGGATGTGTTGGTGAGAGTGGCGCTGACAGTATCATTCCGTGTGGGATGTGTTGGTGAGAGTGGCGCTGACAGTATCATTCCGTGTGGGATGTGTTGGTGAGAGTGGCGCTGACAGTATCATTCTGTGTGGGATGTGTTGGTGAGAGTGGCGCTGACAGTATCATTCCGTGTTGGATGTGTTGGTGAGAGTGGCGCTGACAGTATCATTCCACTAGTGCCTGTCACTGACGGTTTGTAATCTTAGCAGTTGTCAGCGTCGTTAAATAAACACAGTATATTGCACGCCACAGCAGTCCTGCCCGTCGCTTTAGCTTTGTATCAAGCATGTGGAAGTATTGTAATGAACAGCCCTTTAAAGACTAATATTGTCCTGAATTATATTAAAAGTCCCAGCTCGTACCGAGTAGTAAACACTTCGTCTAGGCGTGATTTCAGGCTTCCGCCGCGCTGTTCTGCGCTGCGCATAATTTCGAAAGAGAGCAGATAACACTACCGTCTCGGTTATACAAACCAGCCAGTTAATGCTGTATAGGGAAATAATCGCGGTTTGTTCTCAAATCCACACAAAACACACAAATACAGCTGTGTGGGCAGAACGTAGGGCTGCTGAGTGCTAAACTTGGCGGTACATATAGTGACCACTGTGCGGTACATATAGTGACCACTGGGCTGTAATAAGGACAGTCAGAATTGTATAGGAACTTCAGTGGCTTGTTCAGGATGGACTGTCGAGAATTAATGTGAGGTGTGCGTGGTTATGTGTGTGTATGGGTGTGTGGTGTGGTGTGTGTATGTATGTGGGTGTGTGTGTATGTGTGTGTGTATGTATGTATGTGGGTGTGTGTGTGTACGTATATTTGCTTGAAGGAGCTCCATTCCAAAAAGTACACACACACACATACACACACACAAGCACACACATACACACAAGCACACACATACACAAGTAAGTGTGCTTGTGTACTTAATTCGTGTCTGCTTAGAAGGCAAGATGGCGGTAGTAATTCTGCGACTGCCAACGAAACAAATTTGCAAGCTGCCCGCGCCGTTTGTGGCATACGCAATTAGCTGTGACGTGTAAGGTTTGCTAATGCTGTTCTTCCAGAGATGCCTGCGTCGTCGCACATGACACCGTACTTACTGCAAGCAGGCAAGTAAACTGGTGTTCCTTTAGCTGGCTGGACCAGTGGTGCCCACTGTGACTCCCGAACTGTTGTATCTGCAGCAGACACAGACACAGACACAGACACACACTCCGACCGCCAATAAAGCTGTCAGTTTCTGCCACAGTCGCTCGCTCGATCGCTCTACGTGTGAGGTGTTACGGCCGCCTCGTACGAAACTGACGTGATGTGCTGCTGTGTTAATGTTTGATCGGAATGCCTCGTTCTTGGCTGGCCTGGTGTTACCATCGCAGTGTAAGAAGACTTGGTGGCGGTCTGCTTCATGTTGCTTGCGGTGTGAGCAGAATATTGCTACCGGCGGTGAGAGTGTGGGGGGGGGGGGGGGGGGGGGGGGGGGGAGGGAATTTAGTAGGAGGAAGTTTGCTGGGGGGTGGGGGGGTGGTATTTATTGCAGTTTATTTGTGAACGGATACGATTAGAGAGGATGAAAGAAATTTGCCGTTGGTATGAATGACTGTGGCGCTGCATTGTCTACAGGCTGGTGTCTACAATACCCATATCAACAGCGTAGACTCTTTTCAAGTTCTGACATATAGTTCTGTTTTTGAAGTGTTGTGTTTGCCGATGTCTGTTGCGAAATTGTGTGCTGATGTGACGGACAGTTTTACGCCCGTTGCGGGTACGGTGGGCTGGCCACTTAACACGCATGATTCTTTATCTCCCCAAAAGTAGTGGGATTTGTGTAGGAAGAAGGCCTGTGGGAAGGTCTAGAGATAGATGGGATGATGCTGTTCGGAGGGATGCCATAGATTTGCTCCAGGGAAGTGGAAGGAAGCAGCATGAAACGGAAGGTGGGTGTCTGTGGTGTTCGGGGAGGCCTTGGCCCGAAAACGTGCGGAGGCTCCATGGGAGGAGGAGGAGGAGGAGGAAGAAGAAGAAGAAGAAGAAGAAGAAGAAGAAGTCAGATGCTAAGCTTATATAGCGTCAGAGATGCGTGAATGATTGAGCATGGAGCACTGGTGGCATGATACTGGTACGGGACAACAGAAGTACTTGTCCTGGTGCCTGCCACTCTATCCACCGCAGACTGCACATGGTCTTGCCTGTGATTGAAGTGCTTCAAATAGCCAAATTGCAATTTGGATATTTGTTTATTTATTGTTTATCAGTATTCTTATACACCACCGTGGTCGAAACATGTAGCTGATTACTAAGCTTGTGCCATTGTGCGTCTGTTGGTTTATTGAGTAGGTGTAAATATTGAGGTTTGGGTTCAGCTTTGCCTGCGGTCAAGTGTTTCGCGGTACGTATCGGAAGGATGTGGTCGGCACTTGAATACGTTACGGGCGTGATATGTGTGAAAGTGATGAAACTGCTTGGTATTCACGGCCATCGGGCAGCGTGGATGTGACCTCATTTGGGCGATGAAGGAGTTGTTCGCGGAACTGGAAATACGCTAGAGTCAGCTGAGATAGAAAATGTTTTAATTTGCTCTCTAAAGCCCACTGGTTACCTTGTAGCACCAGGTTTAACGTCTTTATTTCTGTCGGCAGTGCATTTATGTGTTTTGTATGTACCGCGGAGCAAGCGGGAATCAAATCAAATCCCACAGAGCAGTAACTGATTCGTTTTTTATTGTGCGTTACGAACTGTCGCTATAATTCAGGTTAGTTTTCGTTTTTAAATGGCCGTGCTTTAAATGGCTCAGACGGTTTGTCACCGGCCAGGAGGACTGGTTTCGATCCCGGTCAGTCCATGGTCAGACTGGCGCTGGGACAGGTTTATGTCCGAGTACTTGGGTTTTCCTTTGTCATGGTCATTCCACCAGCAATCCATACCAGTCTTCGTGTTCGTTTTGCTCTGACCGGAATGGCAAACGGACATAGCCTGGAAACCTTCCAAACAACAATGATAGTTCGGAAATTAGGGAACATTAGATAGAAAAATGCGTTCGCTTTCGTGTTTGAGACGTTAGAGTGTAAAATAAAGGACATTGACACGGCCCCATCTGACCACAGGCCTCGCCTGGCAGTAAAATACCCGATTGTTGGCGAAGTGTTTCCTCAGCCGATCGGTCCCGTTCCGAGGTCGTGCCCTCTTTTGTGACGTCGCGAATTCGGAAGTACGCGGTTAAAGCCAGTGACTGCCAGCGTCTCCTTTGTGCCGCTGGTGCCTTAGGAAACGTATTGTGTCACTGCTGCTTTTGTACCGGTGGTCAGATTGACTCAGTCACAGGGCGTCATTGCGCACGCGCGTCTGCATCTGATTGTCAGTGTCAAATCTGACGGTGACTGTGATTTTCGTGTTGATGGGAAACTGATGAATTGTGGAAGGTTGCCTTTCTGAATGTTGCAGGAGTTCTGCACAGAGACGGTTGTACTGCCGTGCCAATTGTTCGCAGCGGCCAGTGACGCAGTTGTAAGGGGTGGAATTTCTGATTAATCAGGAGTGAGTTGTGCTGTGTTGCAGTGAATTAGTTAGAATCACGGTTTTGGGATATGACGTGTGTCTGCAGCTGCTGTTACTGCACTGTTTGAGCTGTTAATGAACGTCTGCAGCTGCTGTTACTGCACTGTTTGAGCTGTTACTGAACGTCTGCAGCTGCTGTTAACTGCACTGTTTGAGCTGTTACTGAACGTCTGCAGCTGCTGTTACTGCACTGTTTGAGCTGTTACTGAACGTCTGCAGCTGCTGTTACTGCACTGTTTGAGCTGTTACTGAACGTCTGCAGCTGCTGTTACTATACTGTTTGAGCTGTTACTGAACGTCTGCAGCTGCTGTTACTATACTGTTTGAGCTGTTACTGAACGTCTGCAGCTTCTGTTACTGCACTGTTTGAGCTGTTACAGAACGTCTGCAGCTGCTGTTACTGAACGTCTGCAGCTGCTGTTACTATACTGTTTGAGCTGTTACTGAACGTCTGCAGCTGCTGTTACTGCACTGTTTGAGCGGTTACTGAACGTCTGCAGCTGCCGTTACTATACTGTTTGAGCTGTTACTGAACGTCTGCATCTGCTGTTACTGCACTGTTTGAGCTGTTGCTGAACGCGTAAATGCTTCGCAGCTGTTAAAAATACTGTTGGTCGAGCATGGGGTGAACCCGTTGTAAGCGAACATGGCGGATGAGCGTCACATTGCCAACAGTGCTTTTGTACGGAGTGCACAAGAAATGTCGTGTTACTGAACGTGTCTTTTGCCAGTCATGTTTGTTGTGTATTTAAGTGGAGGGTTTTAACACTGATGTCATTGCACGGTAACTTGTGTTACATCACTGCTGTACGGTGACACACATTCACGTGATCCCTCCCACTGTCAGACTGTCGCGCCCGTAGTCCTCCGTGTGACAGCCACATATTCACAGTCCTGTGATTCCTACCGATAGGATTTTCAGTTTAGATTTTAGGTGGAGCTGCTGTTGAAGTCAGACGCACATTTCGTGAACGGAGTTTCGATTGAAGTTCGTATTGATATACAGCTTGGGTTAAAATGGGTCATTTATTGTGTTGGTGTTGGGACTTACTGCCTGTTATTAATTGGTAATGCTCCGTCTTTGTACAGGTACAGGTGCAGGACCTGTTGATGATGGTGGGTGGGTGCTGTGTGCATTGTGTGGGGTGTTAGCAGGTAGATGTTAGGGATCAGAAAACGAAGAGCAGCGGTCAGTATACAGTTTGAGGTCCTTGGATATTGGCGATGTTCTCTGTTTTCGTATAGATATCAAAGTCGGGGTGCTTGAAGGGTTGTTAAATAATAGAACGTGGAATTAATGTAAAATAACGTACGTTTAGAACTGCCCAGTAACTGAATAAAGAGAGAAGAACTTGATGTCACTTGCTTTATTATTTCATTATTTAATGCTCAACATGTTTCGGATGTTAGTACATCCATCCTCAGGAGCTTGCGGCTTATTTGTTGAGTTATTTCATGGGTTGTATTGTTCTGGTTTGATGTGTGTTGGTGTTGCGTTGTGGTTTGGCTGGGGTGGTGTGGTATCCTTAGGCAGGCTGAAGCACTATTGCTTCAGCCTGCATACGGATACCACACCACCCCAACCAAACCACAACGCAACACCAACACATATCGAACCAGAACAATACAACCCATGAAATAACTCAACAGATAATTCGCAAGCTCCTGAGGATGGATGTATTAACATCCGAAACATGTTGAGCATTAAATAATGAAATAATAAAGCAAGTGACATCAAGTTGGTCTATCTTTATTCAACTATCAAGATGATGCGCGGTCCAATAAACATAAGATGCCCAGTAACTGTAGCATCAGTGTTGTTGCAGTGTGCTGCTGTATCAGGGCTGACTGTATTGTGCGCGATTGGCAGGGTGCGTGGGCTGCCGGAATGTGCGTGCCGTTGTGCAGGCGGTCCTTAACGCCTTCCGTAGCCCAGCGTCCTGATGGGTTAGTCTGAACTGTTCGGCTTATTAGCGGTGAAGTTGCTACCTGAAAATGGAGGCATGAAATCTGCGGCCTCTTAGGAAGACTTGGATAGATAGCGCGTTCTAGAAACGTTCCTCGGAGGCCGTAAGGGGTAACGGGGAGCGACTGGACCTAGTTCCGAGGTGTAACTGCGAGCACTCTTATATGTAATGGAGCTGAAATTTCCTGTTTTAACGGGGCGCATTTCATTTGGCATTACACTTTAATGACGGCTGTTCCGTTGGCACAGATCGTAAAGTGGCATTGCTGCCTTTCTTTGCATTACATCGTAAAACCCTCCATGTTCCACTTCGCAGCACCGCTGCACGCCGTAGTGCGCAGGCGCAGCAGATGCGTTCTGTCGGTGTTATTTTGCTAACTTAAACCGGAATAATGAATGCAAATTACAGGATATCTTGAATTTCGAATTGTAAACAAGCTGCCGTAAGGAACACATAAAAGTCTGTTTATTGTCGTAGGCGAGGTACGAGGCATTGTACCTTAACGAAGGAACTGATTGGTTAAATTGTTGTGCTTTTTGTAGAATACGGGAGGTGTCCGTCTTGTGGCCTTTGCAAACAGTGCTGTGTTATGAACCTGTGTGGCCGCCGAGTATGGCAACTGCCGGCTGTTCTTAGCGGCAGTGACCCGGCATACGTATAGAAGTCAGCCGAGGTCCTTGTGGGTGATGTGGCTGAAAATAGGAATGGCCGGGCAAATTTCGGTGGAAGTTTTCCGTATTGAGTAGCAGCCATTAGGGCACAGATGTGACCTCTGTGGCGGGTTTCATGTGTTTCAGTACCTTTTAAAGACCGCTAACGGGAGATACCTGCGACACAAACCGTCGCTTGCTGTTGGATGTTACATGTAATTAGTGTCTCGTGTTGTGCTGGCGAAACCCCACATGCTGAAGGAAGGAATAAAACTTGTTTGGACGCTGTGTGCCATTAGAAGTACGTGTTGACCCACTGAAATTAATGTAGCTTGCTTCAGGTAACGCATTGTAAGGAACAGGTCAGAACTGCGCTTTTGTGACGTTATTAATTCATGTTTTCCTTTCCTCTTGTCTGCATCAGTCATGTCTGTCTCGGTCTGTGAGTGGCAGTCCGTGTCCATGAATTATGAGCCTGGCACGTGCATAATTGATGAAGCAAATTCCAGCAGTGGCACTTACGGGAGTGGAGCTGTAGTGAGTGGTTAGCTGCACGCTCCGACCGCACTGCCCCCGAGAAAAAGCCCACTATGGGTGCATCCGTCCCCGCCTGGATTCGATTGCCGATTTTCCATGCGTCCTTCCCGTAGGTTAGTCGGTATAGGAGAGACTGGTCGAATGTGGGCGATCGTGAAAAGGTGTCGTTACGTGACCTTTGGAATTCGTTGTGTGCTCGTGCAAATTGTTGGGCCTGCAGCTGACGGAATGTGGTGGAACAACTGTCGAATGGGTGCGTGCAGCTTTCGGCTGTCTCCATGTGTTTGCTGATTTTATGTACTCTGCAAGTTCTGGGGTTTTGGCGACGTCGTGGTTGAGGTTTCAGGTCTGTCGAGATGTGGCGCTTTGTCGGTGGACGATTGGCTACTGACTTCTCGAAGAACTGTCGTGGCTTCGTGTTCAAGGAGCCGGAGAAGAATATCCCTCAGATAATGGTCTGTTGTCGGTTTGTGCATCGTGTGGTATCGAGAGAGAGTGCTGAGGAGAAAATTTGGGTATAAGAGGGACGAGGTAACAGGGGAGTGGAGAGAACTACATAATGAGGAATTTAATGATCCGTACTGCTCACCAAATATTATTCGAATGATCAAATCGAGAAGAATCAGATGGGCGGGGCATGTAGCACGTATAGGGAGAAGAGAGGTGTATACAGGGTTTTGGTGGGGAGTCAGGGAAAGAAGACCCAGGCGTAGATGCGAGGATAATATTAAGATGGATCTTCAAAAAGTGGGATATCAGGGCATGGACTGGATCGAGCTGGTTCAGGATAGGGACAGGTGGCTGGCTCTTGTGAATGCGGTAATGAACCTTCGGGTTCCATAAAATGTGGGAAATTTCTTGACTAGCTGAGAAGCGGTCAGCTTCGCAAGAAGGACTGTGCTGCATGGAGATGGTTAATAGTATTAAGGGTTCCGACGTTTCGGAGGTACATAATCAGGGCGACCGAATTGACTCATGTAGAATGCGCGTGCTGTTAGAAGGCAGCACAACCGGAGCAGCGTAATGGGCGCAGCTCATAATGTACGCGCTTGTATGCAACTGTGTGGGGCTGTGACGGCGATCTGTCACTCACTGACAGTGTCACTTCTGTTGTCAGTCACTGGTCGACTGAGAACAGCCGCCATATTATGTGCTGTCCTTGCTGCAGACGGCAGCACAGCCGTGATTCAGTAAAATATAAGAGAATGGACAAAGTCAGAAACGGAAGATTCTCTCAGGAAGTGTGTAGCTACATAGAGTGAAGCGCGATTTTGAACTCACTGATGTAAATACCGGTACTTGATATCTGTGCTTTCTGAACATTTCTTCTTGAAGATGGCCTTGTAACAGGCCGAAACATGACGGAATGGAAAATAAACGATTGTTAATGCTACAGCTTACGTGTGTATTTCTTCTGTTTCAGTCACTGGTAGCTATACGCATGCGCACAGTGCAGTATGGTTACCGTAAGACGTGTCCGACTGTGTACTGTAGGTACGGCCGTGGTCACGCAGTGGCCTAAGCCAGATGACGTGGCTGCCGATAATTCCGTGGAGTCCGTTCGATTCGAAATGGTAGTCGCCTTGTCTAGGCTGCAGCAAGTGAAGGCGCGCCAGGCCAGTAGCCGTTGGGGGGGGGGGGGCAATTTGGTGCATAGCACCCACAAAGATTTTGCAAAATATCAAAAAACAAACCCGCCGACCAGCCCGCTACAACGTGCGACACCGTATCACATCCACGTGTTGCCCCTGTTGAACCGCCGTGGTTGGAAACTCACTTCCAGAGCAGCATGTTGGTACGTTCAAGGAGTTCTGTTCAGTGTTATAGAGCGCATTACGTAATTAAAGTGGTGATTCTGTGGTCCGGACAAAGGCGCTACGTACTCACACAGTGTGTGTGTGACAGAGCAGTATGTGCGTTTATAAACTGATGTACATACGTGCACCCGCACTGCAAGCCGCTGTAGCCACTGTGTTCATGGTCTGGCTACTGCCCTGGCGTTAGTTACTATTGTCACCACGGCAAGACTGCCGTGGTGACAATGCAACACAGCGTAGAGCAGTGCTGTTGGGGGCCGCTGGTTGTGTACCAGAGGAAGGACTGTCGGGGAGTGCAGGTGTAGCTGCATTCATTCGGAACCGCGGTGCGAGATGGGGTGGGTGGTCATTATCTGACCCGGCCGCTTTATCCCCAATTAGAACACCTGTACTCATTAGAGGTTATCTTTGCCGGGATTCAGACCCCGGATCGTCCAGCACATAGCCTAACCAATTCACTGACTACGCCAGGTGTATCAAACAAAAACTGTACTTTCCTCCCGCAAACCGAATGTATGTGTTGTGTGTGGTTTGCAGTTTTAGTGTAGACGGCGTATTGAGTATTCCATGCATGATGCCGTCAGTGTTCAGTGCGATCGCACCATCCTGCAACCTGATGTGTGCCGGTGTTGATCGCAAACCGAGCGCAGACTTGGGAGCAGGTGTCTCCTGTCGAGAGGTGGCTGGGATTTGTCTTGTCACTTGTGCTCGCTGTTCGTTCGTGTCAGCAGCTCACTGTCTCTCATGTTCTACACGAGACCTGCACACCGGGATTGAAGGAAGTTGTATCAATATTCCCTTAGAGGTAGGTACCCGCCCATTGGTGAGAAAACAGTATCGACGTGCTCAAATGATCGTCGTTTTCAGAATTCTGCATTCTCACTGCTGCATCCCTGATTGACCAAAATGCCCTCCAACCTTCCTGTATATCCGACGCATTCATTCCTCATGAGAACCAGAAGCAGTACTTTTCTCCGAAACGGCGGAACAACAAACAGCAGGAGCCATCACGTCAACATCCGACAACTTATAAATACTGACATTTTGCCTTTCCGATGACAAGAGTGGCTGCAAAGACATCCTGATGCTGTAAAGGTAATGGTATTATTGTAGGCTGAAGAACTGAACTGTAAGACAGCCATACAGACTTGCAATTTGAACAGCTCAAATTGAATTGACCGAACTGAAGTGGCTGAACGTAAGGTCCATTCGTGGCCTCACGCGGTCACGGCAGTGCATCTGAAGAGCGGGCGATGGGAATTTCTTGGCTAGCTGATTGCAAGAACGTGCATCGTGCCGTGCAATACGTAGCCTAACTAGGCCTGGCGGACGTAGCGTAATGCAGTACTGTGAGGTGAGGTTTGGTGTCCGCTGTGGTGAGGCTGCAGGATTGACGAACTGGCTGTTAGAAAGGATGGAAGGTAACGTCAGGACAAAGCAGCCACATTTGTATTTTAGTTTCGTTCCATGTCGTCAGTTACTGGTTTTATTGTTCAGTATCGCATGTGAAAATGTCACGGTGCAATAAAGTATACGTCAGGATGGTCACATCGATCGATTGCTTGAAGTGGGGATCGTCGGAGTCGGTGTTTTGGTAGTTCTGCTTTAAAAGTTCATGTCCTGATACCAGGGAGACAATTATC
>Ga0131853_10023789_pt1 | contig 11057 bp, 12 predicted proteins | sample TergutLab28metaG_FD_92764 | JGI IMG/M metagenome (GOLD analysis project Ga0131853, IMG submission 92764) | Labiotermes labralis P1 segment gut microbial communities from Petit-Saut dam, French Guiana - Lab288 P1 (version 2) (version 2) | ecosystem: Host-associated > Arthropoda: Insects >...
AGAAGTAAAAGTAGCAAGGTTCTTAGCACACGCCTTTCGATAGGTCTGTTTGGAAGAGTGCACGTAAGCCCCGAAGCGTTCTTAACCCCGACAGTGGAATAAGGGTTCGTGGTAAAAAAAAAAATCCTGGCCTCGTTGACTGCTATGGAAGGAACGCACGACCCGAGTCTGGGATGGTCTTGTAAGAAGAAAAACCTGCTTTTCTCCCGCTCTCCCTTCACCCGGAAGTTAGTCTCATGCAAATTTTTCCAGCAGTTCGGTGAACAAGTCGACTAACGGTCGTGTATCGGCAGCCTCACGAATTCGTAATATGACACAGCTTGGCTGTCCGCCGGCCTCTCTTCATCGTGTTTTTGGTTCTGCAATTGCCCGTCTTCCAACGCGTTTTCCCTTCAAGGTTCAGCGGACATTTCCTGTTTTCACAGCTGAATTACGTGTTGAAGCTCTCCTAACTTCTGAGATTTCACTGCCCTGACAAAGCACCATAAACGGCCGGTGTGAGTGACCTTAAATCCAAAGGTAAAAGATAAAGTGCACCCTTGTACAGGCACTGAGGCTCTGTACAGGCCGTACGGCCCACAGGGGAAGTAGAGGTATAACTCTACTCTTTCTTGACCACGGCACTAGAAGGGGGTGAGGGGGTCAGCGTCACACCCCGGACGTTCTTTACCCCCGGGAAAGATCCGGTAGCCATTGTACAGGAGGCTGGGTGGGCCTCAGGGCCGGTCTGGACAGGCGCGGAAAATGTCGCCTCCACCGGGATTCGATCCCCGGACCGTCCAGCCCGTAGCCAGTCGCTATACCGACTGAGCTACACGGCCCATTTAACTCCAAAGACCTATTCTTTAAAGTTCAAGTACAGGGTTATTCAAAACGACTGTCAGGGTACAATTGTCCAGCGGCAATTCCGCACCAAATTCGGGAAACAGCCACCATCTGACAATTCCATTCGAAGGTGGTGTGCACAGTTTCAAGAGACAGGGTGCGTGTGTATCCCGGAACTGAAGGTACGAATCAGAACCGCCATTGAAACCATCACCGCTGACATGCGGAACGAACTCAATTTTCGTGTTGATCACAAAGGGTGCACATACAGAGCACCTGTAAGGTATGTAGCAAAAACTTGGAGTGTTGTTCTATTAAATAGAAAGAATATACTCCTATCTCAAGTGTATTGTGTGACGAGTTGTTAAAACCCCGACAATCATTTTGAATAACCCTGTGTTTTTCTGACAATTCGTTAAGTGTAATTAATGTTCTTCCCTCAGAGTAAGGGACGGCATTATTAATCTTACAAACTGCGGGTAAATGTTAGTTGTTACAGCGCGGGGTAAGGCCCAGAGGATGAGGCTTTTCGTTGCACGTTTGCTCATTTGCAGTTTCTGAGTTCTTCATTCCTTCACATTAAACACTGAGGGGCAGGTACACAGTAAACAAAGGTAGTTTATAATGACGTCCCTTAAAACACTCTCCCACGAAGTGCAGCACAGTCTAGTAAAAATATGTAGTTTGTTAACCTCAACCTGACATCTGCATTGGACACGGCGACCAAAAGTGCAACTTATGACGTAGCAGTATTCATCTAAAAAGAACGTAATAATACATATTTAGTTTGTCGTTGCCGCTTGGAACCGCCACTGTAGTAGTGTCGCTTATAGCAGCCTGAAAATATAAAACGCTTTGAGTTGGGCACGAAGTGACTTCACCGGCGGTACGTTTTCGCGGGTAGGTTTATAAATGCGCAGTTATCATTGTTACACGTAGTGGGTGCTTCTGTTTTTAACTTACTGCAGAAAAAAACATTTAAGGATTGTTTGCTGTTTTTTTACAATTCTGAGTGAGCATGGCTTCGGACTTCTTGAAGGTAATTAGACCGATCACTTAAATGTAGACTTGTGTAATTAAACAATGATACAACTAGAGGAACTGTAATGTGCCCTTTTTTCCACTCCGGTTGCTCTGGTTGAATGAATGAATTTAAGCTGAAATTGCTTTTTACGTGTTATTAAGTATATACACAAAGGCTGACAGTTTTCAAGCTCCGAAAGTGCAATTGTTGGTAGTTAGCCAGTAAATATAGCCCACAGTAAGCTTATATTGTGAGAAATAAGTTCTGGAATACGTGGAGTTGTAACAGAATTTTTTTGACATCTGAGGTAGTTCCGAAAATGCAGTTTGTGAACTTTTGGTTGTAGCTTAATTTATAAGAAACGAGTTTATGTTGTCTACCCGTACAGGGAATTGTGGGACCTTGTACTAGTTTTGGTGTTTCATGAATTTCACAGTCATCAAATTTGAAGTATAAGGCTGATGGGTATTGCGAACATTTGACGAATGCTATGCCCGTTTTTTTTTTTGGGGGGGGGGGGACATTATCCTTTGTGTGGGTTGTGGTATCCATACAGCGGGCGAGGCCACAAGAACCTAACACTGTGTTTTATCACCGTAATTATGAAATGGGTACTTCATGTAGAATGGGTTTGTTACGAAGTACATTGTGCTTGTCAAGCAATACAGTGCTGTAAATTAATTGTGGTTATTGTGAACATATTACTAATGTCATGCCTCTGGTTTATTTGCACCATCTTTTGTAGTTGTGTTACGGAGTGGACTCCCATGAGTGAACTAAACCATTGCCAGAATCTTCAGAATCGCTTTTTACAAGTACTGTGCTTTGATTTGCCTTTTATCGCTAAAACATTTCAAGGGAGGGCCTTCGATGGAGGGCTCTCATGTGGAATAGCGTCCTTAATATCCATTGTGCGGCAAAAGATATCAATTTTTTTGAGGATTCAAGCCTTCAGGGATCTGACGCTGTTTCTGGGGGGGGGGGGAGTATTTCCCGGCACTGGATTGCTTGGCTCTGCGTTCCTTCGGTCCGCCGGTAACTACTTGCACTGTGACATAGAGTCACATCCCAGAAAACCTGAATGTGTAGCAGCATCAGCGCTGTGAAAACGAGAAACATCGCGATTATTACGAGATTTGAAAGCGTACAGTTGCAATACTTCATTAAATGCTTAAAGCGCAGGCTTGTAGAATTAATTCGTAAACGTACTTAGATGTCAGGACTGCAGTTACGGAGTAATTGCATGGATATTATTGTGTTACTTTTTACTGCAGTTTTTCCGCGAACGTATAAGGGGAATGACTGCCGTATTCGTGTAGTGTGGGACCTGGCGCTTATGTTTTCAGATACGAACTTCGTATTATTTTTGTACCACATGCTAGTAGAGTATTTGTTTGTGAATGCAGTGTGGAAGTAGTTTTAAGATGTAACTATTTTGCAGCTTGTCCCTTTTGTCGTGTCACTGAGCATGGTAGGTTATTTACATAGAAAGTCTGCATCGGCCGGGACATCCGTTATAGATGCGGCGCTACTGGGACGCGATAAAAGGGACATACCATATCACACAAGACTGCGGCATGGTAGAGCTGCTGCGTCACAGCGCCGTATTCCACTGGGACCTAAAATGGAGTCATAAGTGTAAATTTGCACGTCGTAAATCCATTTTGAAATTCAGTAGTTGTTTTAATTTTATATTATTCTCTCGGAATGTGACTGTACGGTTTATCTTAGTAATTAACCAACTTGATGCTCAAAATTTTGTTTTTCAATAAGTTTATTTCATGCCTCTACATGTTTCGAGCACATGTGCTCATCATCAGGAGGTCAAAATTGTATTATACAGCCTCTGGTATCGTCACACCTATAGGTGGCCGTCCGTTGCACAGGTTGAGAGAGGGCTGCAGTCCTCTCTCAACCTGTGCAACGGACGGCCACCTACAGAGTCTGATAATACCAGAGGCTGTATAATACAATTTTGACCTCTTGATGATGAGCACATGTGCACGAAACATGTAGAGGCATGAAATAAACTTATTGAAAAACAAAATTTTGTGCATCAATTTGGTTGATTGCTAAGATAAATATACTGAGATACACGGTCAGCAAAACATCAAAAAAAGGTGTACGGTTTGTTTGTAAAAGCAGTTCATAAAGTGAGTGACCAGTGCAAATGCCGTGTTTGTCCATTCGTTCTTCCGTTTTTTAATCTGCGAAGTAACTCAGCTGACTTCGAATAAATCTGGTACTTTAGGTCTAGACAGAAATTGCCTCGCGACTTTCGTTTGGGCCCATTTAGGCCCCTTGCATTCCATGAATATTATGAACTGCCTCATTGTACGTACGTAATGCACGGCCTGCTGTGATTTTGTCTATGCTAACTTAACCGGTCATACAGAACCTTAGATTTTCAGCCCCTTGAATTATTGTGTAATGGTCAATTAAAATAATGTTTCATACGCAATTTGAGGCCGTATTTATAATTTGTCTGCATGACAACTTTCATATTCCTAGATTCAATTAATCCATATTATTTTTGCACGCATTTCATTTTCCCCGCGTGAAGAAATAAGGGAGAATATTATCGATTATGGTCGATTACTCTTTGCTAATCGATTACTGTCGAATTCAACTTTGGAACGTTAGTAACCAAAGCAGTCGTAAATGTTCGTAGCTCGTAGTGTAAAGTGCAATGTTATTTTTGTTCATTTTTAACCAAACTTGAATTTTCTTCGTAGATTTTAATCCCCCCCCACACTAAAATCCCCGAGCGGTAGTCGCATTTGGAAAATTTGCGAACGTTCCTTAGGACTCATGTGACTTAAGCCGCAGGTGGAATAGCAGCGGATGTTTACCAGCGAGAACGTTGGCGTACCGTCCGTCATGCTGTCGCGGCATGAGCGCATAGAATGTATAGGAGTCTTTTGACAATGGGAGTATGGTGGCGATTCCGCGTTTCTCTGTGTTGCCCTGTGTAAGTAGAGAGGCCTTGCAGTGGGCGAATCCCCGTCCAAGAAGTTCTACAAAATGTTATCAATAGGATTCATAGTTCCAACATTAATCCTGAATTGGAATAGAATTGGAAGAATTAGATCTATGTGATTGGCGTCTAAATACCAGTTAAATAAGGCCAAAAAAAGTCCATTTAGGGTGGCAACCAATGACATAGGCCTACCAGCAACGGGTTCTTCAGTTGCGTGCCCATAAATACTGTGCTTATCTTGCACCATAAAACACGGTGTAATGTAATTGAGTGTGCTAAACACGGACATTCAGCTTGCGCAGAAATTAGGTACTGTTTTGGTGAAAAACAACCGAAGTACCCCGTGTACGGCGTGTGATACTGTGGTTCTGATGTGTTGAATTATGTAACAGTAAGAAAACCCGAATGCTGGCATTGAAGCCTGTTACAAGATTCTGGACCTCCATTCGTTAACTGTAATTTGAAGAAGTTTCTTCTTAAGGTAGGGTCATTGTGGGTGTAATGTTCGGTGTAGCAATTCATATCCAGGCCGTAGATTTGGACTTAAGTACAACATTCTTTCGCGAGGCAGTAGACTCGAGTAGACTATAGTGTGTTGCAGGCTTTACTAATGAAGTTTTTAGCAGAAAGGTGACAGATTGTGAAAGAGTGCGTAACTATTGTCATAAGTAGACATGCACATATATATATATATATATATATGCACGAGAGCCCTCTCGTAACCTGTGTACCGAACATTCACCTAAAGAGTGTGACGATACCAGATGCTGTACTAATACAATTTGACCTCCTTAAGATGAGCACAATAGTGCTCGAAACATGTACAGGAGTATAATAAATGTATTAAAATAAAGAATTTATGCATCAAGTTGGTAAAAAAGACTATCATTTTAATGCGAGTCTAGGTGGTTTGATTATCAACACTGTGACGTAACGATCGGTTTATTTATATTATTAGTGTCTTCATTTTTAACATTTCTCCTTGTGATGCGTATTTAACGAAGTGGGGAAAAGTGTTTGTTTTGTCTTCATTGATTTTTTTGTGAACTTTTCATTTGTATCTGCAATAGAAAGCAGATATGGATCAGTCTTAAAGAAATGTGTAAGAAATTTTGGTTTGAATGTGATGATGAATTTGTTTCTGTGATGGTAAGGCGGTACGTAGTCGCTGAAGGTTGCACGACTAGAGTTAAGTTTCCGGCAATGAGAGGAATTGTTCGTTTCGCCACCACAGCTATACCTGCTTTAGGATGGGATCCATTCACTCTTCTGTCCGTGTGTCCAGGAGCCATATCATCAGTAGAAGAGTGGCGAAATAATGACTCTGACTGCTCATTTCCATCTAGTTCCGACGCTTTGTTTCCGCTGTGTTCTTCATCTCCTGAAGTGATGCTGGAGCTAATGCGGGCCTTTTTGCTCTTAAATTGCTTGTACGTTCACTTACTACATGGATGGATATGGATAGATGTAGTGTCTGTTACTGACTGATTACTCACTGTAGGTACGAAGGGTTGGGGGAGTCTGGCCTGATCGTATCCAGGCTTTCGCATGAGTGAATTTATGCTTATGGCGAGATCATTTGCACGGCACGTGCTGAAGATCTTAGATAGAGCTCCTTTTGTTGAACATATGGCTTAACTCTGTGATATCGCGTCCATATTGTTTTAGGATGTTGTGTAGTCCGAATTTCAATAGTGATTGATTGCCGTAAGTTTCACCTGCACGCGAGTGTGTTTTCTTCTTCCCTCCGATTCAGAATATATTCCGTACACTAATTGCTGCAGATTGCGACGCTTTATTCGGTACGTTTAATTACTTAGGCATGATGTGGGACGAAGGTGGGAGGTAAATCATTTTATTATGATTATTATTTCTGTCCAACATGTTTGAGTTGGAAGACCAGTAGTAAGGCACAGTACAGCTGATACACTTGCTGCCAAGGCTTGTATTGTAAAATCTTATCTGTCAAGTCTGCACACAGTCATCTGTGGTCAGTATAAAACATATTGTCAATATACATTTATTAAAATTCTGTATTATTAATCTTTTCAGTGTATAATGCGACATATGTGCCTTCTTTTATATACTGTATGGTTTTCACGTGTATTTTGTAGGTGTTTACCAGTTGGTGGTAATGATTAATTATGAGTCAACTGTACGATTTTTAACATTACGTTTGTTTATGCTTTTGTTCTGTATCTGAACACAAGTTTGTACTTGCTGCCATCCCTTGGATTTGTTTTCGTAATTTGTGTTCTGTGTTGCACTGCTTACCGCTATGTAATGTGTTTATTGCGTTGGTAGTTAGGCCAATAGTAACTGTAGATCCAAATTATGGATCTGCAACCGTCTTTGCTGCTCTCATTGTCTCGGAATTTTCGCTATTAATTTTTTTGGGCATGATTTATACCGGAGTACAGATAATTGTGCGAAATATAGTACATGAGATTCTGAACTGTAAACTTTAATAGTATGTGTTAAGTGCCCTTGGTGGTAGTCTTAGGACCGAGACATATTGGGACAATAGTAACTATAATTGGTTCTTAAGATGTTTTTTGACAGTCAGAGGACCGTGCATCGTGATATATTTTTATAATAACAATCAACGAGATCCACTATTTCTGAAATTTATATTGGTATAGAAATCTACATGTTTCGGACAGGTTTACTGTCCATCATCAGGAGTCTAGTACTGTATACACGGCAAAAGGTATTTGTCATACAGGTTATGCTGACTGATAGCGGGGTCAGGATGGATCCTGACCCCGCTAGCAGACAGTCAACATAGCTTGTATGACAAATACCTTCTGCCGTGTGTACAGTACTAGACTCCTGATGATGGACAGTAAACCTGTCCGAAACATGTAGAGTTCTATTCCAAAATAAATTTGAGAAATAGTGCATCTCTTTGGTTTTTATTATAAGAATTCTTAAGATATGTTGTATTTGAATTATCTTAATGGTGTGAGGCACAGTCTGTAAAACAGCTCAATTTGCCCCTGTGAGTCACAGCACATTTCCACGATAATGTATATGTGTGAGTGAAAGTAGGCTATATCTCGAGAGTTTAGCCTCAGCACTAAGCAGAGGTGAGTGGTAAGGTTCACGCCCCGGGCGCTTTTATCCGGCAAATGTGCTTCTGGTGTCCATTGAATAATTGGAGACAAGGTGGGCTTCAGATCCGATTTGGGTCCTTTGAAGAAGGGAGTAGCATTATGACACTGCGAGGAATTGAATCCGGATCTCTCCGACGTCCTTCCCACAGCCTAGTCCCTATGTCGATGCGTCTGTGAGTTGTTTTTTTCTTTCCTGCGTCATATGCCTGTTTAGTACGCATTAAGTCTTCAACTGCTAATCGATTTGTCCTGGATCGTAACTGTATCGATGAACAATAAATGTTTTGGAGGCTGGGTTCAGATTGCCTTTAATTTGAATCAGCCTCGTGTTGAATGTCTGTTAATGCTATGTGTCGTTCGAAAAGGGGAAATATCACAACAGTGAACTTGAGTCTGTCTCGTTGCTGGCACCAAAGTTGCACAGCTCGAGGTCCGTAGCGTGTTTAGACGAGCACCCACCGGTCCAAATATTCCCCACTCCCAAAATCTAGAATAAGATCTGAACAAGAATTCTAGCAAATTTAGTTACAAAATAGTAGTAGGTCGTGATAAATTGATTCTTAGTGTTTAATGACGATGTATCAACCACCGTGGTTATGTGGCGCCAAAAAAATAGGGGAATTAAGAAAGATTGACTGTAAAGAATGTGAAAGGAGGCGATCTTAGAAGATTTGCAGGCACAATCCCAGTATATGTCTGGGGAGTTCAGAGAGAATCACAGAATATATCATGGGGATAGCTTGACCGAGGTTTCTTGTAGTTTCATCAGTCCTGAGGCGTTGTGCCGGGGTGTTGCCTAGAAGTCGGCCCACGAGCATTGTATTGTAAAGGCATTCAGCGTCTCTTTGCCGTCCAATTCGGCGCTCCACGACCTCTGCAGCTGAAACAGCAACGTCATTTTTAAGATTCAGCGGCGTATGTGATTTGAAGATATTTGTAGATTCCGATGATTTTCGGAAACATTTCGATAAATCGAATCCAAGTCACACCACTCAGTTACAAGGTACATTTCATTATTTAAATAAAGTAAAAGTTAAAGTTAACCTTAGAACAGGCTACGAGGGCCCGGAGGGGGAGAATAGAGATATAGCTTTACTGTCTCTTTAACCTCGGTGCTACGGGGGTGGGTGGTCAACGCCACGCCCCGGCTGCTTTACGCTTGGGAAAGAGAATCGGTACCCGTTGTACACAGGAGGCTGGGTGGGCCCCAGGGGCGGTCTTGACAGGTGAAGAAAACTCGCCACCACCGGAATTCGATCTTCGAACCGTCCAGCCCATAGAGATTCGCTTCGTGATTTCAGTGGGAGGTCATGAATACTGCTGTGATCGGGTTTTACTTTAGTATATTCAAGCTATGGGACCGTGACTGTTTTCACCCCATAATTATGGAACGAAGTGGCTTATCACGATCTGGACAGTTAGAAATTCTGGTCGCTTAATCAGGCTCATTCAGTGGGGCTGTTTATAGGAATAAGAGGTCGGGGTATGATGCTGATCACATATCTCCGTCGTGAACGTTTGGTTATTTGGATTTCTTAACCATATTATTAGGGAAAAGTTTGGTGTGGCGGTAACGCCATGTGCCTGTATTCGGTGAGTGCCCGGTTCGTATCTCGGGCAGTGCACATGCAACCCTGGCTGAGAGTCCTTGTGGTTTTCTTCCGCCTTCGAGAAAATTGTCGGGATATTGTCTGCATTAATAATAGTAATGATAATAATAGTAATAATATTTATTTACTGCAATTGGGTTGTCACCCGGTGGCAGTGGTTATTTTACATGTATACAAAATATGAAACTGGTTACTAATAAATTTAAGTCGGGAGGGCTACATGAGAAGCATGTAGTGGCAATTTGGAATCTTGGGAACCATCTCAGCATTTCCTTATAGACACAGGGAGACCAAGAAAAACCTGTGTCGAGGCGGCCGGTCGCAGGACCTTCCGAATACTGACTTCTAGCCAGCAGTCCAGCATCTAAAGTAAAAACAGCAATACACACATAGTACAACAAATACACATAAGATGACAACAATACGCAGAAGACAACTGCAGCAATACACACAAGACAACTAACAACAATACACGCAAGACATCTTAAAATACATGTACACAAGGTAAACAACACCAAACAAAAGGTAAACAACACCAAACAAAAGGTAAACAACACCAAGCAAAAGGTAAACAACGTTATAATTCATCTTTCACCAGTCCTTCCGTTCGACTGTGCCTAGTCGTGAGATGCTGTCAGTGTCCTGAAATAAAGCACAGAGGGATTTTGCACCGACCTTTTGTTAAATCTCCGGAGTCTCTTCAGTGGTCTTAGTAGTCGAAAAAGCAGCCGTCGAAAGTGAGGCAGATATGAAGTTTCTCGTTGGTCCTGTCGATTGCGCTTATCAGTGTGTATAACCTGAGGCTTTCATCTGCAAATGTAGATCTATTTATCTGGGCAGGCAGGGATGGCAGGGGCCCTTCTTGACATTTCAGTATCGAATTACTCCCTCTCCCCACCCGCCTCCAGTGTAGCGAAGTAAAAGTCCCTCCGACAATATCGTCAGTAGATACACAATGATGTCTCCTCTCCATGTAAACGAAGAAGCAGCATGTAGTGGCTAAAGCAGTGATTTCCAGCCACATGTTCACGAACCCTTTAGCTTCTACTGACGACTGTGCTTTTGTTGAAGTAGTTTAGAACAGAAAGAAGTAGGGATATGATTATGAATTGTGAATAGGACAGGATGTGAATGGAAACGGTCGTGACCCATTTTAAGGAACTGTGCCGGCGTTATTTGGAAAGGCTGAAATAATTCATGCAATGCCTCAGGAATTTCGCGAGGCAAATCGACGGAGTCTTCTGCAGGACAGTTCGCACTGTACAGATACAGAGTACAGGTGCATTAACTGGCTGAATGTTATTGTGAGACGTTCGAAATACAGGGTGGGGCATAAAGATCTCCCACTTTTCGAAGGGGCACTGTGCATGCTGTAGTGCTGGTAGAGAGGTGGGGGTAGTGTCATGCGGTTGGTTAGCCTCTACCGTTGTCAGCACCCATAATGGGTTGGACCGGTGAACATCGGGGCTTTGTTGTTGTTCCCTGGGCGTTTGATCTCTTTA
>Ga0131853_10023790_pt1 | contig 11057 bp, 8 predicted proteins | sample TergutLab28metaG_FD_92764 | JGI IMG/M metagenome (GOLD analysis project Ga0131853, IMG submission 92764) | Labiotermes labralis P1 segment gut microbial communities from Petit-Saut dam, French Guiana - Lab288 P1 (version 2) (version 2) | ecosystem: Host-associated > Arthropoda: Insects >...
ATTGATGCCATCATGAACATGAAAGGCTTCGCAGGCCATTACGGTCTTGAGCGTTATGACATGATTGAGGCGCATAACTTAGGTGCACAGGTGGCGAATGAGGAGTTTATTCAAAAAGCACGTGAGCTCAAAGCCGATGTTTTGCTCGTTTCGCAAACCGTTACACAAAAAGATGTGCATATTCAGAACTTGACGGAGCTTGTTGAGCTTTTAGAGGCTGAAGGGCTTCGCGATAAAGTAATACTCGTCTGCGGCGGGCCTAGAATCACGCATGAACTGGCTAAAGAGCTTGGTTATGACGCGGGATTCGGCGCGGGTAAGTATGCGGAAGATGTTGCATCGTTTGCGGTGCAGGAGATGGTTGGTAGAAAATTGATTTAGCACAGGAGGATTTCAATATGGCAAAAATAGTATCCGCACAAGAAGCCGTTTCAGGCATAAAAGATGGCGCGTCTATTATGTTCGGCGGTTTCATGGGCTGCGGCAATGCTCACACGACTATTAAAGCTTTAGCTGAGAGCGGCGTGAAAGACCTTACAATGATATGCAACGACGCGTCCATGCCAAATGGACCGGATGGCGAAGATTATTATGGCGTGGCGAAATTGATTCACAATCGCCAGGTTAAGAAGTTAGTAGCGACGCATGTCGGGCTAAACCCCGAGGTTGCCGCGCAAATGAACGAAGGTACGCTTGAAGTAGTGCTCGTACCGCAAGGTTCGCTTGTTGAAATGATTCGCGCTGGTGGCTACGGTCTCGGCGGCGTGCTTACCTCGACAGGAATCGGCACTATCGTTAAGGACTTGGAGTATGTTCATAGCAAGAACATAATTGACGGCAAGGAATATCTGCTCATGAGGCCGGTCAGAGCTGATTACGCGTTCATAAACGGCTACAAGATAGATAAACTGGGCAATGTATGGTACAAAGGCACAACACGCAATTTCAACCAAGTTATGGCAATGGCGGCAGATGTTGTAATCGCCGAAGCTGATAACATTGTAGAAATCGGCGAAATCGAGCCTGAAAACGTTGTAACGCAAGGAATCTTGGTCGATTATATCGTGGAAAGGAAGATGTCATAATGGATAGAGCTTTGATTAAGGACTTTATTGCGAAAAGAGTCGCAAAAGAGCTGAAAGACGGAGACGTTGTGAATTTAGGCATCGGTCTTCCTACCTTAGTTCCCGCATATTTACCGGAAGGCGTAAACCTTGTTTTGCAATCGGAGAATGGCATCATAGGCACAGGCCCATCACCTTCAGCTGAAGACGCCGAACCGTTCTACGTAACCAATGCAGGTGGCCAGCCATCTTCCGTGCTTTTGGGCGGCTCGTTCATTGACTCATCCGTGTCTTTCGGCTTAATCCGTGGCGGCCATGTTGATGTTACAATTCTGGGCGCGTTGGAAGTTGACAGAAAAGGCAATCTTTCAAACTGGATAATCCCCGGCAAAATGGTACCGGGCATGGGCGGAGCTATGGACTTAGTAGTAGGCGCGAAAAAAGTAATCGTCGCTATGGAACACACCGCGAAAGGTGCGCCAAAGATACTCAAGGAATGCAGACTGCCTTACACTGCGGTTAATTGTGTTGACTTGATTGTTACGGAAATGGGCGTTATTGAAGTCACTGACGAGGGTCTTGTGCTTAGAGAGATTAACCCTGAGTTTAGCGTTGAGCAGGTGCAGGATGCTACTGAGGCGTCGTTAATTGTGGCTAGGGATTTGAAGGATATGGTGTAGAGTTGTGAAAATTTATATAACCGGCTCTGTCGGAAGTGGAAAATCCACATTATCGCGGAAAATATCAGAGCTAACCGGCATCCCGTGTTATCATCTTAATGGACTCATGTATATTGAAGACCCTACAGATTCATGGGGCAATAGAAAGCGTGATGAAGAAGAACGTAGCAAACTATTTCATGACATATTAGATTCAAGCTGTTACGTCATGGAAGATGCGAGACGAGAGTGCTTCATTGAAGGAGTTAAGCAAGCTGATGTAGTTATAGTTCTTGAGATACCGCTATATGTCCGCAGAAAAAGGATATTGACCCGTTGGATCAAACAAAGAATGGGAATTGAGAAGTGTATCTATAAGCCACATTTCGGTATGCTAAGATCTATGTTTCGATGGGCAATGAATTATGATACAGATGCTGATGGTACAAAGTCACGAATTGCGCCATATCATAATAAAACGACTATCCTTCGTAGTAACAAAGAGATTAAGCAGTATTTACACAGTTTTAAGACAAGCTAGAAACAAAAGGAGAGATGCACGATGTTAGAGTATAATACACAAGAGCTGGCGTTCAACCGGAGGTTTGCATAAACATCTTGTGTATAAACCTCCAATAGGTTATCAAACAACTATTTAGGAGGAAAAAATAATGAATAATACATTTTCAAACAAATTCGTATCTGACAAGAAGAATCTTAAACTATTAAAAGAAACAATGTGGGGGCCTAACGCAATACGGCAATCCGAGGAATTAGCTTCGCATTTTACCATCACAAAAGATATGCGAATCCTTGATTTAGGCTGCGGAATGGGTTTGTCGTCATTGTATTTAGCGCAAGAATATGGTGCAGAAGTTTTCGCCACCGACCTATTTGCTGACCCGACAAATAATTATGAGCGATTTAAGTCGCTTGACATCGCGGATAAAATCATTCCAATGATAATGGATGCGGCGCAGCCACTACCCTTTGCAAAGAACTATTTCGACGTAATTTTTTCGGTAGGTGCATACAATGTGTTTGGCGATAATGAAGAAATGCTGCCAAAGCTTGCTTTATATGTAAAAAAAGGCGGTTATATTGCAGTCGCGTTTCCCGGTTTGAAGTACGAATTTGGCAACAATGTTCCGCCGGAGATGCAACTGTTTTGGGCTGTTCCTGAGGTTGCAAAGACTGTCCGCGGAATTGAATGGTGGAGAGACTTGTTTGGTAGGGCCAAAGGCGTGGAAATTATAAGCATTAGTGAAATGGCTTGCCACGATATCGCATGGGAAGAGTACCTTGCAAGCATTGAGCCAAATGGCGAAGACCAATGGTCATTAGACATGATGGCGGCAGAAGGCGGTAAGTATTTTAATACGATTCAGCTCATCGCTAAGGTTGTTTGAGGGTAACTCGACCATAAAAAGTATAAGAACGCGTTTGCTATATTAGCAGGCGCGTTTTTTCATCAAATCTCATGTGCCATTTTCTAGCCCATTTAACTATACATACAAAATTTTCACTTTTTACCGCTTTCCATTTCGCGTTTTTTTTGATATAATGTAGGGGTATGTCCTTTTTTGACATAAAGCAGTGCGTATACAACGCAAAACGAAAGGTGAACAACATGGAGTCTACTTACGCAAAAATTATAAAAGAAATATGCAAAGAGAACGATATTGAACTATCTTCTTTCTCGGGCGACTGGGTGTTTTTGTTGAAGAAAGACAAAAAAATCAAATACATTCTCTCACATCAATTCGATTTAAACACTGCCGCGGTCCAAGGTATTTGTAAGGACAAATGCGCCGCTGCTGATATTTTGAAGCACCATAATATTGCTTGTGTTGAACATGTTTTTTTCACTACGCCAACTTCAGGCTACTTGCCCAAAAGCGGCAACACCAAACAGCTGCTTGAGTTGCTTAATAAGCATACAAAACTAGTATGTAAGCCAAACGAAGGCACCAGTGGCAAAAATGTTTTTGTCGTTACAAACGGCGGCGAGCTTGAAGCTGCAATGTCCGCCGTTTTTGAATCCGCCGACAGCATGGCCGCAAGCCCTTATTACGAAATCGAAAAGGAATACCGCATCATAGTGCTGGACGGTGTTGTAAAACTTGTATTCTCAAAAGAAATCCCTTATCTCACCGGAGATGGCAGTTCTTCCCTCGCCCAACTTATATTAAATAACTCGCCCCAAAGCCTGCCCGTGGGAGCAAGCGCAATGGACTTAGGACAAGTGTTAGATGATGGCGAGATTTGGAAATATGGCTGGAAGCATAACTTGGCTCACGGAGCTGTGGCGCATGTAGTGAATGATAAAGCTTTGATTGGCTCGCTCAGCGACTTGGCAATCGCCGCTTCAAACGCGCTAAACATCCGCTTCGCATCCATTGATATTATTCGCACAAAAGATGGCTTTAGGGTCTTGGAGATAAACAGCGGCGTTATGATGGAGCATTTTGCCTCATCTTCTGATGAAAATTACGCCAAAGCTAAGGAAATATACAAAGAAGCGATTGGGCTTATGTTCGCTTAAATTGCTCGGTTTGTTTAAAGTATGGACACTCAAAACCAAGGTAGCCGGACGACGCGGTTGTTGATTGCAGCTGGTTTAACGAGCATTTTCCGTCTATCTGATGTGCGCAGCTGTTAGTGCAGTTTATATTCATATACGATTGCTCCTTTTTTAAAGTGTGTCGTAAACAGTTGCAATAGGCTTCTATTATTGCCAATTTTAGCGCAAATAATAGATGACTACGAGGTTTATTTTGGAGGTATGCATGAAAAAAATCATTATTGGCTTGTTCGTTTTTACGATACTATTCTTTTGTTATAATGGCTCGCAGCGTATGCATTTATTCGCAAACGACGCCGCAAATAGTGAAATTCAACTGATTCTGAACGGCAGGAGGCTTGAAGGGCTTCTTTCGCCACCGATTATATCGAATGATTTCACATTAGTTCCGGCGCGTGACGTTTTTGAAGAGTTCGGTGCTTTCGTCCAATGGAATGAAGTCGCTAGACATGTTTACATAGCTTATCAGCACTATTTTATAGTGCTTCAAATAGATAGCCCTGTCGCAATTGTAAACGGCGTACATGAGCTTATGGACGTTTTGCCGCAGATAATCAATGGGCGAACTATGATTCCCGTGCGTTTTGTATCGGAGAGCATGGGTTTTTATGTTGATTGGGAGGATAGCACGCGCTCGGTTTTTATAAGCATTGACGAAGCACACAAGCCTCATATTCAGCCACCGCCGTACACTCTGGCTCCACCGCCTTATCTGCCCCCTACTACTCCGCCAACATCACCAAACGAAGTTAATCGTATAGGTCTAGTTCCGGCGCGTGATATTTCAATGTTCCCGTTGGTTGACATGGATTTTGGGCAAACTTCTGTTACGGGGCTTCAGATGCATAGCGGCACTAGGGAAGGTATTGAAATTTTTACATCGTCGGAAATGAGCCGCGTGCGCGTCACGCTTTTGCCGGATAACAGGCTTGCAATCGACTTTTATGACGCAGTGATGGATGCGAATATTGTGGAGTTCGTTCCAAACAATGTTGTGGCTTTCAGGCAGGCTCGCATTGCGCAGTTCCAAGTGACGCCTGTGATAATAACCAGGGTTGCGATTGACCTTCAAGACGGCGTGCATTTCGCCGTTACAATGTCTGCGGACAGGCAGACTTTGAGCATTGATTTTGAACGTAATTTCATACATTCAATCACTCACCACAGCAGCGCGGCAGCAGATTATATAACGATTACAGGCTCGCGCTCGCCTTCGGTGAATGTCAGCCATTTCTCAGGGCCTGACAGATTGGTGGTTGACATCCCGTTCGCGAACACTAACCATACAGATGTAGCGACCAGCGGCCGCTTCGTAAGCTCCATAAACACGCGCGGCGTAGGCTTTGACGCAGTTCAGGCGATTCTTACGCTTAACGAACGCTCGAGTTTTAGCGTCAGTTATTCGGGCAACTCAACCGTGATACGAATCACACAAGCAACGCATAGGAATTTCTATTTTGACAACCATAACAATGTGCTGAGAATCGCAAAGGACGTTTTCATGCCGCTCCATGCGGATAATATCGCGCTAAACAACGCGTATATGGATCGACAAGTTATATTCACGCTGCCGGGCGACTTTTCCGGAACATACGGCTTTGGCAGGCATGAAATAAACGATGGAAACATGATTTGTTTCGAAGTAGAAACTGTTGGTGGAATAACGCGCTTAATCGCTAACTCGCAGCGCATTTTCGCAACAACTATCACCGAAGACCATAATTATATCTACATAGCTTTTAGGCATCCACGTGATATTTATCGCAGGATTGTCGTGATTGACCCGGGACATGGCGGAACCGATCCCGGAACGACAAGTATTGGCGGCGTCCACGAAAGATACCTTGTGCTTGATGTAAGTTTGCATCTTTTGGAGATATTTAATAATAGTAGCGATGTAAAAGTCTATATGACAAGGCGGACTAATGCAACCGTTTCAAGGCCTGCAAGGGCTACGCTTGCGAACGAGGTTGGGGCTGATTTATTCATCTCAGTTCACATGAACTCAGCAGCACCTAATCAGACGCCAAGTGGCACAGAAACGCACTACTTCTCCGATGTGCATATCAGAGGCGGCGGTTTCTGCTCAGCTCAAATGGCAGCTATTTTCCAACGGCATGTGCGAAACGCGCTCGGCACGAACGACAGGGGTACAATCAGTGCCGCTTGGGATGTTCTCACGCTTACAGAAATGCCTGCGGTACTTAGCGAACTGGGCTTTTTGAGCAATCCACAAGAAGCGGCAATGCTTAAAAACCCGGCGTCACAAAGGCAAGCCGCACAAGCAATGTTTAATGCCACTATGGAAATTTTTAATAATCATAATTTAAGGTAGGGACGATAAATGGATAAAATCTCCATAAAAGGAGCAAGAGAAAATAATCTAAAAAATATAGATTTGGAAATACCGAGAGGCAAATTTGTCGTGTTCACGGGCGTTTCAGGGTCAGGGAAAACTTCCCTGGCCTTTGATACGATTTTCGCAGAAGGGCAAAGGCGATATATCGAGTCGCTAAGCTCCTACGCGCGCCAGTTCCTTGGACAGATGGAAAAGCCGGATGTTGACTTTATTGAAGGGCTTTCGCCCGCTATTTCTATCGATCAAAAAACGACGAATCATAACCCACGCTCGACCGTCGGCACAGTGACGGAGATTTATGACTATTTGAGGCTGCTATTCGCGCGCATTGGCGTGCCGCATTGCCCAAAATGCGGCAAAGTAGTGCGTCGCCAGACAATCGACGAGATAGTTGACCAGCTACTCTCTCTCGATGAAGGAACGCGCCTTGTGCTCCTCGCCCCAGTTGTGCGTGACAGAAAAGGCGAACATGTGAAGCTCCTAATTGACGCCGCCAAAAGCGGCTACGTGCGTGCAAGGATAGACGGCGAGTTTGTCGAACTCTCCGACGATATCCGCTTGGATAAGAACAAAAAGCACACAATCGAGATTGTAATCGACAGGATTATCATAAAAGAAGGCATAAACAAGCGTTTGACCGAGTCCATTGAAGCAGTTATGATATTATCGGGCGGCATACTTACGGCTACGGCGGATGATGCCGAGCTCACGTTCAGCCAGAGTTTCTCATGCCCTGATTGCGGAATCAGTTTGGAAGAAATTGAACCGCGGTTGTTCTCGTTTAACAATCCTCAAGGCGCGTGCCCGGACTGCGCAGGTCTAGGCGTGCAAATGAAGGTTGACCCTGATTTAATCGTACAAAATCCGCGCTTGAGCATAAACGAAGGCGCGATAAGGGTCGCCGGTTGGAACGCGCTGACCAGCCCCGGTTCCATGAGCCGCAATGTTTTTATCGCACTTGGCAAAAAGTACGATTTTAGTTTAGACGTGCCTTTTAAAACGCTCTCCGAAGAGGTTCAAGACGTCATTTTCAACGGCGATAAAACCGGGCGATTACAAGTTGAATACGAGACAAAGAGTGGCGTTCGTTCGTATCCGTATACTTTTGAGGGCATATTGGAAAGCGTGAGCCGCCGCCACAAAGAAACCGGTTCGGAATACGCGAAACAAGAATATGAGGAATACATGACCAACATAACTTGCGCAACTTGCGAAGGCAAGCGCTTAAAACCTGTTGTTTTGGCGGTTACAGTAGCCGATAAAAACATCTCCGACATAACGAGCATGACTATCTCGAAGGCGAAGGAGTTTTTCGACAATTTTAGACCTGAGGGCGCGGCGGCAAGGGTTGCCGAGCCAATACTTAGGGAAATTTGCGCTAGAACGGGTTTCCTCACCGATGTTGGTCTTGATTATTTGACGCTTGCGAGGAATGCATCTAGTCTTTCAGGCGGCGAATCGCAGCGAATTCGCCTAGCAACGCAAATAGGCTCAGGGCTTGTTGGCGTTGTTTATATCCTTGATGAGCCTTCAATCGGCTTACACCAAAGGGACAATAATAAATTGCTCAAAACCCTGATGAATCTGCGTGATATCGGCAACACTTTAATTGTCGTTGAACATGATTCCGACACTATGATGGCTTGCGACCATATCGTCGACATTGGTCCATTTGCAGGCAGCAGCGGCGGCGAGGTTATCTATTCGGGTGATGTAGAAGGGTTGCTTAAATGCGACTCAGCCACAGGCGAGTATTTGAGCGGTGCGAAGTTCATTCCTACGCCTAAAACAAGGCGTAAAACCACTAAGGAGAACTCTTTAAAAATTAGCGGAGCTGCGGAGAATAATCTAAAAGGGATTGACGTTGAAATTCCACTTGGCGTATTCACTTGCGTGACCGGCGTTTCGGGCTCAGGCAAATCTTCTTTGGTTAATCAAATCCTCTACAAGCGCCTTGTGAGGGATTTAAACCGCGCGAAAATTAAACCGGGCAAACATCACGACATCAAAGGTATTGACAAGCTCGACAAAATAATCAATATCGACCAATCGCCTATCGGGCGAACGCCTAGGAGTAATCCCGCGACTTACACCGGGCTTTTTGACCTCGTGCGTGACGTTTTCACCCAAACGCCCGAAGCGAAAATCAGAGGTTATGTTAAAGGCCGCTTCAGTTTCAACGTAAAAGGCGGCCGCTGCGAGGCTTGCGCCGGTGACGGCATCATCAAAATTGAGATGCACTTTTTGCCGGACATTTACGTGCCCTGCGAGGTGTGTTCAGGTAAGCGCTATAATCGCGAAACGCTTGAGGTTAAATATAAAGGCAAATCCATCTCCGATGTACTTAACATGACTGTTGACGAGGCGCTCATGTTTTTTGAGAACCTTCCAAGGCTGCGCGAGAAGCTTCAAGTGCTAAACGATGTCGGGCTTTCATATATTAAGCTTGGGCAGTCCTCTACTACGCTCTCAGGCGGCGAGGCGCAGCGTGTGAAGCTTGCGACAGAGCTATCTAAGCGCAGTACCGGCCGAACAATGTATGTGCTTGACGAGCCTACGACGGGGTTACATTCGTATGATGTCCATAAACTCGTTGACATACTTCAGCGGCTCGTGGAAGGCGGCAATTCTATCGTTGTTATCGAACATAATTTGGACGTTATCAAATGCGCCGATTATATAATCGACCTGGGCCCTGAAGGCGGCGATAAAGGCGGTTTTGTGGTAGCTTGCGGCACGCCCGAGAAGGTGGCTAAGAGCAAGGATTCGTATACCGGGCACTATCTTGGGAAAATATTGAAAGATTCCAGGTAGTATGTTATAATATGCACATAACAAAGAACGCTTCAGCATTCTTTCCTAAATTGTGCAGCGCGATTTTTTTAAGAGCGATTTTCTTTTAAAAAATCAAGCCAAAAGTGAAAATCATGTTATAATATGTGCACAATAGGGAGCGCTTCAGCGTTCTTGCCTTGATTGCGCAGCGAGACCTTTTGTAAAAGCGGTTTTCTTTTACAAAAGTCGAGCCAAAGGCTACAAATCATGTTATAATCGATTCATACAATCCACACACAAGGGGTGATTTCATGGCTTGGATTACTATTTTTTGGATAGCTGTAATGGTTGCTTTCATCATAATTGAGCTAAACACGATAAATCTTACGACCGTTTGGTTCGCGCTTGGTGCGGTTGCGGCGGCGATTATCAGCCTCAATTTTACGGATAATTATTTTTCGCAAATCGCGGCATTTGTCATTGTGAGCGGTGTTGCAGTTGTGCTTACGCGGCCGCTTGCGAGGAAAGTTGCAGGCAAATCCGTGCGAACTAATGCCAACCGCGTAATTGGCGAAGAGGCTCTTGTTGTTGAACAGATAGGGAATCCGCCGAACCTTGGGCAGGTAAAGGTTTTTGGTCAAGTTTGGACGGCTAAAGCGAAGGAAGCAGATGGCTTGTTTGAGGTTGGCGAGTCAGTTATCGTCGATGAGATTCAAGGCGTCAAGCTAATAGTCACGAGTAAACACTAAAAACATATACAAGGAGGAGTCAAAATGGAAATATTGCTTATTGTGCTCATTTTAATTGTTATAATTTTAGTCGTATCATGTATTCGTATTGTACCACAAGCGCGCGCATGCGTAATTGAGCGCCTTGGAAAGTATCACACGACTTGGGAAACAGGCCTGCATATCAAAGTCCCTGTAATCGACAGGATTGCTCGTCAAGTTTCTCTCAAGGAACAGGTGGGCGATTTCATTCCGCAGCCGGTTATCACAAAAGATAATGTAACTATGCAGATTGACACGGTTGTATATTTCCAAGTTACTGATCCTAAGCTTTATGCCTATGGAATTGAGAACCCACTTTTGGCGCTTGAAAAGCTAACTGCAACGACACTTAGAAATATCATCGGCGAGCTCGAGCTTGATGAAACGCTCACTTCGCGCGAACTTGTCAATTCAAGGATGCGAATGGTTCTTGACGATGCGTCCGACCCATGGGGCATCAAGATTACACGTGTCGAGCTTAAAAACATAGTTCCACCGAAAGAAATTCAGGAAGCTATGGAAAAACAAATGCGTGCAGAGCGTGAACGCCGCGAGGTCATCCTCAGGGCGGAAGGCGAAAAGAAATCAGCGATACTTGTGGCGGAAGGCCATAAAGAATCCATAATTCTCGCCGCTGAAGCCGATAAGCAATCGACAATACTGCGCGCTGAAGCCACCAAAGAAGCCATGATCCGCGAGGCCGAAGGTGAAGCCATTGCAATAATCAAAGTTCAAGAAGCAAATGCGCAAGGTATCCGCCTTCTAAACGAAGCAAACCCAAGTGACGGTATTTTGACCATCAAATCGCTCGAAGCTTTCGCAAAAGCCGCTGATGGCAAGGCCACA
>Ga0131853_10023791_pt1 | contig 11056 bp, 8 predicted proteins | sample TergutLab28metaG_FD_92764 | JGI IMG/M metagenome (GOLD analysis project Ga0131853, IMG submission 92764) | Labiotermes labralis P1 segment gut microbial communities from Petit-Saut dam, French Guiana - Lab288 P1 (version 2) (version 2) | ecosystem: Host-associated > Arthropoda: Insects >...
CAGTTCGATCTGGCTGCACGCGTAGCGCGCCACCTCGGTGAGCGCGCCGAGCATCGCAGGTCCCGGCTCCGACGTGGTGACCACGCCCAGCACCCCGACGACGCCGGTGTGCTCGATCAGCAGCGGCTGCGCGACGACGGCGCGTACGTCGTGCTCCCCATCCGTCCGGTCGAGATCGCCGTGCCCGATCAGAACTCGGCGCCCCCCGTCGATCGCTTGCCCGGCCGCGGCGACGAACTGCTCCGACAACGCCTCGTGCGGACCGTTCCAGGCAAGCAGCGCGCCGTCGGGTCCCGCGATCGCCAGCGATTCGGCACCGGTCAGCAGGCGCAGGTGCGGGGCGGCTTCGCGGGCCGATGCCTCGTCGAGTCCGCGCCGCAGCGGCCGTGCCGCGAGCGACGCGGTGTGCAGCGTGTCGTGGACGGCCCGTTCCGCGGGGGTGGTGAGCACTCGGCGGGTGCGCATCGCGACGACGGTGGCAGCGACGGCCACCACGACCACCAGCGCGGTCCACAGCACCGCGCTCACGGCGCCGCCTGCCCGGCGCACGTGTTCACGACCGGGGCGTCCGCGAACCGTCCGGTGAGCCAGTCGATCGCACCGGGCAGCGCGCGCGAGTCGCCGTGCACCTCGTCGGCCAGATACCGCATCTCGATGACGTCGCCGAGCCCACACGCACGGCCGACGGCCGCGATGGTCCAGTCGGGACGGATCAGGTTGTCCTGCCCGGGAATCACCACGAGCATCGGGGCACCGGCGCGACGCTGCGGCAGCGCATCCTGCGCGAGCCACTCCCGCATCCGGACCACGTCGGCGCTGCTGCGGGGGATCGTGTCGGCCGGGGTGATGCTCAGAGCCACCGACAGTTTCCGCGACGCCAGTGCACCTGTGCACGAACGGATCACGTCCCGGTTCTCGGCGAGCGGCCCCCGAATGTACGCACTGGCATCGAGATCCGGATGCTTGACCGAGAGCCCGTCGAGCAGCATGGGCAGGAACATCTGCTGCGGTACATCGAGATTCGGCGTCCCATCGGAGACGATCGGGCTGAGGTCGGCGGGCGGCGACAGGCTCGCGGCACCGACGAATTCGAGACCGTCGCCGTACAGCGGGGCCTGCTCGGCGGCCGCCCACGACGCCTGCCCGCCCTGCGACACCCCGATCGCCGCCCACCGCGGCGAGGCCTCCGGGACGAGGAACCGCGCGGCCCGGACCGCGTCGATCAGATTGTGCGCGGCCGTGATCGGCTCGAGGTAGGGGGCCGGACCTCCGGTGCCCAGACCCTCGTAGTCGGTGACGGCGACGACCGCCCCGCGGGCCACCAGGTCGCGCACCAGCCCGGCCGACCCCAACAGGTCGGGCGCGCGGGACGGGGCGCACTCGTCGAGCAGCCCAGTCGTCGGGTGCCCCACCGTGACGATCGGCCACCCGCCCGGCGGCGCCTGCCCGGGCGGCACGAACACGGTGCCCGACACGTCGGTGCCGTGGCCGTCGATGCCCGACGTCGATCGGTAGACGATCCGGTGCCCGGACAGCCCGGTACCGGTGAACGGTTCGGCGGACGCCACGAGGCCCCGCTCCGCCGGGGCCGGCAGCGCGATCGCCGGGGTGGTCGTGGTGGTCCCGGTCTGGGGTGCGCCGGCCGTCGCCCCACAACCGGCGACCGTCGCCGCACACGCCAGCGCGACGAACGCCGTCCTGATTCGGGTCACGGCTCGATTGTGCCTGTCATCCGCGACGTCGGCGCACGCGTTGCTCGGCCGCAGCCTCCTCGATGTCGCGGGATTCGAGTTCCGCGCGCAGCACCTCATCGTCGAGGAACCCCTCGTCGCGGGCCTGGATCAGGGCGCTGCGCTGCGCCCGGAGCACCCGGCGCCGCACCGAATCGAACAGTGCGGTGGCCTGGTGCAGCTTCACGGGACCGCCGTTGTCGTCGTCCTCCGCCTCGGTGACCTGCGCCTGCGCCCGGATCGACACGCGAACCCGGTTGAGCGCCCGGACGAACTGGTCGGGGTCGACGCCTGGCGGCGGGCCGGCCGCCACCTCGGCGAGCGCCTGGTCGGCGGCCTCCGCCGAGATGCGGCGCGCCAGCTGTGTCTGTTGTCGGGCACGTTCGGCCTCGGCCGGATCGGCGACGTCGAGGCGCTCGATCAGGAACGGGATCGTCGCTCCCTGGATCAGGAGGGTGCCGACCGCGACGACGAACGCGATCGCCTGGATGACGCCGCGGCCGGGCAAGGGATCGCCCGCCGCGGTCAGTACCGGGACACCGCCGGCGGCGGCGAGCGTGACGACGCCGCGCATTCCCGCCCACGAGACGACAAGCTTCTGCTTCCAGGTGAGCCCGGCGGGCGCCGACCCGTGTCGCAGCGCGAATCTCAACCGCGTTTGCCCCCAGTTGAGGAACACCCACAGCGGTCGTACCAGGATGACCATCGCGAGGACCGCGAACCCGTACGCGAACACGTGGTGGACCGGGAGCCCCTCGTCGGCGACGTCGTCGATCACGAACTTCAGCTGCAGTCCCATGTACGCGAAGACGAACATCTCGAGCAGCAGGTCGAGGGTGTCCCACAGCGACCGTTCCTGGAGCCGGGTCGGGATGGAGACGTCGGTGGCGTGGTGCCCCATGAGGAATCCTGCGACGACGACCGCGAGCACACCGGAGGTGTGGATCTGTTCGGCGGCGAGGTACGCGGCGAACGGCAGCACCAGCCCGAGGACGGTCTCGAGTGGCGAGTCGTACATGCGGGCCCGCACGAACCGCACGACGGTGGCCATCACGTAACCGACGGCGACGCCGCCGGCGACCTCGTACAGGAAGAACAGCACCGGCTGCTCGACGAAGACGCGGGTCCCGGCGACTGCCGCGACACTGACCGTGAACAACGTGAGCGCGGTCGCGTCGTTGAGGAGGCCCTCACCGGTGAGGATCGCCAGCACCCGACGGGGCAGGCCGAGCTTGCGGCCCACCGATACCGCGCTGACCGCGTCGGTCGGCGACACCACCGAACCGAGGACCAGCGCCGCACCGAGCGTGAGCTCCGGCACCAGCCAGTTCGCGAAGAACCCGACGGCGAACGCCGTCACCAACACCAGCCCGACACCCAGACGCAGGATCGGAGCGAAGTTGCGCCGCAGGCTCGCCAGCGAAAAGTCCAGGGCAGCCGAGTACAGGAGCGGCGGAATGACGAGGCCGAGGATGACTTCGGGGGCCAGTTCCAGGCGCGGCATCCCCGGGATGAAGGAGGCCGCCGAGCCGACGGCGACGAGCACGAGGGGTACTTGCAGGTCCCGGCGTTTCGCCAGACCGGTCACCGCGATCGAGACGATGACGACGAGCAGTACCAGGGTTCCGTTCACATGACGATTGTGCCGCCGAACGGGCCCTGGTCACTCGTCTGGCACGCGGACGGTCACTCCTTCGGCGGCACAACCTTCTTCGCGGCCTCCGCGGCCTTGTCGATCTGCTCGCTGTACTTACCGCCGGTCTTCTGGTCGGCGATGTCCGCGGCCTTCTCGATCACGTCCTGGACCTTGTCGGAATGCTCCGCGGCGAGCTCCTGGCCCTTGTCCACGAGTCCCTTGACCGAATCCATGAAGCCCATTACGACATCCTCCTCAACGTCGTGCACGACTGCCGTGCCCGTCGCTCCCAGTCTCACATCGATGCCGTCGCGGTTGCCAACCGCGGACCTCGGGACCCGCTCAGGCCGATCCGGGTGCCGGGATGGCACCGGATCCATCCCCGGACCGTGCCCACCGGGGAAGGATGAAGATCCCCTCCGCCTCGACGCACACACCGTCCGGCCCGGCGAGATGACCGACGACGAAGGTCTTGACGCCCTCGACGCGGTCGATGCGGGCCTCGGCGTGCAGCTTTCCCAGCGGCGTGGGTCGGCGGTAGCGCAGGGTGAGCGTCGCGGTCATCCCCGGCGCGCTACCGTGCTCGGCCGCCTCCCCGAGAACCTGGTCGAGCACGAGCGCCGAGATGCCGCCGTGCGTCAGGCCCGCCGGGCCCTCGTACGCCATACCGAGCTCGAAGTCGGCCCAGACGCGGCCGTCGGGTTCGCGGTTGATCCGCACCGGCGGCGCGATCGCGTTGCGCAGGCCCACGACCGCGTTGCCCCACGCCCGCTTCGATCCCGACGCGTTGAACCGCACACCGAAGGGGTGCGGCCGGGTCTGCTTGCTCAGCAACGTCTTCGCCGCTTCGATGTGCTCGAGAGCCCGACGGACGTCGTCGCCGTCGACCTCGGTCGCCAGCGTGACCTCGACGAGGTCCCGCACGCTCGCGGTCAGCGGCCCGAAGGTGTCGGCCTCATGCGCGATCTCCTCGTCCGTCAGTTCCTCGTACATGTAGAGGACCTGCTGTTCCTCGACCGAATCCGCCACAACGCCTCCCGCAAGAACCTGATGTGCATGACGCACGTCACGTGCACACTACATATCGCGGTTCAACACCCTTGCGGCACACCACCTGACGGACCCGACCGACCACCTCCGATGCTGTCTGTCAGTCGAATCCCAGCCAGGAATCCGGCGCGAACACCTCGTAGTGGATGCAGTCCGGACGCACCCCCTTCACCACCGCGATCCTGCGGACCTGCCGCATGAACTGCTGCGACCCGCACAGGTAGACGTCGGCCTTCGCGTCCCAGTCGTATTTGCGCAGCATCTCGATCCCCTTCTCGACGTCTGCGACGTAGAAGGCGTCGAGCGAGGTCTGCCCCGCGTACGCGTCGAGCAGTTGCTGGATCCGGCCGTGGTGGCCGAAGGACCCCTCGTCGGTGTCGACGTGGAACACGTGCACAGGGCGGGTGTCCCGATCCGCGACCATCTTCTGGAGGACGGCCACCGTGAGGGAGGAACCCACGCCGGACGAGCCCAGCACGATCGGGCCGTCGGACGGAATCGGGTAGGGCGTCCCCGCCGGGATCGACACGATGAGGGGGTACCCGACACCGACCTCGGCGATCAGTTTGTTCGACACCCGCCCGCCCGGCACGGCAGCGACGGTGAACTCCCACGTTCCCGGATCCTCGCCTGCCATCACGGTGTACTGGCGGATCTGGCGACTACCGTCCTCGTAGATCACCGACACGGAGATGTACTGGCCGGCCTCGAACTGATTCATCGGGCTCTGCTCGTCACCGCTGAGGGTGAATGTCCACTCCCCAGGTGCGATCTCGCGGCGACCGACGACCGTGAGCGCATTCCAGATCTGACCGGAGGGGACGCCGACCTTCTCGTACATCGCAGCTTCCTGCTTCATGAGCGAGTTGGCCATGAGCCAGTAGACCTCGTCCCACGCTGCCGCGACCTCGGCGGTCACGGCGGCCCCGAGCACCTCGACGATGGCCTTGAACAGGGCGCGGTGCACCAGGTCGTAGTGCACAGCGGTGATCCCCAGCGACGCATGCTTGGCGGCGATTCGGGACATGACGTGGTCGACCGGGGGCGCGTCCTCGGTGACCAGCAGGGTGGCGAAGGCGGCGATCGCGCCGGCCAACGCCTTCTGCTGCTCGCCGCTCTCCTGGTTGGTCTCGTTGAACAGATCCTTCTCGAGGGTGGGGAGACTCTCGAAGAGGTTCCTGTAGAAAATGCTGCTGATCTGGCCCAGATGCTCGCCCACAACCGGGAGAGTCGCCTCGATGATGGGCAGTGAGGCAGGCGAAAGGAGCGACGAATTCGGCGCAACGACAGCTTCGGACATCAGATAGTCACGACCTTTCGGGACCAATCGACAACGGCGGATAGAGCTTCGCTGACCCCCTGATGAAAGGCGATCTGCACGGAGGAATCGGAAACACTGTCGTGAAATCCGGGACCGAACTTGTCCTGAAGGGCGATCATCATTCGAGCGACCGGTGCGGAGACGTCGCCCGCGGAGGCGTGCGGGTGGTACAGCGCATCGGCGTCCTGGAACACCGCCAGAACCCCCCTCAGGTAGTACTGAACCTCCAGCGACTGGAGATACGAATCGAGATCCGACATCGACGAACCCTGCCATTCTGCATCCGCGAGCAGACCGACCATCTCACGGGTCGCCGCGAACGGTTGGTAGCGAAAAGATTCGTCATCGAACTCCGCACCCGTCCCGGGCCGGATCAGGGTCATCCTTCTAATCCTTAATTCTTCATTCACAATGAGCTGCTGCGGCAAGAAGGGCAGAAACGGAACATGGGTGGGGCCATTTCCGAATGGCCCCACCCTGTGTTCACGTGTTTCGAGTTGTCAGGATCGGAGCCAGGAATCCGGTCCGAAAACCTCGTAGTGAATGCGGGAATCCGCGACACCGGCCACGTTGAGCAACTTGTGTGTGGCCTCCACGAAGTCGACCGAGCCGCAGATGAGAACGTTGTCGCCGTCCTCGAAGGTGCGCTCCTCGATGGTTCGGACGAACGCCTCCTCCGGTTCGGAATAGCAGAACACGTGCTCGCCGCCCAGTTTGTCGACCAGATCCACGGTCGTATCGGCGAACGCGTGGGAGGCACCGTCGGCGTCGGCGTGGATCACGACGACCGGGTTCTTCCGCCCCTGCGCGACCATGCCGCCCAGGATCCCGACGAACGGCGCGTTGCCGATGCCCTTGGACAGCAGGAACACCCGGCCGTCACCGTCCGGCAGGCAGACGTCACCGAACGGGGGCGAGGCGACGACTGTCGAGCCCGCCACGACGTGGTCGTGGATGAAGTTGGACACCTCCCCGCGCGGTTCGCTCCGGTCCCGCTTGACCGCCACCTCGATCCGGCCGTCGCCGAAGTCGACGATGGAGTACTGGCGGATCTGGCGCGCGCCGTCGGGGAGCTCGACGCCGATCGACAGGTACTGCCCCGGAACGGGCTCCTGGAACCCGCTGGCGTCCAGGACGAGTGAGACCACGTCGTCGGTGCGTCGGACGACGTCGAGGACCTTGACGTCGCGGAGCACCGTGTCCGCGTTGACGTCGGCACTCGAGTAGAGCTGCTTCTCCGCGTCGATCAGCGCATTGGCCAGAAGCCAGTAGACGGCGTCCCACGCCTCGGCGACCTCGGCGGTCACCGCGTCTCCGAGCACGTCCACGATGGCCTCGAACAGGAACGTGTGCACCACGTCGTACTGGGCTTCGCTCACACCGAGCGACGCGTGCTTGTGCGCGATCCGACCGATCGTCGTCCGAGGATCCTCGTCGGTGTCCGAGATCAGGAGTGTCGCGAAGTTCGCGATCGAACCGGCCAGCGCCTTCTGCTGCTCGCCCCGCGCCTGGTTGCTTCGGTTGAAGACGTCACGCTCGAGCACCGGTGCCGCGTCGAACAGCTTGGTGTAGAACAGCCCCGTGATGGCGCCGATGTTCTCGCCCACCACGGGCAGGGTCGCCCGGATGACCTCGGCATGTTTGTCGGACAACAGTTGCGCTGTAATGGTCTTCTCCCCTTCATCCCGACCGAAAACCCATTGGTCCGTCGTGTCTGCGGGTGTGGACTCTACAGACACCGACCGTTGAATTTGTCAGGTTTGCGCAACCTTTTTCCTGCCGGAAACAAAGGCGGTCCCCGGGGAGATCGGGGACCGCCGCGTCACGCTCCGTGCACGCCGGGCAGGTCGTCGCTGGACGCGAACAACCGCCGGTGCTCACCGTGGATCCGGCCGGTGACCCACCACGCGATCTCGACGAGCAGAACACCGACGAGGCCGATCGCGAACGCCCCGGTCGTGGCGGTGACGTTGGAGGGGTCGAGCTTGAAGAACTCGCGCGTGAAACTGAACCCGAAGAGGACCACGTAGCCCAGCGCCGAGCCCACGATCAGCACGATCTTCCACCACACGTAGGGGCGGGCGACGACTGCGAGGACCCACAACGCGATCATGATGAGCGTGATCAGGGCCGTGGTGCTGGCCTGCTCGATCTGCTGTTCGGTCGCGTCGGGCCCCTTGTACGCGAGCAGGTACGCCACGTACGTCGCGATGCCGATGATGACGCCGGACGGGATCGCCAACCGCATGACGCGGCCGACGAAGCCGGAGCGGGCGCGCTCGTTGTTCGGTGCGAGCGACAGGATGAACGACGGGATACCGATCGTGAACCATGCCGCGATCGTCACGTGCCGCGGCAGGAACGGGTACGGCAGCGGATCGAAGTGGAAGATCTGCGCCGCCACACCGGAGATGCCGATCAGGAAGGCGAGCAGCACCGAGTACACGGTCTTGGTGAGGAACAGGTTGGAGACCCGCTCGATGTTGCCGATCACCCGGCGGCCCTCACCGACGACGTAGGGCAACGTGGCGAACTTGTTGTCCAGCAGCACGATCTGCGCCACCGCGCGGGTCGCCGGGCTTCCGGAGCCCATCGCGACTCCGATGTCGGCGTCCTTGAGAGCGAGGACGTCGTTGACGCCGTCGCCGGTCATCGCGACCGTGTGTCCGCGCGACTGCAGCGCACCGACCATCGCGCGCTTCTGGTCGGGACGGACGCGGCCGAACGTGGTGGCCTCGTCGAGGGTGTCGGCGAGCTTCTCGGGATCCTCCGGCAGCCGGCGCGCATCGATCGCGTTGTCGCCGCCGGGCAGACCGAGCGAGCTGGCGACCGCGCCGACCGAAACCGCGTTGTCGCCGGAGATGACCTTGACGTCCACCTTCTGGCTCGCGAAGTACTCGAGGGTCTCGCGGGCGTCGGGGCGCACCTTCTGGTCGAGAATCACCAGCGCCCGCGGCGTCACGACACCGGGGGCGTCGGGTGCGTCGACCGGACGATCGCTGCTGCCGAGCAGCAGCACGCGCAGGCCCTGTGCGCCGATCTCCTCGGCTTCGCGGGCCATCTCGGTGCCCGGGTCGAGCAGGACGTCGGGGGCGCCGAGGAGCCAGTTGCCGTTGTCGCCGTACGACTGGCCGCTCCACTTCTTGGCCGACGAGAACGGGGCGACGGCGGTGGCCTCCCAGCCGGGAGCGTCGGCGAGCGCCTCGCGGATGGCGAGCATGCTGGCGTTGGGTCGCGGATCGTCGGCGGCCATCGCGGCCAGGGCCCGCGCGGCCTGCGCGTCGTCCGCGTCGGCGGTGCGCAGTTCGGCGAGCTTCATACCGTTCTCGGTGAGGGTGCCGGTCTTGTCGGCGCACACGACGTCGACCCGCGCGAGTCCCTCGATCGCGGGCAGCTCCTGCACCAGGCACTTGCGCTGACCGAGCCGGATCACACCGACCGCGAAGGCGATCGACGTCATCAGCACCAGGCCCTCGGGGACCATCGGCACCAGCGCGGCGACCATGCCGTTGAGTGCGGGCCCGATGTCCTGCCCGCTCGAGAAGAGCTGGTTGTAGATGATCAACAGACCGGCCGGGATCATCAGGTAGGTGATGAACGTGAGGATCTTGTCGATGCCGGTTCGCAGCTCGGAATGGACGAGAGTGAACTTGCTGGCCTCCTCGGCGAGCTTCGCCGCGTAGGCCTCGCGGCCGACCTTGGTGGCGCGGTAGGCGCCGCTGCCGGCGACGACGTAGCTGCCCGACAGCACCTGCGCACCGACGGGCTTGTGGACGGCATCGGCCTCGCCGGTGAGCAGCGACTCGTCCACCTCGAGCGCCGACGCCTCGACGATCATGCCGTCGACGACGATCTGGTCGCCGGGGCCGAGTTCGATGATGTCGTCGAGCACCACGTCGTTGGGCGCCACGGCGGCGGCCGCGCCGTCGCGGCGGACCATCGGCTTGGCCTGACTGACGATCGCGAGCTGATCGAGTGTTCGTTTGGCGCGGATCTCCTGGATGATGCCGATCCCGCTGTTCGCGATGATCAGCAGACCGAACATCCCGTCGATGACCGAACCGGTCGACAGCACGATGATCAGCAGCACACCGAGGATCGCGTTGATCCGGGTGAACACGTTCGCCCGGACGATGTCCTTGACCGAGCGACTGGCCCGGTCGGGCACGTCGTTCGTCTGCCCGCTCGCAACCCGCTGCGCCACCTCGTCGGCCGTGAGTCCGTACTCGATGTGACGAGGATCGGTCTCCAGCGTGCCGACGGCGCCGCCTTCGGTGGGATCGTCCGTTGCCATGACACGAAGGCTATGCCAACCGCCGCGGGCCCGGGCAAGCTGTTCCCATGACGAGCCGCGCGCAGGTGTCTCTCACGTCCGGTGCCGACTTCTGGCACACCCGGGCCCCGCAGGGTCTGCCGGCCATCACGCTCACCGACGGGCCGCACGGGGTCCGCAAGCAACGGACCGAGTCCGGGTACTCCCCCGAGTCGGTGCCCGCGACGTGTTTCCCGACCGCGTCGGCGCTCGCCGCGGCGTGGGACGTCGAGCTGCTCGAGGAGGTGGGCGTCGCGCTCGGCATCGAGGCCCGTGCCGAGGGGGTGAGCGTCCTGCTCGGGCCGGGCGCCAACATCAAGCGCAGCGCGCTGTGCGGACGCAACTTCGAGTACTTCTCCGAGGACCCGTTCCTCTCCTCCCGCATGGCGGCCGCCTGGATCCGTGGCGTGCAGTCCACCGGCGTGGGGGCGTCGCTCAAACACTTCGCGGTCAACAATCAGGAGTTCCGGCGCTACAGCGTCGACGCACTCGTCGACGCCCGCGCGCTGCGCGAGATCTACCTGGCGAGCTTCGAGCACGCCGTGATCGGGGCGCGGCCGGCGACGGTGATGGCCGCCTACAACCGCGTGAACGGCACGCACTGCGCCGAGAACCGGTGGCTGCTCACGGACGTCCTGCGCGAGCAGTGGGGGTTCGACGGTCTGGTGGTCTCCGACTGGGGCGCGGTCACCCGGCGGTCCCGGTGCCTCGCCGCCGGGCTGGATCTCGAGATGCCCGGCTACGACGGCCGCGGCGACGACGCGGTGCTGGCCGCGGTGGAGTCGGGTGAGCTCAGCCCGGCCGCGGTCGAACGCGCCGCCGACGCCGTGACCCGGTTGATCGAGCGGACCGCCAGCGCGCGCGGCGCCGCGAAGAGGTACGACGTGGCCGCCCACCACACCCTCGCCCGCCGCGCCGCCGAGGCCGGCACGGTCCTGTTGAAGAACGACGACGGCGTCCTGCCGCTCGCCCCGTCGGCGCGGATCGCGGTGATCGGCGAGTTCGCG
>Ga0131853_10023793_pt1 | contig 11056 bp, 5 predicted proteins | sample TergutLab28metaG_FD_92764 | JGI IMG/M metagenome (GOLD analysis project Ga0131853, IMG submission 92764) | Labiotermes labralis P1 segment gut microbial communities from Petit-Saut dam, French Guiana - Lab288 P1 (version 2) (version 2) | ecosystem: Host-associated > Arthropoda: Insects >...
CACACACACCCACACACACACACACACACACACACACCCCCACACACACACACACACACACACACACACACACACACACACACACCCCCACACACACACACACACACACCCACCCACCCACCCACATACACACACACACACACACATACACACACACCCCACACACACACCCACACCCATACCCACACACACACAAACACACAACACACACACACCCACCCACATACACACACACACACATACACACACACCCCACACACACACACCCACACCCACACCCACACCCACCCACACACACACACACACACACACACACATATATATATATATATATGTATATACTTATAGTGCTTAATCCTTATTGTTTTCCGCCGCAAGAAGTAGTGCATTAAAGCGCCCCAATGCTATGATACACGTACACCGCCTATCCTTGTCTACTTCGCTTTCACAATTACTGTACAGAATGTCCATTTTATTGTGTCTCTAAACACAGTGTGTTTATCGTACCGGAAACCTTCATCTGCCTGAATTTAGAGCAATTCGAGACTCTTTTGAGACAAGGTAAGTTGAAGTGCTGAGGAAAAAAGGATTCCAAAGTCCCGGCGGATGCGAATTTAGTATGCGATGAAGCTCCCGTGCTCAGGGACACGATAAACTGAACACCTTGTAATACTGTATGTAACGCACACAAATGACGACATTCTGCATTAGGTGTTCGTCTCCAGTCCCTATGCCACTTCAACTCCCAAATTCTTCCTTAACTCTGACACCCGAAAATTAGAGTTTCTTCTTAGTAATTTTACTTAGTCTTAAGGTCTAAAGGGCAATAACCTGGGTTAGGATTTTTTTCTACACAAAATGAATAAGTGTATTGTTGTTAACACTGGAAATGAAGCACTGTCATGGCCGCATGATGTCTGCCCTGCCTGATCAGTCCATAAAACCTGAGTGTGTCGGACGGTCATGAACGCGACGATGTTCGACTTGCCTGATTGGTCCATAAAACTAAGGATGCAGCGTAGGAGATCGTACCATGTGTACTGCCAGTGGTAGGCCAAGTTTTATTACTTGTCCGGGTCATGTTACGAAGACAAATTTATTGATTCCTCTACAGAATATCAGTAGGTGTTATTCAGTTTGAATGTGGGCGTTTCTAAGATTCGTGACCATGTTTTTGTTAGGTGAGTATAAAATTGTTGGTTGGCTTTACATCGTCAAAAAAAAAAAAAAAGAATGCGTCTGGGCGTGTGAGGCATTTTAATAGCTTGCAATAGGAAAAGATATGAGAGACAGTCGTGTTGTTGTGATCAGAGCCATATACAATCGATTTCACGGGTGAAGGCCTCGCGATGGATTCCTATTAGCACTACAAAAGACTAAAGTTAAGAGCATGAACAGGATAAACCTCTGAGATCCGCAACACGGATCACTAACAATTACCACAGTCGCTCAGCTAGTCAAACAATTCCACGCATTATCTGGGACCGGACAGATCATTATAAAATTTACAAAAGCCCATCATTGCTGCTTACTGTGAGTCTGACGAATGCAGTTCATACTTTCACACACTGTAGATTTTCATTTCGCGGAATAGGCAGAAATTCATGTTCCGACAGCCTTTTCCGACTTGAGTCAGTTCGATTTTTCCTTGAGCGTCCGTCACACTATTTCTTTAAGATCAGTTAACGTACTCTTCATAACAACGATCAGGTCTCCCAAGCGGGATTTCCCTATTCGTTTTCCGAAGAAAATATTTTATGGATTCCTCATCCATTTTGTGTGTGCTACATGTCTTCCTTGATCCGATAACCTAACCGTGTTCTCTTAAGAACACAAAATACATAGTACTTCGTTATGAAACCTGTCAACCTTCTGCTACCATTACCTCTGACCAAATATTAGCCTAGCAACGTGTTCTTGAACGGCCTAAATTTTTTACTTGCATGGACACAATTGCACAATTCTACATTGACACCATAGAGGAATGGGGAGATAACTCCACCGGATAATATAATTTACAGATAAATTCTTCTCATTGTTCCTGGTGTTCACTTATGGCTGGAACAAGTATCTATTATTGACGTACCTACTTAACGGTAAAGGTAATTTTTATTGACAGAAGTGAATTAATCTTTCCTAGAATTTCGTAAAACATAGTTACATCACACCGAAATATATGGGCAAAAGTATCTTTGAATAACACAATAAATAATGAGTTCCCGTCTAGTTAAATATTTATTAATTACCTTCAATTTATTATTACACAAATTACCTAGCCGAAGAGGAATCAAACACTGGCTGCGAAATTCAGTTTTAGTTCCTAACAAGTAAATGTAATTCGTACAGACTGTATGGTCTGGACTTTCATTGTTCATGATACTGTCAACAAAAGTACTTTTGAAAACCTGGATATTGTCATTCAACTGGAGATGAGGTGATGCGAAGTATTTTGCGTCTGCCAGTAGCCACGAAGGATGGGCGAGGCGTTTCACCCGTCACGTTATGTCTAAAGAAAGTTGCTCTTGATTCGCGGAAGTAAATTAGTCTCGTAGTTGCTGAGCCTACAGCAAGGTCAGGAATTGGTTAAGGGACCCACCTTCATGGTCACACTCGCTTCATATTACATCAGCTAACCAACAAAACTGTGTCGCCTGAAACACTGTTGAAGGTTTGAGACTAGTTCTTCTGAGGAGATTAACGGAAAAGGACGCCTTCCTTTCTACCCAAGGATGAAGGAAACAAACATAATTTTCGAAAATAGATAAGAACGATTGAACTTTTAAAGACGAAGCGCAGACTGTTTTATTTAAAGACCCAGTTCGTACCGCGCAGTAAACACTTTCCATCTCGGTTATAAAAACCAATCAGTTTGTGCTGTAAGTGGCACAAGTCCCTGTTTGTTCTGAGATAAATACAAAACACATAAATACAGTGTGGGCAGAGCGTACGGTTGTTGAAATGTTAAAACTACTGGTGCATCCCGTAACCAGTAGACTTCAAAAGTAAACACTGTACAAATGTTATTCAGATACTGAAGAATTGTGCTCCGGTTGATGCACTCAGGCTCCAACATACAGATTTTTCGTGTTTTTATACCAATCAATATTCTTGAACGGCATTATTGTCAAACACAAAATGTTCCTACTGTTGACACTTGAAAGTGTTATACACATTCCTTGGAGATATACACCCACTTAGATTAATAGCAAGACGTGATTTTGTTTTTTCTTAAAAGTAAAACAACTAAACACTGTACTATGTATTAGACTATATAAAAATTTATCACTTAATTGTTTTCCTAAATTTTCTGCTTCAGGCAGCAAAACTAACAAACAACACCCAAGCACAAATTGAAATAGACTACGTGTAGTAGGGTCAGCTGGTGCAGCGATGTAAAATATTGTCATATATTCGTAGTTATGAACTGCGATTGGAAAGTTCATTCTTGTTGTTTATCAATCAGAGTAAAATTATGACAATATATATATTCAGTGTTATTACTTATTGAAAGTTTTAGCTACTGTCGGCCTATGTCTTCGGCCAGACGAGGCAAGACAGTATATCTCGGTAGAAAAACTAGAAACCTACGCAAATAAGAGCTGTGTTTTAGGAGTTACTTTCCAAACTGTAGACAGTAGCTTCGAAAATATGTCAGATAACTTTCAAATATGTTCGATCGTTCAACAGGAGAATTCCATGACAGATTTAATCATTGCAGGAATCTGGATCAAAGATTTTCTTTTAGGGCACTTTTCGAAAAAGAAAATTAATAAGCAGTACTGAAATTACGACCCTTTTCTTGGCTCACTTTGGAATATTTCGAAATGTAGATGGCTTAATTTCAAGATAATTACGTATAGGTTTGGATGGATAAATTTATTGAGTCCAGAATGTAACTGGAAAAGCTGAAACACATTCCAGTAACAGAAAATATTGCAAATGCTGAAAGCCTATATCTAAATGTGATAAAGTCAATAACAAACTGTTTTCAAACAATAACAATATTTGCGTTAGCAGTATTGTAATTTTTGGATCGACATATTTGTGTAAACAATCAATCTCAATAATTAATGAGACTTGAGGAATCGCCGCGTCGCTCTCAGAACTACGTACAAGCCGAGAATTGGACAGCCCTACAGAAAAAACGCAGCAGAAAGTATCTCATTAAGTCCTACGGCACTTAAGAAAACTTCTGGAAGCAAAAACATCACCTGGCTCCACTTCATGCTGATAAGAAACTTTTGGTACGGATTTTACATAAGACAGGCATAAGGTTTGTTCCAGTCTATCCTGATTGCTGTGCCCGACCTGCAGTCCTTACTAATCGTTACAGGGCTACCACACATGGACTTCAAAAATGCCGTCACACATATGATCCGATAGGCAGAAGGTCACTTCTGCTCAAGATTACAATATTCTTAGCCTCTTGTAACATCCACGGTCACACTTCTTTTTCCATGGCGCAACAGTCTCTAATCGGCGAGGGTCTCCTCATTATCGAGGATTCACGATCACACTCAGACAAAACACAATCGGCAGGACTCCTCTGGATGAATAATCAGCCGGACGGAGAGACCTCTACCCGACTAAACACAACACTCACAGGGGACAGACATCCCTGCTCCTGGCGGGATTCGAAACCGCAGTCCCATTCGGCGTGGTGTCGCAGACCCAAGCCTTTCACAGCGTGGCCACTGGGATCGGCATCCACGGTCATTACCCGTTATATACACTCGGCCCTAACACAAGGAGCATGAGATCAACATGCGTTTTGCCAAAACTGAAGGGTAAAGCAAAACCTATTATTTAGGATAAGACAATATTTACGACTCTGGAATGGAAATTCTACCAGTCTACCTAAAACTAAACATGTTTTCTCCATCAACAAAGTTGGTGATATCTCCAACTAAAATTGCTTACACTGAATAAACATCAGATACCTTTTCGCTGAACACGATTGATATGCAGTTCTTGTAATTTACATAATTATAGCTACTGAAACGAAGAAAACCGAATTGATCAAAGTGACTTATGTCAGACTGAGTAGAAAGCTACCGAATCAGAATTACTGACAGAATGAAGATAGAAGTAGTAACAACTTGCAAAATGGTCTAGCTTATCGCAAATTTCGGTAGAGCTAATGGGTGTGTACATTGGTTAAGCGACGACAGGTAGGGATCACAAAAGTACCCGCACAGAAACCTGTTCCAATGCCACCTTTTCCATAATAAATTCCACAGTTATATTTGCATTAGGGCATTATGTGGAAGTCGCTGAGAGGGTGTTAGTATCAGTAACTAACAAATGTTTTTCACAATTTCTACACGTAGTGCTAAAGACTATAATGTGTAGGCAACAGATTTCTTTTGCCACATGTATGATATTAAAGGTGAAAAGGACTGGTACTGATGTGACTTAAATTTTATATCGATTAAAACATATTTTCTTCTAGATCTCTTCCATTTACAACATACTTTTTAAATATTTATTAAACCAGAGGTTGGGTCATTGGAAGGCAAAGATTTGATGTTTTTGTGAACGTGTGTCACTGATACAATAATATAAACAGTCAAATAGATACTGGGAAATGGTATGTAATCAAACACAACTGTGTCACTGACGTGTATTTAATGACTATATGATGGAACAACTACATGTTTCGGCCTGTACTGGCCATCTTCAGTTTGTCTTAGGGGAAATTAAGAACTAGCTATATATGCATGCGCGCATTGTTCCATCATATAGTCATTAAATACACGTCAGTGACATAGTTGTGTTTGACTACATACCATTTCCCAGTTTCACACACACAACGGGGATGACACTTCCTACAGCCAACTAGATGCAACAATAATAATTTTATTATTAAGTTCACCCTCATCCTGGTCACCAGCAGCCAGCATCGTCGGTGATTTATACCACAAGCTGTAAACACACTCTAGAGCTCCTGAGGATGGACGAAATTATCGCCCGAAACATGTTGAGCTGATTAAAATTATTAATAAAATTATTAATGTTGCATCTAGTTGGCTGTTTATATTATTGGAGGCAAAGATGTCTATTTGGAAGTGCTCGCAGGCCAAAAAACCTAGCGAGAGAAAAGAAGAAAAAGTGTTCACTGACTGTAAAATAACAGGCATCGACCTTTTTGTTAGGCCATCTGTAAGCTGAAAACGTAGAACTAATGTTATAATATAAAATACTTCTTAGTTTACATAAAACTACATTCCCTACCTCACACACAACACTTTTCGTCCCATGATAAAATCGAATATCCCATGCTGTTCACGGAATAATCAGTGTTTATTGTAAGAATCATATGACACACACAAACATACAGCGTGTGGAAAAACTGCAGTTTGGTTACATGTTACAGAAGACAGATTTATGGTTACCACTGCTCTGTACAAGGTTAATTATAGCTAATGTCGACTAATATCCTGTCTTTAATGCTAACAAGGCGTTAAGACGCGGAGGATCTTGATAAGACGCTGAGAATCTTGATTGAACTACATTAAATATTATCGTATTCAGCTGTCATATTACTTCACTAAATCAGAAACAAGACAGGCAATGTGTGTATAACGTAATATTGAGGCATGTTTTGGCAACCATTGGTGCAGTGGAGTAGCATATCCCGAGAGTGCATTTGTAGCGTTACGTACCCAGCATGCAATGCGCATGCGCCGTATTGTCGTCTGTGCTCTGTCCCGCTTTACAACATTTTCCCACATTATCTCATGAAAGGCACGATTTTCTTATCGCACATAAAATGTGTGTCGTGATTTTCTCTATAACGTTTGTCTGAAATATTTTTTTAATTCTAATACGAATTGAGCGAGATAGATAGAAAATGTATATTGGTCTTCGTGGAAAGTACCCGTTATTCTTGTCAAATTTTAAAGAAAACTAAATATTCTCGACAGATTTTCGAAAAAAAATATTCATGTACCAAACTTCATGAAAATCAGTTCATTAGGAGCCAAGTTGTCCCATCCGGACAGACGGACGGGCGGATAGACATGACGAAGCTATTAGTCGCTTTACGCAATTTTGCGAACGCGCCTAAAAGCATGTATTAGATCATCAGAACTTTAACTTATTTCAAACTCTAATTTCGCAAGTACCTTATTTCCTTTTTGTTATCACATTATTCTCTCTATGCCACGGACGAGTGATTAAAACCCAACGAAGGGTCGCGTTGATGGTATATGAACTAGGTAAATATGGACTACACTTGTTTTGACGTTTTGCTGACCGTGCATCTCAGTATTTAACCAACTTGATGCACAAAATTTGTTTCACAATATGTTTTATTTCATTCCTCTACATGTTTCGAGCACATGTGCTCATCATCAGGAGGTCAAAATTGCATTATACAGCCTCTGGTATCATCACACCTGTAGGTGTGATGATACCAGATGATGGTTAAATACTGAGATAAATAAATGGAGTACACTATTTCTGAGTGTCTTTTAAAATGCAAGTCACAACTGTCAAAAAAAAGTAAGTGTAATTAACTAGCGAATTTTACGCTCTGTAACGTAAAACAAAACAAGAAACTTATTTCTTATTATTATTCTCCTTTTGCACGGCATATATAACGAGATGAATGTGATATGTAGAATATGGAAGTTAATTTTGAAATGAAATTGAGCTTAAAAGTGCTTAGTGCCCTCTAACATTTAACCACAATTCTGGTTTGCAGTCAAGCAAAAAAAATAAAACGTACTACTCTAAAAGACAGCGTCCTATGGAATATCTTCGTTAAAAATATATATAATGTAACAACATCAAATAAATGAATTCCTACGGCAGTATATAACAGATATCGACAGCAAGCAAAATCATGTTACCATAGGGGGGGGGGAACTTAAACATTTTTGGCACCTAACACTGCGTTCTACCACAAAACAGAAGAAAAATTATGGCATTTCTTATCGCTAGCCAACTTCATGATATCTTAAGACCACACCTGTACAGGGCCGTTCGCAGGGTTGAATATTTTTGAACCGCATCCTCTCCTTGTATCACATTCTTCACACCCCTACATAATCCTTAAATTCATCTAGGCTACATAATATTTCAATTCTAATTCTTACGTCTCAGAAAACACATTGGTTTTTCATTACAAAGACAAACCCGTGAATGCCGTTTAGGAAAAAAAAAAACATCGCTCCCTAATCTAAGGATTGCAAAACACATAGGGCCTTGAATGCACTGTAGGCCTGGGGTGCACAAATTCCGAACGAGTACATTTTCGATGGTGGCGTCTTTATTTTTGTTTGCCCTCGGTAATATGAAACTTGCTTCATGTTACTTTTCTAGGGCCTAGAATTTTGAGGTGTCTCTTAAGAGTTTTGGAAAATTTGTGCTACCTTGTTGGAGGCAATATGCATATTGTATGATGTTAAAGAATTTGGTGAGTACGGTGAACTGTGTGCCATATAGAGTTCAGCGGCCACTGCTGATTAATGGTTAAAGCCATTTTTAACACCACAGAACATGACATTATAACTCTGAAGAAAGGAAAACATACATATATATCTATGTTCAAAGCAAGACTGGAAACACCGTTCTGAAATATATGAGTGCCCCAGAGAGTGCGGCTACACCGGTCGGAATTACATTCGTTTCACCTACTAAATCAGCTTTATCACCTGTGCCGTCCAAAAGGTTCGAGTATTCTGGGGGCAGGAGAATCGATGATCGAATTAATAATGCGAACATGCAAGGTCACGGACAGGCTGCAACCGGTCTGATTGTCCATGGAGTTGAAACACGAGCTGCGCGCTCTTTGTGACTGGTTGATATAAAAATAGCAGTAGCAATGGTAACAGCAGCACTACTGTTACTACTAATAATAGTAGTAGTTACTGGCAATAGTAATGGAAATAATTAGTAATAGGAACTTAGAATCAAACCTAGGGCTGTCCATCATCGAAGAGTCAACATTTTAGCTACGGAATTTCAACATCTCTCCAGCACGTAAAACCGAACAGCAAATACTCACTCATACAGTTAACAGTATATGTCTCTCTACACCAAGAAACTGGCCTTTTTATGTGAAAGATTCCATGCGCTGTAAAATGAAGAATTTCTGTTGTTCATAAAACACAAAAATTGCTAGAAAACGGACGGACAGTACCTTAAATAAGTCAATCGCCCCTTCCATTCACATATTTTTTAAAATCTTCATTCACTCTCTTCTAATTAAACTAAGCTATACACTCCGAACTACAAGCAGCTCTGTTAAAAAACTACAGATAAAATTTTCATAAGCATTTTAACAAAACAATTGGCTTGTTTTAAAAAAGCAACATTTTGGGGATCATAAGCATACCGTGTTCATTCTGGCTCCCTTTAACCGACTCTGAAACCACAAGAATTAAGAAAAAAGAACATGGGACATCGAAATATTTCTTCTTCTTCTTCTTCTTCTTCTTCTCCTTCTTCTCCTCCTTCTTTTATTGTTCTCCTCCTCATCCTCCTCTATAACGTTTATTCGAAACATAACCTTTATAAATATTCAGCAAGTTCCACGAATGGTTGGGGGAAATTATCAGTGTTGACGTCACGAGATGGTTACTCAGCGTCATTGAACGGCCTTCACGATCACCGACTCCCCACAATGCCTGAACAAAATCAAAGCGACAAACAACACAGCAACGCCGCCTTCTCAGGTATCCAACAAGAATTTACTTCGTAGATCCCGAGGAAGAAGGTAGCTAGCTCTTCCGAAACGTCAGTGACTAACAAATGACATGGCGTCATAACCCAATGACTTTAATCATCATCACTATCGCTGTGAGAACTTCATATCTCGCAATGTTTCACACGCATGGAAAGGCAAATTTCTACATCTTATCAGACTAAATGAAGCAGGAAGCTTGTTGAGATACTGACAGTCACTTTGCTGTTGATGACATTTTGCGCCACTTCTTTACCTCAGATGGATAACAGAATATTTTCATAGATGTGTGAAGCCAGAAATTAATGCAAATAATATTTAAAACATGAGTTCCTACCACACTCTAAACGTACCGCCTCTTCATTACACAGGCCAATTAGTTAATGCCGGTCAGTGACTAGGCTAGGAATTGGACAACTGAGGAGTCATGGGTGTACTACCAGCAGCAGCAGCAGCAGGAGATTTCTTTTCTCCCAAAGCATCCAAATTGGTTCTAGGGCCCAACCAGCCACCTATTCGATGGACACCAAGGGCTCCTTCCTTTGGACGAAAGCGGTTGAGATGTGAAGCTGACCACTCCCTTCTATCTAGTGCCGAGGATAAGAATGAGTGGAACTGTACGCCTTCATGTTGTAGGCGTGAACTACTTTGCCCTTAGTTTACCCTTTAGGGAAAAGTTCCTGCTCATTGTGAAAACCGTATAAGATATAATATATATATATATATATATATCTTATATGGTCTTCTTGAATGTTAAAACATGTAATATGTATAGTAAACAGTACACTGCTAAAGTTAATGAGGCAGTGTGAAATGCATCTCTTATTTGGTGTCGGATTGTGTGTGAGAAGTGTGGGGTTTGGTGCGGTGAAATTGAAAGGGTTCGGGTAAATCCTGTGGTGGCTTTCTTAAATTTATTACACTGACATTCGCTTTGAGGGACTGAGGAAATCCACGCACAATATCAGTCAGGATAGTCGGAATTCCGACCGGAATTAAGACTTAGCACTTTCCGAATATAAATCAGACCTGTAGCTTACTAATGGAAGAAACCTGACCATTTTGTCGTCTTCTTGTCTTAAGGGGTTCGGCTCATTACAAACGAAAAGTTGCAAAAATAAGCCTACTAGCGTCACCTTGTCTGTCTGTCTCTCTGTCAGTTTGTTTGCTTGCATGTCAGTCAGTCAGTCAGTCAGTCAGTCAGTCTGTCTGTCTATCTATCCGTCTATCTATCATCTACCTATCTATCAATCTATCTATCTATCTATATATCTATCTATCTATCTATCTATCTATCTATCTATCTATCTATCTATCTATCTATCTATCTATCTATCTATCTATCTATCTATCTATCTATCTATC
>Ga0131853_10023797_pt1 | contig 11055 bp, 5 predicted proteins | sample TergutLab28metaG_FD_92764 | JGI IMG/M metagenome (GOLD analysis project Ga0131853, IMG submission 92764) | Labiotermes labralis P1 segment gut microbial communities from Petit-Saut dam, French Guiana - Lab288 P1 (version 2) (version 2) | ecosystem: Host-associated > Arthropoda: Insects >...
TACCACACACTGCTAATTATAACACCACACACTACTAATTATAACACCACACACTGCTAATTATAACACCACACACTACTAATTATAACACCACACACTACTAATTATAACACCACACTCTACTAATTATAACACCACACACTACTAATTATAACACCACACACTACTAATTATAACACCACACACTACTAATTATAACACCACACACTACTAATTATAACACCACACACTGCTAATTATAACACCACACACTACTAATTATTACACCACACACTACTTCAAGAATGGATGCAAATATGAGTTAAAATAATTAAGAGTTGTCGTGGCGTGTTTTAGGTTTATCAAAACTTCCTGCTGTATTTTTAATAAACGAAACTTTATTTCCATTAGCAGACAAACTGCATTAATTTTGCGCTTTGACAAATCTCATTAGGGTAAATGAATTAAAGACTGTTCAATAAAACGATATGTAGCCCTGCATGGAATAAATTAAGAATTGCTTTCAACTTTGGTAGGAAAACCCACAATGAGTAGCGTACTTGGCAGACATAGGCCTATATGAGACGAAACTATTAGGGGAACGCGCATTGGCTGTGGTGTTTAGTGGCTGGTCTTACAGCAGACGTCCGCGTGCGATTCCAGCCCAGTCCATGTGATATTTAAATCAAGTGCCACTTGGACAACTGTTTATCCGAGAACAAAAATTCCCCAAACTCCCAAAATATGTGTTAATTCCTTTAGTGCTCCATACTCATTCATTCTTCCATCACCAGCGCTATATAACATGGACGGTCTGCAGCTTTGTTGTATGAAGACACTTAAAGATGGAGAGTTATATTAAGGCATAGGGTGGGGGTGCAACGGAAATCATTTTGTTCACTAGAGAGTCCAGTGACAGACTTCTGGGCACGTGTTTGTGTGGCTTATACTTCCATTAAAGAAGGAATATTTCTCAACAGGCTGAGAGACACAGTGTTTCAAGAAAAGCTCCGACCCAATGGAACAAATAACAGCCATGAGATGATACATTTAAGGAATGTTACATAATATCTTCTGACTCATACGTCACTTCATACAAATTACGTGGTTAAATTCATTCTCGTTTCCTTTAATTTTTTCAGCATGTTTACGTATCAGAGGCCCATATGCTAAACAGACACTAAATATGTATGTGATTCAGCCATTCAAATGTTGTTGACTGAAGAATAAAATCCAACTAGATGCCTCTTAATATTTTATTATGCTTATGTTAGGCTCAACACGTTTCGAGCAGCATTATGCCCACCATCAGGAGCTCACGACGATAGCGTTGGTTACCACATAGGCCGTCTGGTTCTCGAGTTGCTGCTGGTTGGAGAGTAAAGTGCAGGCAGGATGTATGAGTGTCCGGACCGAAGGCTGTAACACGACTCGTGTTACAGCCTGCGGTCCGGACACTCATCCATACTGCCTACACTTTACTCTCCAACCAGCAGCAACTCGAGAACCAGACGGCCTATGTGGTAACCAACGCTATCGTCGTGAGCTCCTGATGATGGCATAATGGTGCCCGAAACATGTTGAGCCTAACATAAGCATAATAAAGTAATTTATGGCGTCTAGTTGGATTTTATTCTTCAGTTATGAAGACGATTCAAGGTCCAATACACATCAAATTCAAATGTTGTCTTAGAACTTCCGTCTGAAATCTGTCAGTTAACGAGGCATAAACACAACAAACCAAACGGCCATTCATACAATCAGACAGAAATAAGCTGTCAGTGCAGGAGAATATTTCTCCCATTTCATATTTATTTAAAATAAACCTCTTATATCTCACAGCTTAAAGTGGACTTTAATCTCAGAATTCTGAAAATAGTAGCAGGGAGTGGGGTGTAGCGGAAGGATTTGCAATTAACGCATCAAAACACACTGCGTTTCGGATATCAGAAAATGTTAACAGACGTTCTATGACGTGTACATGTACATGGCTTTCGTAATTAAAAACCGACACGTTGAAAATAAGTCACAACTTCCCTGCACTTTATATTTCTGTCCGAACGACATCTTCAGAAATTTGTCATTTCAAAATAATCATTCCAAAAATTTCATCTGTGCGTCAAATCAGTAAGTGCAAATAATCACAAGTCAGTAGCATGTTCCAAGGATGTCTCAATAATCTAACATAAAATGTTTACAGGGCCTAAATATTGGTGTTCTTAAAGAACTGTATTTAAAAATCATGTGTCCTGGTATCCAGATTATCTGAAACATGATTTGATACTGAATCACAACAGTTGATACAGGTTACACAAAAAAATTCTTCGGCCTTAGAGCCCCTCCAGTGTCACAGTCTTCAAAGCCTAATCAAGCCGTCCAAAACATTTATTTCAACTGAAATTCTTTGTTTACTTACGTAACGACCCAACATTCTAACGGCCAGTTACAAAAGCAGAACTAATACGCAAAAATTATCACACATGCAGGCGTACAGTACGTGCGTTACATAGAATACAGATACACAAACACTTGTATAAAAGAACAGAAAACAATGCGATAACAAACACAAATGGGCCCTTAAAGAAAAAGCAACAGGATGTTTGAGACATACAAGTTGTAAGAAAACTAAAACTTTGAAATCTTACTCCTTGCCTAATATTGTTGTTGTCTTTAAAACTTACATACAAGTCACAAGCGCTGGGAGGAACGTAAATACATGCCAGAAATTGACTGTAAAATTCCAAAGAAAAAAACCACAAAAATACCCTTACGTGACAGGATGTACTTAAAACAAATGTTTAGAGTGTAGAAGCGAAAGGGTAGGATCTGACAACAAGTTTTTGAGAAAAATGTGATGAGGGTTCTGGTTGAATTGTGTTGGGAATTTGTTGAGCGCAGACTGAAATATGATTTCACAAAGAAAATATGTGCTCAGTTCTAATAATGACACCAACATGTAAGGTGTTATATTTGGTAGAATTTTTTATTCGCCCTTCGAGCCGGGGCAGCTCAACTGGTGTAGTGACTGTGCTGCAGGCTGTATGGCGGAGGAAACTTAAGTCAAATTCCTGGCAGGGGTTTTGGAACCCAAACACTTTCCTTTCCTTCATCTGTGTGTGAAGCGACCGACTGTGCAACTGACAGATTATGTCCTGCCCCCCCCCGCACACACACACACACACACACACCCGCACCCACACCCACACACACACACACACACCACACACACCCACACACACACACACTCAAACACACACACACACTCTCACACACACACACACACACACATTCACACACACACACCCACACACACACACACTCAAACACACACTCACACACCCACACACACACTCACACACACACGCACACACACACACACACACACACACACATACTTTTGCCTCAAGTGGACTCGAAGCCCACGATCCCAGTATTCGGACGGTAGACCCACCACTGTTGTCGGTAGAGGGTTTGTTACCCACAACATGTCCGAACAGAACCGTCTGGCCCGTTCAAACGAAGGCTGCCACCAGACAATGCAACATTCGAAGACGACTGAACAACCATGAGAGTACTGATATTGTGTTACTGACTGGTATCACGTACCAACAGTTGTCACTAAACGGTGCATAGAAACACCAGAAGGCTATGTTGAATTGCGAATAATCTCATACCTCCATAGATTCAAGATTATTCCCAATTCAACGTGCCCTTGTGGACTACAAGAAGAACAGACAATTAACCACATAATTCGGAACTGCACACAAATAGAAAAGGAGAGAAGGATCCTACGAAACGCCGCAGTCCGAACAGGTGACACCTGGCCGACCCTCCGTTTAAACAACTCACGAGAAAACACATCAAGACGTTCACGAAGTTTGTAAGATCAATAGATTTTAACGCATTATAAGCCATTTATTGAATATATACATAATGTACCTCAGTTAGTTAATTTATTTAGCTAAAAAGTTAATTAGTTAATAATGCAGTAGATAGAAGATCAAAAAGCAATTGGATGAGAAAACTGAAAATGAACATGCCGTAACTACAGAAAATGGAAGAAATTGTACATAAGTGTAATTTTGTTGTGAATAGTTAGCTCTAAAGCATGTAGTATTACTTTGTAATGGTGCATGCTGAATGTCAATAACTAAATAAAGAAAATACCAGAAGATATGCACAAAAATACAGAAGTACAGGGCTGTTCTTATGCAATGCAGCGACCCCAGAACTCTTCCGTAAAGTGTGTGAAATGTTAATTCGTTCTGCAATATATGGACCAAACTGTGTCTGTTGTGATAAGTGTAGAAGAAGGCGTAAATCGAAATGCGTTCATTATAACAGATCTTACTTGCACAGAGCGAGCATGTGACAACGTTGTCACTCTTTACGACTGATTGATCAATGGCGAAATCGAAAGGGTAAACCGGCAGATGCCATAAAGCGTCGTGACGACTAGTAACAACGGATGGTACACCGAATTACGTCATCCACGTCCGTTACACTTCATTTTCCTGTAATCGTATTGCCACTTGACCGATACTGGCACCGCGTCTGTGGTCAAGGTGTACAGTCATCATATTGGTGCATGTCATTGTGTGTAGCGCAGAACTTATTTCCTCTGTTAACAACAGCCCACCACAGTTCCCTTTCCTGAACTACGGCAGTACAGTAAACACCCTGACGTTACAGTGCCTTACGATACATCTGCACATCATCACTACGGCAGTAGAGTACACACCCTGACATTACAGTGCCGTACGATACATCTGCACATCACCACTATGGCAGTACAGTACATACCCTGACATTACAGTGCCGTACGATACATCTGCACATCACCACTATGGCAGTACAGTACATACCCTGACATTACAGTGCCGTACGATACATCTGCACGTCATCACTACGGCAGTACAGTACACACCCTGACATTACAGTTCCGTACGATTCATCTGCACATCTTCACTACGGCAGTACAGTACACACCCTGACATTACAGTGCCGTACGATACATCTGCACATCGTCACTACGGCAGCACAGTACACACCCTGACATTACAGTGCCTTACGATACATCTGCACGTCATCACTACGGCAGTAGAGTACACACCCTGACATTACAGTGCCGTACGATACATCTGTACGTCATCACTACGGCAGTAGAGTACACACCCTGACATTGCAGTGCCGTACGATACATCTGCACATCATCTCTACGGCAGTACAGTACACACCCTGACATTACAGTGCCGTACGATACATCTGCACATCATCACTACGGAAGTAGAGTACACACCTTGACATTACAGTGCCGTACGATACATCTACACGTCGTCACTACGGCAGTACAGTAACACCCTGACATTAAATTGCCGTACGATACATCTTCACATCTTCACTACGGCAGTACAGTACACACCCTGACATTACAGTGCTGTACGATACATCTGCACATCATCACATTACGTAAGCATATTTCTTCAAAGTCTTTTCTCCCTTTAAGATTTTCTTACGCAAACTTGGTATGCATTTCTGACACATACGTGCTACATGCTCCAATCGTTGCATCTCCTTGACTGTAGGTCATCAACAGCAACGTTAGATCAGCATTAATTAAAAAATGTCAGGCAGCAACCACGTACGATCCGCGGACCTCCTGAATTAAAGGCGTACGATTTCACAAATCACTGTGTTGTTTAATTGAGCCAGCGCACTTGGTGTTCAATAGCTGTATGAACCAACTTTCCCGTCACTGAAATAATTACAGGGAGAATCCAGTCTGTTTGTACGCACACTCCATCTTCATTAGTACCTGGGCTAGATATTCTGTTCTGTTTACACAACAACTTCGCTCGACGTCACTTAATCACCTGTCACGTCAGTCGCCGTGTGCACATTGCGCATGCTACTGGTGTCTACCGCTGTGAAGGGATTGCATATAGTACAGGGCACACGGATTAACAGGCGTCTTTATAATATTATGTAAAGTGCCAGCTAAGTGGCTTCCTTATCACCATGGCTGCTCGTGCTCTCAAGTTTGCGGATGGAAGGGATGTAACATATTAATATCTTAATCAATGCTCCATCGATTATATATATATAACCTAAATGGTACAAGAAGGGACAGGCTGTCCCTCTCACACGCCACAGAGGCATAAAAGAGGGAGCAGAAGTACAGCTAGCTGCATTCATTCCTAACCTCGGTGCTATATGGTGGTGACTGGTCAGCATCACCCCCCGGCCGCTTTACCTCTGGGAGATAATCCCGGTACCCAATGGGCTAGAGGGCTGAATGGGGCCCACAGTCGGTCCGAATGTTTTGGAGACGAGATAAGTATTTTACGTGTGCTGGGGTTCGAAATCTGAATGGTCCAGGTCAGTGGCTGTCTAAACTACGTTCCGCGGAAACGCAGGGTTTTACAAAGGGCTGTCAGGAGTTCCGAGAGTCGAAAATGTGTACTGGCGGAAGAGTTTTATTGGCGGTCCTAAATTTGTGCACGAATTAAAATGTGCCTGGCGACATTCGGCACTAAACACTCTGTCAGCGACAGCACGCTGACGGTCAATCACTGCTTCAATCCGGAAACTTCCTGATTCTGCAGTCAGAGCAGCCAGGAGAGCTCGCCATACGCAGGGTCGATGTGTGGGGCGAAACGATCAGGTTAGCAGCGATCAGTTTGAGGTTAGCCGCTGATTTCTTACATGCTAACTACATGAAAGATAAGGAAATTCTGGTCTTTAATTTTATATTTGACTTATTGTAGACATGCAGCGGCTCCTTAGTAAGTTCTGTAGCTATCTTCGGCCTCCGTGAGCTAAAATAGATGGACAGCACTGGTCTAAACGGCAGTTTAGCCCTGTACCGGCTCCGCTAACCCGGCTTCCACGATTCGAACTAATACAAAATTAAATTCCAATTAATGAACCCAGAAATTCGAATTCAATAAACAAATATAGGATTTTGAGCGCCCAAATGAAGGCGTTGTGATGTGTGGGGCCATGGGGGCCACCCCACTCGCCTTGGCACGACTCTGGTCCCACGCTAAGGGGCAAGTTTAGCGTGTGCCAGAAATCGAAACCAAAAGCAAAGTGAAGTACAGGGAATGCTGCAGAACGTAAGCTGCGAGTTATCTAGAGTCCGGCTAAAGCGGCATTCATAGCAATTCTGAAGTATTTCGTACAGCTTTGACCTTTATTTCGCATGACATCAAACAGGTTGGCTCAGGTGGTACAACGTGTGCTTCGAATCCCAGCCGGAACACACAGTCGTTTAGGTTTTCCTCAGTCCCAACCCGCTGCAACACGAGCAGTGCCCCCAGTCTGGCTATGCCCTCTTTCTTTCTTATCCTCTCACTAACCATCTTACAGTAAGACTGCAACCCGAGCAGGTGAAGAGGCTATGAAGAACTGTGAAGATTCCGACCAGCAGTAGCGGGGTTACTTAAAAGATTAAACGTACATAATATTGAATTAAACCAGAACTGCAAACCCTCAAACGTTACATTAGTTGACACGTGAGCAGTGTTGGTTCACGTTTCATAAAGTGGAAGCATCTGCTGCCATAAGCGACTGAACTTATTATGATTTATATTCTGCAAACAATGTCAGTATAGCCAGTACGTGGGCTTAAAGTTGAAAGTAAGACCCCCAGAATACAAGGCATGAGGGCTAACGACTGGCTGGGCTGTGCAGTTAGCATGAGAGGGAATGAACTGTAGGGAGGGAAGGGAATGACAGATAGGGAAAATCTGAAGACAGTAGTGTATATGACTGTTTGACGAAAGGAGAAAAGAAGGGTACGAAGAATGAAGAGAAGAAAGAAAGAAAGCGAACAGGCATTTTCTTCGTAATACTGTTGTGTTCAGTTAGGCCTAAGGCGTGCCACGGTACCAGTGAATATTGGGTTGAATGGGCCTGCGAGAACTTGTCTGGGGGCTTTGGGTAAGAGAAACTTTGCTTGGTCCTGCGGAGATTCGAACTCCGATCCCTCGATCATCCAGGTCTTATTCTACCCCAAATACCGACTGAGCAATCGACACCAAGCAAAGGTTACATTAATTTCAAACCTGAAATAGCAAACTTTGTTAGAGGAACTCTTACTGGAAATTAATAATTATATTTAACGCCGTAATATTAAGCTGTACGTCATTTTATAGGATGGGCCAACAGTTTTTAGTGAGCAAAACAGAACGCGCCATGCTACCGGAATATGAAGACCACTGATCTGCTCTACGGTAGGAGATGAATCGCACGAGGTCGGGCGTCTCAACGCCTGATGCAGTGCTATGAAACTAGCGGCCAAGGATGATGCATATCCAGGATACTTATTCTTTTAACGATGCTGAATAAACTAAAATATTATTTTGAGACATATAAGGGCAAGGACGTCATGTACAATGCAATGGACAACCAGTCGCGGTATATCTGACACTACTCGTATCATTACAGTAACCTGCTGCCCCATCAAACTAGGAACAGTGCTACAACCCGCAACTCAGACCATTTCGTACGAATAATAGACAGAGCCAGCCGCTTGGGCAGTAGCATGGAAGGTGTAGTGAAGCTACACAGCCTGACAACAGACCCCGCCATACGCCTATGTCTAGAAAGCACAAAAGTGCCTACGACTTCAGTGAACGGGTCTGCTATTTGATTAAACAGCAACATATACCTTCCTGCCAGTGGCGACTCGGGCATAGGAGTTGGAGGATCCGCTCGCCAGACCGCCGCCGCCGACGACGACAAAGGTCCGTGGGGAAGTAAAAGGTAAAGGTAAAGCTCACCTTATAACCTGCCACGAAGACCCAGAAGAAGAGTAAGGTGTAGCTCCATTCTTTCTTTAACATCGGCGCTACATGGGGTGGTGGTCAACGTCATGTCTCGGCCGATTTACCCCCGGGAAAGAGACTCCGTACTCATTGTACAGGAGGATGGGTGGGCCCCAGGGCCGGTCTGACGGGCGCGAAAAACCTCACCCACACCGGGATTCGATCCCCGGACCGCCCAACCCACAGCAAGCCGCCATGCCGACTGAGCTGTCCCAGTCGACACAGCACGGACACTAGATTTATGATCCGACGTGAACTGACAACTAAACTGACTGCTCTGAAGGCTCCCGAGCTGTGCCCGCTCGTTCTTCTGGAAAAGGTACACTAGAAGTCGGGTAAAGCGTTGGGAAGTGACGGAAAGTGGACTGAGGTACAAATGAGGAGCTGATCAACTGGACTGAATGTGGCAGTCTGAGAGGTGCAACAGGACAATATTTTGATAGTGTTGTAGGGCTCCCTGAGACCGGAAATTGACATCGGCGAGATGGCGGCATCGGAAGCAGCAGTGCAATTAGGAATTTTCGTATCAACCGAGCATTTGTTTAGGACAGAGGAAAACCACTGAACAAATTGATAAGGTTCACCGAATGCAGGTTTTTTTGAAGCATTAGCATACCTTGCCAACAAAAAACAAAATACTTCCGTTGTAACGACCAACAACAGGCTTAAAGCGACACGGGGGACGGTCGCTGTTTGCTGTAAGAAAACCCCCACTCAGCGGCGTGGTGGGGTTTCTGGCGCCCGGGGCGAGTGACCTCAGAAAAGGTGAACTTCAGAACTGTTACAGTTATTTACGGAATTTTCTTTAGTTTAGCTCGATAATTCAGAATTTGTTCGGAATAGAAAATCGATTATTTTATTCAATACTTAGTTTCCTGCGAAATTTTCTGCCCCTTGGACTATGCCGAAGGTGGCAAAACCACTCACCAACCATCCTCCCCCTCTCAATCGAGCAACACTTCTGGTCACGACGTTTCGGGAGTTGATACTACACCCGAAACGACGTGTATATTACATGTACTTCAGAAAATGGACAATGACGAAAGAACCGAACTAAGGGCTTGTCATAAATAATTGGCGAAATATTAAGTTCTGAATATCCGTCCACAGCATACAGGCTGTTACTAACATACATCCTTAGGATGCCTAATAGCGTGTACAAACATTCATCGAACTGTGTCATACTCTTCAATAAAAACCTCCGTGTACTTGACGCTCAAGCTGATCACAGCCATTTATGCACACAGGCAGCATGTTTAAGATATCAAGATATTAAAATCTTTCGCCTTAAGCAATTGGCTTGTTCAAAACAAACATTCACTTTTCACTGCCCACTAGTAACAACTGATATACGTTTGAAACTTTCGGAGAAGCCTACCTGCCTTCTGTGTGCTCCGGATTGTGGTCTCCTGTGTGTCCCTCCTTTGCAACCACATTTCAAAGATAAAAGTTTGTTGCTGCCGTACGCTGTCTTCTCTAAAACACTAAACTTCACATTTTAAAACACTGGAAGAAATTCACTTAAAAACACTCTTATCGTGTTTGAAAAATTACAGATTATTCACTTCATTGCATGGCTTGATTATGTTTTAGGTTCCTTCTTAACATTTCCCGAACATTCTGACCGACAGACATCTTGCCTGTTCGACATCCGCGCGCGCACACACATACTGCATCCCTGTAAATCGCCAACGTCACGTGCTACAACACCAGCCACAAAAGAATGACTTTTTATTAAACCTAATGTCTGCATAATTTTAAACAAACAAGTAACCGATGTAAATTTAGAGTACGAATTACCACAAAATCGTTCCGCCCGAAGCCCGAGAGTACAGCAGTCCATTACGAACACGTATCACTCCGCAACCCTCAGGCTAGGCGCGCACTGGCAACTTTAGTTGCTTTTTAGTTGCCCGGACACTGCTTTATACGGGAACGCGCGCACTGGCAACTTTTCTGTTGCGACAACAAAAAAGCTGCTGCCGGTTGCAGCCAGACCCATTCTCGAGGCAACAGAAATGTTGCTGATAACGAAAGAACGCTCATGTTTCTGTGTGGCCGCGCGCACTGGCAACTAAACAGCTGCTTGCCAGCTGCAGTAAGGTGCACAAGCACTGTGTCATGAGTCATACAGCTATGTCTGTCGTAGAGGACATAGAAAAGTTAATATGCGAGGTGGAGAGAAGAACACCTTTGTATAATAAAAACATTGAAAGAATACAGCGACAGAAATCTGAAGGATAAA
>Ga0131853_10023798_pt1 | contig 11055 bp, 5 predicted proteins | sample TergutLab28metaG_FD_92764 | JGI IMG/M metagenome (GOLD analysis project Ga0131853, IMG submission 92764) | Labiotermes labralis P1 segment gut microbial communities from Petit-Saut dam, French Guiana - Lab288 P1 (version 2) (version 2) | ecosystem: Host-associated > Arthropoda: Insects >...
ATGTTTCGGGCATCATTATGCCCATCTTCAGGAGACCAAGACATGTGTTACTGCACGTGGTGTGCTGCGCTGGTACTGCTGGATGTGGTTGGTAGCGGTTGTGGGGCGCTGTGTTGTAGGGTGTGGGCACTGTGAAGATTACTGTTCAAACAGTAATCTTCACAGTGCTCGCACCCTACAACACAGCGCCCCACAACTGCTACCAACCACATCCAGCAGTACCAGCGCAGCACACCACGTGCAGTAACACACGTCTTGGTCTCCTGAAGATGGGCATAATGATGCCCGAAACATGTTGAGAAAGTGTTGATAATACACATCTAACTGTTGTATCTTGTTGGTTTTCTCTCTCACTTCACAATTGATTTTTAAATCTTCCTTTTTAAACTTCAGCTATGACAATCTCAAAATTGTGTGATATATTAGAAATACCAGGTTCTTGTTCTCAGTACACAGTCTTCACGGGCTGCCTGTCATCCTCACTGTTATTCACGCTCTTGTAGCAGTGAAAATGGCACTTCAGAATTTGATTCCTTCACCTCTACCGATGAAAAAAAGGCCAAAGAGTCCATGAAACATAGCTGGAAGAATGTGCCAACAATACACATCTCATACCCTTAATGCTCGGTTTACAAAGACAAAAATGAATGTTACAAACAGAGCAGTATGAAGAATGGGGCTCCCAACAATTGGTCACATAAATGGAAAAACCAAGGGAAACCTTAATAAACCTAAGTAACAAATAGCAGAATATGCAACCAACCCTTGCTTTACACCTATTTGGCTGTAATGTCCCTTGCAACTTTACACCATTTCTTAATTTGCACACTCTCATTTTCAGTTTAACACCCTTTTGCTATCTGCATTTTATTTTGCTAACCCCTTATTTCTGATGGGAATATCATTTTTGATTTATGCCCATTAAGCATAAAGCAAGGGCTGGGTGTATATTTCAATTTGTTCACTTATCAGCATAGATAAACCTACTACCAAGTCCACTTTTTTATGAAAGAATTTCTAACTGTTTATCCCAGTTCCAATAGGCAGTGTCTTTGGACACTGACATGAAAGGCACGGAAATGGACTACTGCCATGTAATACATATGTGAGACACTTTTGAACTGGAAAATATTAAATAGTAATTCCACTGCACATACCCTCTTACAGCCCACAATAATATACTGTATTGCTCAAATTGGAAACCAGCATTTACAAAGCCAGTGAAAATGCCCTCAGTGCAACATACACTACAAACCACAAGGAAGATTTGTGCTCTAAACATTCATACTGTTCTGAGTAACCTCACAAATTACCCTTCAACCACAGAGACAAATACTTAATAACCACATTAAAAGTATCCAGATATCGAGACAAACTTTCAGCACTCAAATTCATCACCTATAATCACCATACAATTTCACCAGGCATCAAAAGATGACATGCAAAGCAGTCTTTAGACTTCAGATTTCATTTGAGCTGTAACACAAAGCATCTTATCTTGGAAAGTCACCAACTTATGTAGCAGTTGAGTGTTATGACAGCAACTGGTAATTCACAACAAAACCCAATGAGTAACAGTGTCAGGTAAGATCTGCTACAGGTAATGTGGTTCTTGTGAATAATGTATCTCACCCATAATTTCCCAATATTTTGTGGCACTGTACATTTAATGTCATTCATACAATAGGGAAGTGGCCTTTCTGTATCATTTAACTAGCTTCAGCAACTCTACTACTGATTTCCTACAAAACGAAGTTGAAATTGCCACTCCAGGTGCAGCAGCTGACCTTCTTAAATTGTCACTCCAGGTAAAATAACAGGCAATTTAAATTATGAATTCACATATATAAACAAAGGTAAAGCAATCCCATTACAGGCCTGGACAGGGCCTGAGGGTTCCAGGAGGTTGAGGCTCCAAGATTTCAAGACAATTGGCACACGTAAGTGGTAAGGTTGTTAGGTTGTTAGCCCTACCCCCAGGAAATACTCTTGGTACTCATTTCTTTTAGAGGCTGAGTCAACACCAGGGCCACAGTGCGGCTGGAAGGATTAAGCCAATGAAAAACTTCAAAGACACCATCAGGAATCAAACTCGTGACCTTCCAGCTTGTAGCACAGTGCCTCAACCAACTGTGCCACCACGTGCCCCACATATATAAACAAGCAACTTCAATATCCACTTCAAATGTATTGTCACACCATATAAAGGGCCATTCCACATGTCTTGGAAGGAAATTTTAAATTACTAATCCAGATATAGCAGAGGGGCATGTAAATGACAACTCCAGGTACAGCAGGTCATTTGAATCACCATGACCACACCAGGTGCAGAGGCAAGCCATGTAAATAAATGTGCCAAACATATCACAGGCCAAAGTACTCAATTTATTGCACCAGCCAAATGCACAGTATTAGTTACATATAAACAACAATGATGTATCTCCAACATGTTTCAGTACAAGTGTACCATTGTCACAGAGCACAAAATGCCAACTTCAAAACCAGTCGCCAATTATAAGTTATTATTTACAAGGTTCTACTTCAGATTATAGAACGTAGCATTTTGTACTCCATGAAGATGGTACACCTGTAACAAAACATGTTAGATACATCCTTAATGTTTATATATAACTAATACCGTGCATTTGGTTGGTGCAATGAAATGAATACACTGATTGATCTAAAAAACTGCACAGAATGACAACTGGAAAATATCACAGGACATTTAAATTGGAACTCCTGATGCAACCACTATTTAAATGGTCACTCCAGACAATTAAAATTAGTGCACCAAATCACTTAACTCTTTAAACACTGAATTTAAATCCTATCTGCCATTTGTTGGCATTATTAGGAGCTCACCCTACACTCCACGTTAGCAGGATAAGGGTTAAACGCCAAATTTAAATCCCATCTGCCACTTGCTGGCATTATTACCTCACCCTATACTCCACGTTAGCAGGATAAGGGTTAAATGCCAAATTTAAATCCTATCTGCCATTTGTTGGCATTATTAGCTCACCCTATACTCCACATTAGCAGGATAAAGGTTAAATGACCACCCAAGGCACAGAGGCAAGCTGTTTACATGACCACTCCAGATGTAACAGCAGGCCATTTAAAGGGTCACACAAGAGTTAAAAAGCTATAAAGGTAATAACACTTTCACACTCCACACTAATCTCTTCACTTTGTATATGAAATGATATCAATGTCACTATTTTTCAGTCTGTAACAAAATACAGTATCATGGTAATGCATCAGGAACAAATTGCCAACAGTGGAGCCTGCCATTATCTGAAGCTGATATCACAGTGTTTTCCTTGTACCATATGTGACTTGTTACACCAGTGAGTACCTCACCACTTAGTTTTACATGACCATCATGAACAAAAATTGTCTTAAACTTTTCAGTGCATGATACATCATATATGCACACATTTCCATCAAAACCAGACAATGAAACTTGAGTCTCAACATCAGGAGAAAAGTTAAGAACTGGCAGACGGCTATTAGGATCTTCTGTGGATGACTGAACGGCAATGACTCTTCCAATGTCTGCCTCACACACTGCAACATCAGTGTTCCTGAGATCATAGGTTAAGAGTTTCCCCATACTTGATGCCAGACCAAGTTTCAATTTACTGTTTCCACTACTTGCCCAAAACAAGCTTTGCTTATTGTTGCAGCTAGTTCTCATGGTCCACAATTCTCCTGTTACTCTGTTTTCATTTCCTAAATTCAGTTGAGCTGGAATAAAAGACAACTCATATTAGCATCATGGTCGACATTCTACCCACCTATCACTGTGATATAATGGCTTTCATTCCTACCTGTTATTTGAAATAAACATGGTTTGAATCACCATGCCTGAACATTATAACTGAGATTTATTCCAAGTACCTCAGTTCTTTGAACAGTTATTGATACAATGTCTTGAAATAGATGACAAATGTTTGGAATTTTCTTTCAAATCTTTGATAAAAAAAAAAAAATAAAAAAAATAAAAAAAAAAAGGATACCAAAAGGTACACTATGACAGGACATCCTTACTCCCAGTAAGGCCAAGTGAAATCTCAGATGAGAACTGAAGTTAAAATATTAGGCTGGCTTTCCAGGCCTACTCAAAGAGTCTTTGATATTGTGCTTTGGGAAAAACCAGTATACAATTCCCTGGGCTAAGGAAAAATATGGATGAGTCAAAGAAGAAAGAATTATATTTTAAATTATTAAGTTTTATGATCTCTAGAATGGTTCAGTTCCTTACCGGGTGAGAAATTCCCACACATCTTACCAGCACGGATATCATTTAGGAAAACACTGCCACTGTTTCTCTCACACAGAGCTGCTAGGTTCTCAGACACAAATGATGGTTCCAACCCACAATGACTTCCGTTTACAGAGTTTATTGACAATTTATATATAGTGGTATTCACCGTAAAATCTATTACAACCAAATCTCTCCGAGTTGCTGCTGTCAACAGCACTAGCTCTTGACCATTCAATGCCAAATGTGGTGTAACAAATTCACAAGTCAGGTTGCCATATCTCGTAATAAGATCTGAAATGAAGAATTACATTATCTTCTTATATATACAGTATATGTTATCCACTGACCTAATACAAGCACCCATTAACCTGGATATTTACTTTCCTTGTCAGCACTGTAATAATCAAGTTTTAAAATGCAATCAGTAACTTACATTATACAATGTCTAACAAGAGACCAGACGGAAGTTACGGTTGTGTAGGGCATGCTATTGGGCATGTAATACAATGACATGTTATGGCACTGATGTCTCAGGTGGGACAAGCATTATTACAAGGTTACAAAAAAATTTAGTTCTTCTCGAAAGTAGCGCTGTCTATTACTTCAATCACCAGACACTTAAAAATGCTAATAATGTCTCTATTTCCAAAAATAATCAGCAAATGTACATTTCTCATGCCTTGTGGATTCAAGATTAATTGACAATATCATTTTACTAATTTATGAGTACTGCGTCTTATTCCCTGGGGTGAAGCATCTGGGGTGTAGCATATATCACCCACCTCCTCCTAGCGCCAAGGTTGGGATGGGTAGAGTTATACCTGTACCTCCCATCTGTGCCTGCTTGGCATGTTACAGGACACCACTTACCAATTTTACTTAATTTATGGTTTGGAGGAAAAACAATAAAAGGCAAAGGATATGAATTCAACATTTATTAAATAACATACAGTAGAATTCTTTTAATTTGGCAACCACTGGACCAGAGAGGTGCTGGAGTATCAAATATTCTGGATTATCGCACAGCACCTATACTGACCTAAGTACTTAACAGGTAATTTTTGCTACTGCTCATATACGTAGGAGGTGCAATTAATCAGAGGAGTATACCATTTGGGTGTCTCTTCAGAAGTGGGTTCAAGATGATCAGACCCAGTTCTGTTTTCTGAAGTCTCTTCAGTTTCTACTAGGAATGCTGAAGGACCAGATGACTGTGGACTGGAGTCTTCATAGTAGAAGTTGAAGGACTAGGAGACGAGGGGTCAGAAGATACCATAACAGTCAATGTGGAGATAATCTTGGAAGCCTTTTTGAACAACCTCTGGACTTGGGCCTATTTTCCTCAACTGCTTAAGTATCAGGATTTCCTGAGTATCAGGATCAGCAGCTGAATTAAAGGAATTCTACTGTATTTTACAAAAAATTAAAGTCTAATTTTTTATGGTTTCATACCTGAGTCCGCCGAACCCAAATTATATATTGCGGCACCAGTCTGGTTTTTCTCAGATATAATAATTTTTTTCTGATTCCATAAGGCTTTCATCTGCAAATCATTATGAACTTAGTCATTAGAAAAATTGCAAAGATGGTATTAAATTCAATCCATACACTGAGCTGAACAAGTCAGAAGCAATTTCTTTTCTAAGTAAGCCATTTTTACACTGAATGCTTACACTATTTGTTATGACAAACCTCTTGGATATATCCAAGAGGTTTCTTAACATTTGTATGGATTTAATGACACTTCAATAAAAATACTACAACTAAAATACTAAGAAGTGCTTATATCTACATATGAAAATAGGGCTTTTTCATTAACACAGATATTTACTGCTGTATAAATCTATACAGATGGCATGTTTCAGCTGGAAACCATCAGGCCATCATCAGGTCACACCAGCATATAACAAAAATAATATCGGAAAAATCTGTGGTTACAAAGTCTTATTGCGAAAAATGAGATCTCAGACCTGTTACAATCGTTAGTCTTAAAAGCACCACTTTTTTTTAATGTGTTTCAGTGTAGACTATAACATCTAAGTCCCTGGGTAAGGTCAAACTTAAGACTAACACATTTGTCGTGTATCAACAACATAAAATGTTTGTATGTCACGACTACATTACAACAGATTTAAAATATCACTGTGCTTCATGATATGGATAAAACTGGTCATTACTGGACAGCTAAGGTTGACATTTTTTCCCCTATATCATCTTGTTTAAACTATTGGCTCACGTATATCTTCCAGGGACTGGGACTCTGTTTCTTAGACCTCTTACATCACCGAAATAAATATGACTATATTAATGTTTAGTTACATCCTTTTGGCCTATTGATGCTGCAAATGTCTTTTTTTTTTTGACAGAAAATTTTTATTTGTTTGTAGGTTCCTTGTTTCTGTTGTAGTGTTTAGTGTCCTTGTTGTGTGGCCCCTTTCCAAGTATGGTGTCAAAGAAAGTTTCATAAGGATGTAAATAATACAGAATTATAATATGCACATATCACAAAAAGTGTAAGACCCGTTACTGGCTGATGGTTCTCTGTCCAGGAGGTCCCACTATTGACTGAATACTGTTTAATGTGTGTTCCTATATAACACATTACAGCAATGGTGCAAAAAAAATCCTAGGTGCCAGGTTCTCCGGGTGACTCAATTTTGAATAGCATTGCCTAACATTTGTGATTCCTCTGTATGAAACATGCTTCGTGTCACTCTTCTAGCACCTATTATTTTGAGGTGGCTTTAGACTTTGGACAGTATGTGGACCCCTGCATGAGAGCCACTGAGAGAGCAACCCCTCCCCCTCCCTCCCCCATTCCTCTTGCTAGTTTAGACAGTGTTAATTTCAGACATTAATGATATTTCATTCACTTCAAAATATGTAGAACTTACAATTAGGTATCATAAACAAAATTATTTACTATTGTCTTACTTCACCTGAAATACTGGTGCAATTGTAAAGCCTCCACTTCTCATTTTTAAATCACTGTTCTTAACAAGTCCTTCATTACAGGAGGCTACAGTCAGCTTCTCTGGTAAGGACAATTCAAGGATTTCACATCTCCCAGATTTGTGTTTCCCTGCCACACAAATGGTCCTAGGATCTACGAGCTCAATTTGCTGAATAACATTCTCAAAATCAAACATTTGTAGCTGTTTGTATCTGCAAATAATAAGAGTGAAATATGTAATGGAGTCAAAAAGTTTGTGTGCTTATTCAAAGATAGGTGAACAATACACAAGTCTTGAAGTGTAACAACTGCTTTCATTACTTCTAGTAATTTGCTTTCATATCTAACTACATGTATTTGCTATTTTTCTTCTTTTATCAAGAAGCAAAGACCGAAGACACTTTATTCACAAATGTGCACACTTAGTCACCCATTTTCATATTTTTCTTATGTTTATTCAATTCAGTGACAAAAGAAAGTAAACATGTGAACAATTTCTTGACTCTATAAGAAATGTAGGAAAAGATGACAGGCAAACTCAGTAACTGTAAGTAAAACCAGTAACTAATCTGGTAAGTATATTCCAGGCACAGATATATGAAAGTAAGATTGAATGTTCAATTCTAATATTATAATATTTTCAGCTGGGGTATGGCAAGAGTTCTTTCACTTCTTCAAAATTTTCAGACTGCCTCTGGGGCCCACACAGACCCCTGTTCAATGGGTAATAAGGTTCTTCCCCAGGGGTAAAGCAACTGGGGTATGAAGTTCCACCTAGTGCCCAGGTTATGAACGGCTGGAATTACAGCTCTACTTCTCCTGTATACTATAGTGGCATATACAGGAAAACTGTATACCTTTAATGCAATATATTCATATATTACTTTAGGACATAATAATGACTTCAAATGCTGCGCTGTTTCAAATATGATCCAATGACCAGGGGTGCACAAATCCTGGGTGCCATGTTGTTGTGGCAACTAAATTTTGTACAGTGGCGCCTAATATTTGTTGGTACTCACTATGGAGCTTGCTTCATGTTACCCTACTGATGCCTGTAATTTTAAAGTGGTTCCTAGATTTTTGGAAAATATGTGTACCCCTGCCAATAACCATAGTCAAAGTGCACATTTAACAGCCTAACGTAACCCCATACAGATATTTACCTCGACTACAATTGTAAAATGGGAGGAATGGATAATAATGATCTATTTAAAGTACCACAATATGACAATGGGTTGTGTTGTTGATGTTTTGGAGGGAATGCAGAGCCAGAATTTCTTATGAAGTGGAAGTGTTCAGGTTACAGAGGCAGGCATTTCCTCAGACCTACCAGATGGGCAACAGAGCCCAATGTCATTAAGTATTAAAAACTTGAAATACTGCAGGATCAACATCAGCAATAAACCATCATGATAACATCTCTTAATACTACCATTAAACAGGCATATGATGCCTTAACAAATGCATCAAAACCAAGCCTGGGAAAACTGTACTTATAGGAATGCAGGGTCAGTCTACTACTAATCAGGTTATTTTGCATAGATTTGCTCCAGAATTTCCACAGTAACACAGTTGATCATGACAGTTGCAGCCACACAGATGCACAGCATGGTTATCCAAGCTATTAACCCAGTTTCATCCTGTGGTCTAACCTCACACACCATACATCAAACATACATTTACACAACTTCTAAGACAGCAAGACACGATATCATGTACAATTGAATGGGGGACACATTCAAGATGTTGTACCACCTCTAAGGTTACACAGGGCTGAAAATGGTAATGAATATTTAGCCAGTTGGTGGTTTGACTGATGGGAGGAAGGGGGGCGGCATTACAAAACTATGCAATTTGTTCTAACGCAGCTGTCATACTACAAATCTACCTGATCAAATTACAAACATCCTATTCGTTAGGCTCCCATAGAACTTGTTTTATCAGTTAACTACGCACTGTCCCTCTTTATACACACACATTGACGCAATGCTGCGTTAAGTTTTCGGTCCCATTATGATGGCAAATAGTGTGGGATTCGTTGCAATTTTTGACATAAATTTGAACTTCCAATTTTTTCACTAGTTGTGGTGACAGGTGTGCTTGTTCTGGATGGAAGAACATATTCTCAATTGAAACACAATATAATCTGACTAGCTATTAATTTACTTTTGATATGATGTTCCATGCAATAACAAGTCCATTTTTTCAACGTTGACATACTAATACACTACCAATATTACCTCTTGATTGAATCGTAAAACCAATCATCATCATATTCAAAGTCTGATTTCTCCAAAAACGTATTATACATTTCGATAGTGAGTCCAGGAACTGTCAGTAATCACTTGCTCTAAACTTCCAGTTCTTGCGAACAGCTAACGTATGATTATTATTCTGACGTTTTTTGCTTACTAACACAAATCAACTGCAATTCTTTAGTGCTCTGCAACACTTTTACTATCCACACCAGATTAGTACCGTCAATTACAGCAAAATGACACATAAAAATAAGGCGGAACACACACGTTAAAAAGCCCCATACGCACACAGTTAGACAAAACAGCTGAAACCATTCATAACCTCGCAACTAACCAGCGCCGCGTGTTGTTGTCCACGACTGGAACGCTTCACCGCCGGCGCAAGCACCAATGTGTGTTATTAGAATAAGCATGCGCAGCACGTTTGTGTGATGAGGTAGTACACGCGGGAATTTCATTCTGCAGGCGAAATTTATTGAACTCAGTCATGTAGGGCATTGTTATTCACCACACCAAAACTTAACATTTTTAAAAATTAATTAAACTCTACTTCAAAATAAAAACTTCGGGCAAGAATTAACGTACGTGTTTATTGATATCCCAAATAAACACACAATGAACGGGTTACCTATTCGCTGCATATTGGTTATATTTGTTGCGGCCATACGGAGCAAGCTAGCGTGAGCTGACGGCGGCTTTATTACTAACGTCAGAAATCTCATTAACTGGAGATGGATATTTTAACTCATTAAATTATAATCTACTGTAGTGTATTAACTTGTACAAATACGCCCATGAGATTGGTATAAAATCTATGGCAACAATTGAGGGTATATATATATATAATCCTACGGGTCCATAAAACACGTTTTTCCAAGAATATTAGTAACAAAGACTGTTGCTATAAAACCCTGCAAACTCCACTCTTCATCTGCAAAATTTGTTAATGCTTTGTAACTGAGCAGGTTTCAGTAGGACTTATGCAACCTACTTGCTTATTGCAGCAGACTTCCCAGCCTGCAGAACACATACTGTCTTATGAAGAAAATGTTAATTTATAATTCCACGGTTTGATGCAAGTTTTCATGCCTTCAAACTATTAAATGTACTACTGCCATCTTCAAGGTTGACAGAATTATTTCCAGTGACTTAGGGGGGAGCAGACAGTTATTGAGGTAGATTTCAAGTCAAATGGCCAAACCATGGGATGACAAGGGGCAGGTAGATGTTGGTCCAGGCCAACAGGAATAATGAAATGGCAAAATTCAGAAAACCAAAATGCTGAATAAAATTTGCATAAGATGTGGCAAGACTGTGCAATTGCATATACATACCCCTTTTCTTGGCTCCGGCAGATGGCAACTGGGAAGTGACTTGCAATAAGCCATATTCATATGGGTACAGGAAAGGTCGCATTGCCTCATAGTCCTAAGACTATCCTGCCCTAGCAGAACACCTGCTTTTTTTTTCCTTCCCCCCCCCCCCCCCCCCCCCCCCCACACAACCAAGAAGAAAACCGGAAGAAGAATGCCGGTCCAACCACACAAAAACCAGAGCAGGGGGGAAAAAAA
>Ga0131853_10023800_pt1 | contig 11055 bp, 9 predicted proteins | sample TergutLab28metaG_FD_92764 | JGI IMG/M metagenome (GOLD analysis project Ga0131853, IMG submission 92764) | Labiotermes labralis P1 segment gut microbial communities from Petit-Saut dam, French Guiana - Lab288 P1 (version 2) (version 2) | ecosystem: Host-associated > Arthropoda: Insects >...
AACGCAAATGTCTATTTTGTCTCCGCATCTTTCTTTTATGCCTCGGACAATATCCATTGTAGCCCTTGTGCGGTTTTCAAAGCTCCCCCCATATTTACCGGGACGATTATACGCAGCAAGTAGCTCACGTAAAACGTATTCATGGCAAATCTTGACGTCAACTGAGTCAAAGCCACATTCAACAGATAGCTCAGCACTTCTGATAAAGCCTTCAATTATTTCATCAATCTTTTCATCTGAAGCTATAGTTATTTCGCCAGAGGAACCGTCAATAGCGTTATGATCATCAATGTAAGGGTTTTCAACAACGGCAAGCGGCGTTGATTTCCAATTTTCATCTGTGCTACGACGACCGGAGTGTGTCAGTTGCAAAACATTGTATGGTTTTCTGCCAAACTTTTTAATAGCATGTTCGTTTGTCTCATCAACAAGGCGCTTGATTTCTGAAACAGTTGAGTCTTTAATAATCATCTGCAACGGATTGCAGCGTCCGTCATCAGCAACAGTAATTGACTCATACCATATAAGACCTGCGCCACCTTCCGCATACCTTTTGTACCTGCGGAAAATCAGGTCAGTAGGCTTTCCGTCTTTTGTTCCGTCAAAGCCTTCCATAGGATGGATAACCATGCGGTTGGGTATTACCTTGCCGTTTGCAAGTGTAACAGGTTCGAGTAGTACAGAAAGGTCGTCAGTTATAGGAAATTTACAACCATCTGCAGCCAATGCTTTTTGAAAGTCTTCATTGGTCTTAAATGAACTAAAATTATATGGTTTACAAACTTTTTTCATTGTGTTCTTCCTTCATTTAGTGGGTTTTTTCAAGTGGTGGTGCTGTTACTGCATAAAACACCAAGTCATCATCATGCTTATTTATTACAGCATGAACATCTCCTGCCTCTATCATAATGGCATTGCCCTTTTCTATTGTATGCATGAGTTTTCCTTCACAGAAAACACTCATTACACCTGAGAGAACATAAAATATCTGGTCAGAGTTTTCATGCACTTCGTCATCACTTCCCGCCCCCTTAGGCATGGTGGAAATCGTGACATTAACATGGCGGCTTCCCAACTCGGGGTTAAACACAGCTTCGGTTGTCATCCCAAAGTGATTAAAAGGTGTATATTTTTCACCTGATCCTTGCTTATATATTTTCATCACACACGACTCCTATCTAAGTATTAGTCGGCCATAGCTCTTTTCTTTGCGTCTGCCATAACGGCAATTAGAATTATCGCCCCTTTTACAACATATTGAACATCAGCACTGATGCGGACAAATACAAGTCCGTAGTTGATTATCTGAAGAATAAATACGCCTAATATAACTCCTTTGATTGTGCCTATGCCACCCTTCATGGATAATCCACCGATAACACATGCGGCCATCGCATCCAGCTCATAACCTTGTCCAAGTACATTTGTCGCAGAACCGGTTCTGGCACCCTCAAACACACCTCCCAATCCATAAAGCAAACCTGCAATTGTGTATACAAAGAGCATGTTCTTAGGTACATTTACACCGGAAACTCTTGCCGCATTTGGGTTACCGCCAATTGCATACATATTCTTGCCAAGTGTTGTTTTGTTCCAGATAACCCAAATGATAGCGGTTGCTGTGATTGCAATCATAAATAAATAGTTAATTCTGACACCGAGAAGCGTGATACCTTCACGAGGGAGAACCATAAGGTCAGGGCGCAAACCACTGATAGGAGCAGAACCTGCAAATTGTGTGAAAAATATGCTGCAAATGCCGTACACGATGAGACTCATACTGAGCGATGCAATAAACGGAGGAACCTTTATTTTTGCCACAATGTAACCTTGAATAAACATTATTGCTGCACACATCAACATGACAAGTACAATCGGAAGCAATATCGGAAGGTACAGATTAGGAAACACCACATTTCCAAAGTGATTCGGATTTTGCAAAAGCGATGCAGAGATCAGAGCAGCTAGTCCTACAACACTACCTACGGACAGATCAACACCACCCATGATGAGAAGTCCTGCCACACCGAGTGCAAATAGAATTCTCGTCGAAGATTGACCTATTATTATGCTGAGACTGGTTACTGATACTACCGACGGATCCATAATAATGATGACGGCGATCAATACTAACAGGAATACATAAATTGAGTAGTTTATAATAAAGTGATATATCGATTTTCCTCTAGTATTTTTTAAGGTTTCCATTGATTTTCTCTCCTTATAGTCGCTCAGCAGACAACTTGAAGATTTCGTCCTGCTGATATTCTCCGCGAATTTGGGTTCCTGTCGAGTATCCGTTACTCATTACTACGATGCGGTCTGTGACTCCGAAAAGTTCATTCATTTCAGAGGAAATCATGATAATGCTTTTTCCTTGTTTTGCAAGGTCTATGATAAGTTGGTATATTTCAAATTTTGCACCAACGTCAATGCCACGAGTTGGATCATCTAAAATGAGTATGTCAGGGTTAAGCAGCAGCCATCTGCCTATAATTACCTTTTGCTGATTTCCTCCGGAAAGTTTACCCATCCTTGCTAAATGAGTTGGAGTCTTAACTCTAAGTGTATCAACAACCCATTTTGCAGATTCCGCCAGTTTTTTTGTGCTTAGCATTTTTAAGAAGTTCCTGTAGGCCCATTTTTGATTGAAACTGGTTATTGTTGCATTGAACAAAACATTAAGCTCCAGAAACACTCCGTTTAGCTTTCTTTCCTCGGTTACAAGTGCAATTCCATTATCAATTGCATTGCGCACATTTTTAATGTTCACTTTTTCGCCGTCTATGATTATCTCTCCGCTGCTGATTTTACGCAGTCCGAAGATTGTCTCAACAAGTTCTGTCCTTCTTGATCCCAACAGTCCTGCAATGCCCAGAATCTCGCCTTTGTGAAGTTTAAGACTTACTCCTTTTACTGTGTTCTGTCCCTCTCCCACAAGATCCTTGACTTCAAGCTTTACCTCGTCTGAAATTACATTATCTTTTATCGGGAAAATTTCACTCATTTCACGCCCAACCATGGATGTAACAATTTGATTTGTATCAAATTTCTCGATAGTATCGTGGTGAACTAACTTTCCATCACGCAAAACCGTGATTTCATCTGCAATACGCGAAACTTCTTCAAGCTTGTGTGTTATGTATATAATTCCACAGCCCTGTGAGCGTAGCTTATTTAAAATTTCCATAAGCTTGTCAACTTCTTTTTCTGTCAGGGAGGAAGTTGGTTCATCCATAACAAGAATCTTTGATTCAAAAGAAATAGCCTTGCATATCTCTGATAGCTGCTTATATGATACCGATAACTGTCTAATAATTGTGTTTGGCTTTATGTCAATATCCATTGAGTCAAACAGCTCTTTTGTATCTCTAAACATTTTTTTCGAGTCAATAAATGGCCCTTTCATTGGATATCTGCCAAGCCAAATATTTTCCATAACTGTTCTCTCAGGAACTAAGTCCAACTCCTGATGTACCATTGAAATACCATTTTTCAAAGCCTCGTGAGGACCTGAAAAATTCACCGGTTTGTCCTGGAAATTTATTATGCCCTCATCCCTGCGGTAAATTCCAAACAGAATTTTCATAAGAGTCGATTTTCCTGCACCATTTTCTCCCAGTAATGCGTGTATAGTACCAGGTCTAACCTTTAAACTAACATTGTCAAGTGCTTGAACTGTTCCAAATCGTTTAGAAATGCCATCCATTTCAAGCAGGTATTGTGAGTCCATTTTTTTCACCTCATTTTATCTGTTCCGGGGGTTCTCATACTTAAGAGAACCCCCGGTCAATTCATAAGACTCTACATACAATTAGCGTATGCATCAATCGCAAGTTGAATATTTTCTGCTGTAATTTTTACATCCAATATACGAACTGAACTTTCAACCGGATCGTAATACTGACCCCAATCATTGCCATCAAACCAGTCTCTGCCTGCAATTCTATTCAAAACCAAATCAACAGACGCTTGAGCTTGCTTCCATGGGTCAGAGAGGACTGAGCCAAAATATTCACCATCAATAATCATCTGGTGGACTTCAGGAAGGGCATTGATTCCAACAACAGGTATATCCAAACCTTGTGCTCTGATAGCTTCGATAACGCCTAGAGCCATTGCATCGTTGTTAGAAATTACGAGATCAATATCATCTGCCCATCTACCAAGCCAAATTTCTGTGATGTCTCTTGCTCTTGTTGTGTTCCAGTTAGCTATTTGGCGGTCTAGTTCTTCAAATTGAATTCCGCTTGCTTCAAGAACTCTTTGGTTACCACGAACACGAGCCTCAGCATCAGGATGGCCTAAATCGCCCATGACTGTAACAAATTGCATGACACCATCGCCATTACGATCCACAATCCTTCCGCTATTCCAATGCTCAACAATCATTTCCGCTTGCATTTCACCGGATGACTCAAGTGGAAGTCCGACATAGATTACTTTATCCCACATGTTCAAAACTTCTGTAGGAGGAGTTCTGTTTACAAATATAATCGGAATATCAGCTTCTTGTGCTCTTTCAACCATAACACCGGTTGCACCTATATCAACAGGCATAACTATAAGGCCATCAACACCCATTGCTATAAATGTATCAATTTGTTCCAATTGTCTAACCGGGTCGTTTTGAGCATCAACGCTGTGGAACTCTGCGAGATTATTGTCTGTTGAATAATTGTAGATACCTCTGCGTATATATGATGTGTAAACATTTGAGTAGTCATATACTGTGATACCTATTAGCGGAAGTGCCGCAGGTGGTTCAGGGGTTTCTTGTGTTCCTGCTACCGGTGCATTAGGGGTTGCAGGAGCCGCAGGCGTTGCGGCCGGTGCACATGCGGTAACAATCATAATAACTGTCAACATGAGTGCAACAAATTTGATTCTATTCTTTTTCATTTTCTTTCCTCCAATATTTTTTTATTTTTGTGCTAACTGCGCTGTGTTAGCATAATTTCATAAGAACGTTTGCCGCCGCTTGGCTGCATTGTGGATCATTAATATTTGCATCAATTTCAGTAATTTCTATTTCCGGTTTCAAATTTTCTTTTAAAGTAGAACGCAATGCATCATCTGTCTCTTGATCCCAAAACGGTCCATCTACACAATCAATCATACTAAACCCTTTTGAGGGAAGTATTACATGCACAGGCCCCATAGAATCGTTTAGTTTCTTTGCGATAGCCTTTGCAAGCTTTATGTTTTCATCTTTGGTTGTTCGGGCTAATGGAAAGAACTTGTTGTGGTTATATATCTTGCGATGTGCGTGCTCCGGAAGAAGTTTATCCGGTGGATATAGATTTATAAAATCAAGTGAGCCCGGCAGTACAACTTGCGGAAGCCCATATTTACCGGCAACACCCATTCTCTCCGGTGAGCATTTTGTCCACCCTGCAATGTTGTTACCAACCATCTCAGAAAGATTATAGTCAAGGATTCCAACAAAAACCCCTTGCTTTATGAGACGCTCCATGCTTGGACCTCCCACACCATTTCCGTGAAACACAAGACAACTATATCCGTTTGCCTCAAGTATATCTTTTGCACCCATTACTCCAGGAGTTGTTTGCCCATACATTGTGATTCCAATGCATTTTTCAGGTGGGTATTCCTTTTCCAGTTCGAGCATATATGCATTTGACATACCAACTATTGCGCCTGCAACGTTTGCAAACACCTTGCGGCTCATATGGTTAATCCCAAGGATATCTACCACTGAGTGCATAACTGTCATATCGCTTGTTCCAACCATCGGTCCAAACTGCCTGCTCCCGGATGCGATAGGGGATGTTATTAATTTTGGCAAGCCATACGGAATTTCTTGCATGGCTTCTGTAACCAGGAATGAGCCTCCTGAGCCTGCTATACACACAACGCCACATAGCATTTCTTTTTTGCATGAATCTATTAACCAAAATCTTAGCGCCTGAGACATCAGTTCGATGGCAGCTCCTCTGGAGCCCGCATTTCTAACCTCGTCGATAGTTTTTCCAATGTAGCTTGCAATTTCGTCGTGTGTTATATCAGGAACTATGCCAAGCGGCTCTCCCAATATCCCAACATCAACCACCATTGGATTGCCGCCTAAAGCGATGATTCGCTCCTTGAGATAGAGGGTTTCAGCCCCCTTGGTATCACAGGTTGTCAGAATTGCAATTTTTCTTTCTGTCGCTCGTTTCAAAACGATGCCTCGCCTTCTCTTTTATCCAAAGATATGAAGTTTATAGTGCGCGATTAACAAACTCTCTTTGGTGGACATCAACCTTTAGGGGTTTTAGTAAGGTAAGTGCTTTAGCCATATGTTGAGCGTATGCTTCAATACATTTTTCGCCATTTTCTTTTGTCGCATGGAATGGGTTGCCCATAATCGCTTCCGGCGCAAAGTCTTCATGTTCCATCATAAATGAGAAGTACTCATATCCGTCAAGACTAATTGATGGAAGCCCATCATTCTTCTTGAATTCTTTTGGCAACCACTCCGGAGTGATAGCCTTGCATTCTTGCGCTCTGTCCATACGAACCAAGCTCTCATCATAGGCCATGACTTGTGCTGTTTCAAGTTCGCCTGAGTGCCACCCGGGTGTATCTTCAGGACCGCCGACAAGAATATCTTCAACAACACCCAGATATCTTTCTGCGAAAGGTCTGCATGTACCTACCATAGCGCCTGTGTCGTAGCGGAGCTGACGAAGCATTCCATCCATGACTTTTAGGTTTGATGCATGTCCAACAACATAGATGATTTTATTAAAGCCCATATGTATACACGAACGTCCTATATCGTACATAAGCGCATTGTAAGTATTTGCACGCAATGTGACTGTACCTATACCTCCACCTACTTCTCGAATGTGGTGGGGTGAATAACCGTACATAACAGGGTCACAATATGGAACACCGCAGAGTTCCGCTGTACGCTTTACAATAGCATGAGTTTGATATGTATCTGTTCCCAGTGGTAAATGCTGTCCGTGGCATTCGCAGCTACCTGTCGGAATCATGATTATATCCGAATCTTTTTGAATTTCACGAATATCCGGATATGCTATCTCAGCGATATTGTACCTTTTTTGTGGTTTGCTCATTTGTTTTTCCTCCAATTTCTTTGTTAAAATTAAAATATATACCTCAGCTTCAAGCAAAAACTACAAGCTTGTACTGGTGGTCTGTAACGCCTAAATATTCACTAATTAATTGCTATACGATATAACTAGTTATTTTGAATACTACGCACCAATAGTGAATAGATATCATAAACTGCATTTCCTTCTGCCACTGCTCCGCCCAGTATATACTGGCATTCAGGACATGCTGTTATTATTTTGTTTGCTCCGCAAAGCTTTGCATCATTCCAGCGTTCTGAGACAAGTTCCGCAGACATTTTTGGATTCGTAGCGTTAAAGACAGCACCGGAACAACATCTTGTAAGCTTCCTATTAAGAAGCATTTCATTTGTATCTATCCCCATGGCAGCTATAAGCTTTCTTGCTGCTTCACCTTCATCCAAATCCCTCACCAGTCTACAAGGGTCATGGTATGTTGCGTTTTCAAGTTCTATTTTCTTTATCTTCAACGTTCCTTTATCTAGCAAATTTGCCAAAAACGTGGTTGCGGTAATAATTTCTATGTTAGGCTCAATACCCCACTCCGCCCACTGTTGTTTTACAAACTGTGCGTCAGAAGGTTCTAAAACAACAAGTTTTTTTGCCCCTGTTTCAGTTATCTGCTTTGCACAAGCACTAGCCATCTCACGAACTTCTTCCGTATACCCAATCAAGTCACCCAGATATACTCCGGTAGGCAGTTCTTTTTCCAAAACCGCAAATTCAATCGAGCAGAATTTTAGAATCTTTATAAAGTCAATAGCACTTTGTGCACTGTGATGTCTGGCAACAGCTCCTAAGTACAATAATATGTCTGCGTTTTTCGTAAGGCTCGAGATTTCTTTTATAAGCAATTGGTCAGGTTCTTCATCAAAGCGCTTTCCTTCCAGTGCTAAGTCAACAAGCTTAGCAACTTCCGGAGAAACTAGTTCTTCCGCCACTAGTTTTGTACGAGCCTCTCTTACAAAGATAGGAGGCTGATAGCCTGTTACACAATCGTTTGAGCAAGCTCCGCATAAACAGCATTCATAAACAATGCCTGCCGCCGTCTCTCCTAGTGGTATGTTTCGAGAGTCCATTGAAACAACAAACGCTTTTCCTCTCGGAGTGCTTCCTTCTTTACCCGTGGCTAATGCTACCGGGCAAATATGCCTGCACATCCAACAAAATCTGCATGCATCGGCATGGGACTTGGCGAGATCTGAAAACATGGCTTCCTCCTTAGTAATCAAATGAAATAAGTGTCACACCCGAACTTGCGAAGCTATAGACCAAGCTTATAGGGATTCATAATGCCGTTTGGATCCAGTGATTTTTTTAAGCCTTCAAAGACTTGCATAGCCGGCCCATACTGTTCTTTCATTAGCCTTGATAGTTTAAGTCCAACTCCATGGTGATGGTTTACAACACCTCCGTGAGCCATCGCCGTTCGCACACCTGTATTCCAAATGCGGTTGTAAAGGCTGACCGCTTCATTTGGATCCTCAGGCGGCTCATCCATAATGAATCTGTCATATATCATTGCTCCCCAATCATACCAGTGAGAACAGTGTGCAATGAATCGTACGCCCGGATATGTAGACTCAATAGCCTCTTTCATAGCACGGTAGCAAGACTCAAGGTTTCCATAAGTTACTGCAGTGTCCATGGTGCCAAACATTTGCGGATTATCAAGTGTATATCCCGGATAGAAGAATGTAATTTTGTTTTCATACCACTTTTCACCATATTCGCTACCCAAGTCCATTGCATCATACTTTTTACATATTTCAATGGCTATCTGTTCTTCAATGGCAGCAATTCTTGCATCGCCTTCAACGGCCATATTCATAAATGTGCCTTTTTTATCAAACCCGATAACATTTTTTATTATAGAGGCTGTCTCAGTTTCATCATAAAGTCTCAAAATCGAAGGTTTAACTTTTTGAGTAATTTCTTTGCATGCACTTATGCCTGAAGCGAAGTCTTTGAACAAAAATGCTCTAAACTTTCGTATTTCAGGTAAGTTAACCATTCTAAATGTTGCTTTGGTAATTACACCTAATGTTCCCTCCGAACCGATAAACATTTGGTTAAGATCAGGTCCACCTGCGTGCTTTGGAACAGGGAGTGTATTTACTATATCTCCGTTAGGCAAAACAACTTCCATGCTGACACATTGATCATCAATTTTCCCATACTTCGTTGATGTAATACCTACACCGCGGTGCGCCAACGCCCCTCCTATTGTGCCACAGGTAAGGCAACTTGGCAGATGCATAATCGAAAAACCCTTTTCATTTGCATACCATTCAAGCAGTTGGAATATCATTCCAGTTTCCGCAGTGATAGTGTAGGAATATTCGTCTATATCAATCAGTCTATTCATTCGCTTAGTGTCTAAAAGCATTCCTCCTGCCATTGGCAGTGCACCGCCTTGAGAACCGGAACCGCCTCCCCAAGTATGTACAGGAATCTTATAATAATTTGCTATTTTCAGAACTTTTGACACCTCTTGGGCGTTGCCCGGGCGCACAATTACATCAGCAAGAGGCGGCTTGTGCCCTTTGTCTGCCCACACCCTTGAGACCCAGTAATAATCAACACCGTACGATAATCTGTCGGCTTCGTTGATGCTAACATTTTCTTCGCCGATAGCATCTTCTAATTCGCTTATGACCATATTTTTCATGAAAGATTGAAATTCCATGAACATTATCCTCCGAAGCTATTTTAACTCAAATTAGCACACTAATTAAACAAGATGTGGTGATATAAATGTGTGACTGATTTGTCGCATTATAACATCATTGGAATATTTTATCAATAATAACATGGGTATTTGTGAAACAAAATTTCATAGTCATTTCTTGTTTATATTGCACAAAATTACTCACTTAGGATTATTTGCTCTAAATCGTATGGCACATGTAATTTACCGCTATAAAATTGCTTACTCTCCTCAGAAAATAGTTCCTTTCTTTTATTGTAGTTTTCATCTTCACTATGCCATACAACAAGATTTGGGATATCATATTCTTCAGCCAAATCGCAAGCTTCCTTTAGTGTAGCGTGATTTTTTTCATATGGCCTAAAGTGTTCACGGTGAGCATATAGACAAAACGCCTCTGAAAGCAGCCACTTTGACCCCTTCACAAAAGGTGCACAAGCATCACGAAATGGCTCGTCCCCTAAAAAGCAAAGTTTCTCTCCACTGCCTAGTTGCATAGTAAAACCGTACTGTTCTGTTGTATCTGAATGAGTATCAAAAAATGTAATCGGCCAGCCGCAGATGCTTACTTGAGTGCCTGTTTGTACTCCATTAAATATGATTTTGTCATCAAAAAGCTTTGTCATAGTTTTTTTGAGTGTTAGATTTGCAATTGTCCTAATCGTTTGAGCTAACTGTGCGCTACACCAAATGTTAAAGATTCCTTCATGCCCTTCTTCATGTATAAGAATTCCCATGTTTCTCAAAACCCATATCGCTCCTAAAACATGGTCGCAATGTGCGTGTGTTACTATCATGTGACTAATTTTGTCAACACCAATGCCCACATTGTCTAGTTGACGCAGTATTCCATTGCCACCTCCGGCATCTACAAGCAAATATTCTTCATCATGCTGCAATAAAAAGCAGGTGTTGTAACACTCCTTTACCATCGCAAGTCCGGTCCCTAATGCAATTAATGATTCCACTGTTATGTCTCTCCCAACTCCATGATATTATTTTCTCTCCGACACCTCTTTTAAGAGGGCTTGCGCCACCTCGTCCCAAGGCCTCGTAATTCCTATATCCGCATGTGAAAATATTTGTGCTGTAGGATCATTGTTAACAGCGACAACAATGCCGGAATCTTTCATTCCCGCCAAATGATGCACGGCTCCCGATATCCCAAATGCTAGGTAAATTCTCGGCCTAATCGTTATCCCTGTCTGTCCGATTTGACATGAGTACGGCGCAAATCCG
>Ga0131853_10023802_pt1 | contig 11055 bp, 6 predicted proteins | sample TergutLab28metaG_FD_92764 | JGI IMG/M metagenome (GOLD analysis project Ga0131853, IMG submission 92764) | Labiotermes labralis P1 segment gut microbial communities from Petit-Saut dam, French Guiana - Lab288 P1 (version 2) (version 2) | ecosystem: Host-associated > Arthropoda: Insects >...
AACAATCTCTATTGTCCTATTTTATTATATTTATCACACTAAATAACCATGTGATTGTTGTACACACTTGTGTTGATGTCACCCCTTAATCCCAACAAACATGATAATTTCCATATCCTGACAGATTTACGGAAGGAAAATAAATGATATATGATATGAAGGGATCACAAATTAACTGCATAAATAAATACATATGTCTAAAAAAGTCAAAGAGATCAAATTTCATTCCCATGCAGCAAGTCATTCTTATAGTTACATGCACATAGATCAGGTTGCAGTGATTGCTTAAAGGATTCTGCCATTCTGAAGCAGTAAAAAAGTATCAGTGCTTCAACTGGCATCACAACCATGACCATGTCATTAAGAAGGTACCAGTAAGTAATTACACCACTTATTCAATGAAGCTATCTTTTAAGGTTAATTAAAGTTCAACGCATGCACATTCAATAAAATTATTTTGATATCTTGCTGACTGTGCATCTCAGTATTTAACCAACTTGATGCACAAAATTTGTACCTTTCTAATAAGTTTAATAACTGGATAAACATAACCTCTACATGATGTTTATAATAAGTAATATACAGTAATCACACCCAAAAAATTCACACATAAATTTTACTACTATTTGCTCATATTTATAGTATTGTATTTTAGTAATTTTAGGCCACTCACTTGTTTCAGTGTGATGATACCAGAGGTTGTGTAATGCAATTTTGACCTCCTGATGATGAGCACATGTGCTCAAAACATGTAGAAGCATGAAATAAAACTTATTGTGAAACAAATTTTGTGCATCAAGTTGGTTAAATACTGAGACAATAAAATTATATTTTCACAGTACACCTCAAGGTCTATTAATATGTGAGTAGAATAATGGAAGAATTATCCATGGAAATCATAACCAGATGGGAATTGTCAAATATTCCGCATGAAGTTTCAAAGTGCTTTATATCAGTAAAAGAATAAAGTTCTTGCAGCATAATTTAGCAAAATATCCACAGAAATAAAACCATAGACACATCACTTCCCTAAAGGATTTGTGCCCAAAAGTCAGTGAGTCAATATGTCCATCGCTTAGTCTTGGCACATCTATACTGAACAATGTGTAACAAAATACCAGAGGTGCACATCAGGTTGGTGAATATTTCAAGCATTTTAATTAAACTTTTTGTTTTTGTTTCCCATGCTACAGCCACAAAAAGCCAAGTGCTCTGCTTCTGCTAGGAAAGCCTCATCCTCACCAATTCCAGCACATTCAAAATGACCTCAACTTACTGTTGACAACCACAGAGAGACAGAGGAGATTTTAAATTCTATACTTTCACCTAGAGAATGGGAAGAAGAAGGCCAACTGTGGAGACAACATGCACACACCAAACACACATGTATGGGCGCATGTATATATATCTCTATATACCTCAAATCAATTTCCACTGTTTGGAATTTAAAAAGGTACAACACATTTCTAACTAATTAACTGTAATTAATTCAGTGTTAATTTTAATGTTCCCTTGGTGCTGTACACCCCACTCTAATTAATAAGGGTCTCATAGCAGTGCTGCTGAAGATTCAAGTCTTCTGAATACATGTTGTGCCTTTCATTGAGGAGTTCCTGACAATTAAAAGGCACTTCAAACCATTGGGAATCAGTTACCCTAACATAAAGCATAACATCCAAACTGCCTCACAAGCATGGTAATGGGTTTCTGGGTTCCATAAAAGGCAAAGAATTTCTTGAATAGCTGAACATCTACCTTCCCAACACTCTGCTCCAGGAAGTCAGTTAATAAATTATCAGACTTTTAACAAAACAGACTGAGGTCACATTTGAAGACCCTCATAATTAAAGGTGACCCCAGACATTCAATGATAGTGCAATGCATAATTTGGTACACTTAAAATCTTATATTAACTACCCCTTTTCAGAAAAACTACTGTAGTTCACACAGAATTACAGCTTAAGTGAAACCTGAAATTGTTTCCAGGTCTAAGTACTCCTGCCACAAGGCTCAATGTTATCATCTTACAAGAACAGCTTGATATAAGGCTGAAGCAGACACAGGCATGTGAGGCAGGTATCTGCCCTGTGAGGTGTGAACTGCATAAACAGTGCTTTGTTGAGTTCTACTGAATGCATTCTTAGAGTCTGGCAGATACATGTCACATGGCAAGAAAATAGCAGACATAAGCTGAGGAGAAATACAGATAAGAATATTCCATGCATAAGGAGTTCCATCTACACATAAGCATCAAGAACGAGATGATGATGATGATGATGACAAAGACATGCAGATGTTTACACATATGTGTGTCACCTAAATATAAACAACTTTTCCAATTTTCACACATTGCCCACTTCAAAATACTACACTAAACATGCAGAAAACATCAATGCTACAAACCATTGAATTTAAATAAACTATAAGTCACTTAATTAAACACATCTGAGTTTATAAAATTAAAAGTCATAATATTTGAATGTCTTATTAGAATATGTCATGGACTACCTGATAAGACTTATTTTAGAATACAATGAACCATTAGTGATGCACGAATGTTCTTCTAATGTATTCACAAGCTTTCACCTCTAGACAAAATGATTTGTCAACTGCTTTGCATCAGGGATGAGATTCAAATGACTATCTCTGCTTATCAGATCCTGTACCAAAGCAGTATAGTATTTGGGATCAGGAAGGCTCTCATGGTTAGTACAGCTTCATGACATACCAAACAAAATATATTTTTATTCTTCATAACAAAAAATTAGGCCATACTGTATGGTTTACAGACATCAATCCTGTTATGTGCAAATACATTCCTGGACCCTTTTGTTTCTGACCATGCAAACACCAGTGTTCATAGTATGGAGGTACTGTAGGGTTGTGTTGGATTGACAACTACAGTACCACACACACATATATATAAATATTTATTGATGTCAAGATTTGTCGTACAGTCTGACAAGTGAGGTCGCGGCTTACTTGCTGTTATTTTACCGTCTGCAGATGAGTAGTGTTGATCATGGTGTAGAGCTGCTTGCCATGTCATGATGAGGCCTCCGGTAGGCCGCGGGCAATGTTGAACCACTGGCTACGCAGTTGTTTGGCGGAGGGTCCGCGGTGGAGTTGAGGAGGCTGCGACTGGTGCTGATTGCTGCTGCAGGGTGCTCGTCGAGTGGTGGTGTGCCTGGTCCACGAGGCTATGAGGCCGGGCAGTCGGGTGTCGTATCTTCTGTCTTCACGAGTCCTTTCTTGATGTGTTTGTTGACAGTTACTCCTTTCCGAATGAACTGCTTTTCGCTGGTCTGATGGCTTCTTTTATACAGGTCACTGCTGGTCAGCCTGCTATGCCATTGGCTGGTTGGCAGAGCTGATGGGCGTGGCTTTCAGAAGGTAGTTCCGCTTGTCAGGGGCAATTTTCTTTGTTTGTGGAAGTACATAGAGAAGCAGGGAGTGAGAGAGTGGTTTTCTGTGTGGGTTAAGCTGCTGCTGACTAGGTCGGTGTGTTGATTGGTATATGGACAGAGGAAGGAGAGCTGTGAGATGAAATGGGATTGAGTAGGTGGAGATGGAATGATATGTGGGTGTCCCCACATCAGTTTAAACCTAGCAATATAAATTAAAAACACATGTAATGGTTAAGTACAGTTTGGCCTATGCAGTTCCAAATGAATGCTTGTGTTTCACATGTCTCAATAGTCAAGGTGTTATTTACTGAATTCATGCTATTACACTACAAATCAAACTGAAATAATTTTTATTTTGTTTAATTAAGTACACACCTCATTGAATATAGTTTTAAATACAATTACCCTCCAAACAGATCTGCTTTACATGCCACCTATTTCGGCTCTATGATAAACATCAAATTTCATTGAAGTGTCTTGACCAGATTTGTATTGTGTGGTCATTTCATGCACTTTGTCCACACAACACATTACAGGATGGAGACATACTTGTTAATCAAAATCACTTTTAAAACAGTATCCTAAATTTTTGTGATGATTATAACAACAGAAATGACAAATATCTGCTAGCAGGCCTAGAGTGTAATGGTTCAAAACCTGCCATGAAATGTGATCCTGAGTCCCTTTTGTCATCTTATGGTCAGTTGTATAAGAAATTCCCTCGCAAAAAACCTGTACACATTTCTTGTCTCCCATGTCTTTAGTAGGTATTGAACCCATTCAATGCCCTAACAAAACTATATCACCTGCAAAATTATGAAGTTCCCCATTATGTGACAGTATGCTGTTCAACTACTTCACACTTCTTAGATCCCAATATTTCCTCAGCCATTTGTTTCCAAAGACGTGTGATTTATGTTCTTCTGAAATTATGAGGCAGTGTTTCACAATTATATGTAAGTGGCAAAATATTATTATTTTGTATAATTTGTTAAATATCATGTAAACTCCTTTCCATTAACTGACCAACCTAATACAACCAAACTTTATCAACAAATTTGTAAAGTAGGCTAACCTTACTTCTTTCCACTCCTCTTTTCACAACCATCTGCAGACATAACCTCAGCAGGTGGAATAGTCACATTTCAACTAAATAACCTAATGAACTCCTCTGTAATAACCCCAACAATGCCTGCAGGCTGAACAAGGAAAGGCTGACCTGGAAGAGGCTGTGAGAAGGCTCTGTTCAGAGAAGGCTGATCTGGAAAAGCAAGTTGTGGAATTGTGAGCTCGTGCTGATCAGATTGAACGATGCTCTAGTGAACAGATGTTAGCAGAGGAGAGGAAGCATGCAAAAGAAATTCAGTTCCTCAAAAGGACCAACTGGCAATTGAAGGTATTTCCCTGTACAACACAAATTCATTTTACACTTCCTCCATTGTTTAAATACTACCAGTTGATCTGGAATATATTGTTGTCCTCTTCCCCTAAAACACAAAAAATACAGAACCATAACTCTACACATTTTATATGGGTGTGAACCTTGGTATTTCTATGTAGGGGAGCATATACATTGAGGATGTTTATGAACAACATGCTGTATGGACCAAATACAGCCAAATCAACAAAACGGATAAAATGACATGATGAGAACCTCCACATATTGTATTCTTCACCAAGTAAAGTTAAAATAATTAAATACAGAAGACTAACATGGGAGAGACCTGTTGTATGTGTTGAAATAACAAAACATTAATAAATTTTGATTTGAAGAACATACAGGGAAAGTATCACTTGGGAAGTCCTAACCCTAGGTGGAATATATTCTGTACCTGTCAACTTGAATGACATAGTTTGGATTAGAGTCTGGTGATGGATTGCCATTAACAAGCCTAACAGGTAATTTCAACTGCCAACTGCTTAAGGATGCTCCTGCACTTGTTAATTAGTTCTTGCAGTATTTGGATCAAATTATATTTCTATTTAAAGGTTTAACAGAAACTACAATGCAGTTCAAATATTTTCTATTTGAGTTATTTGAATTTTGCATGTCTTCACTAACTGCAGATTCAAATCTATTGTTGCAGACTAAAGAAATGTGATGTCATATTGCATGTACTGTGCCAAGAGAGGTATATATCCTGCTGTCTCACTGAAGATACATCACATGAAATACACTTCATTATTTATGTAAGGAGACTTTCAACTGGACCCGTTCCCAACAACAAAACTGAAATTTGCCAGATAAATTTTAAGGTGATTTCAATACCATACTTCATCAAAATCAAATTAGTAGTTTTGGTGCTCAAATGTGGATACATGGCAAGCCTCTATTCCCCATAATTGGCTAACTTTATGGACTGCAAAAACAACAGGAAAGTCATTCAAAAATTGAAGGAAATCTTACAGTAACACATAAATCACATTCAGGACAACATACATTCAATGGTGCAACACTTGTTTCTGAAAAGGTAAAGTTGTCTCCACCCAGGGTATAAAGGCATATAGGTTGAGCAAAGGTATAACTCCACTCACTCTCAACCTCTGCATTAAAAGGAGGTGAATGGTAAACTGCACTACCAAGTTGTGTAACCCCCAGGCAAGTACTCTGGCACCTGGTAACCAGGAGGCTGGATGGGCCCCACAGCCAGTCTGTGGATGTTTAGGAGAACAAGAAAATCTCTTGCTCCTGCTGCAAATGGAACTCCGTTAACTTCTAACCCATAACCTAGTCACAATACTGACTATGCTATTCTGCCACCTACTTACTGCTCTAACTGAAACAAACATACATATTTCATTAAATTTAAAGACACATTTCAGTTCCCTGTAGTATAACACCATGGCATGCATTTAAACTTGTCTGCACAGGATGAATATTCACTGCAGTGTAAGTCTTACAGATTGATGTATCATCTACTGCTAGCGAATAACTTTAGTGTCTTTTTTTTTTTTGTTCCAGGACCAACTTGATGGCATTATTGCACCAAAGAAGTTATCAACTCATTGTAATTCATATTACATAAATCCACACACATTATTTTCGTTTGAATGCACATGACAGTGATTCACGAGGTTCTCATCATTTGTCCAGTGCTGCATGCCAGTCCATGAGAAGCATCACTATATGCATCAGATGTCAACTGCCAAGAAGTGTAGGGGAAAAAAGAACAAATGCAGGTGCAATTTATGCAGATTTGACATATGTCATATTAAATAGCATATAATAATGTACCATATTCTGAACACCAGTTCACTTGTGATGCATTCTTCTGGTGTTTATAAAAAAGCCATATTATGGACTTATTTTTCCTACATCCAGATACTGTGGTCTATCTAATTTCTTTTTCATATACCATAAAGAGTATGCCTTATTAGGTACAGGAATAAGACAAATGCAAGGCATCTACCACAGCAAAAGAATACAGTAAGTGGCAGGAACGTCATTGCAATGGATTTGAAATACCAGTCCCAGTGTTCCTGCACTTTTAGACTGCACACTACAGTAAATGTTTAACCATCATTCAAACACAAGTTCTCTCCAAGTATTTAGAACCATAACACAACATGGCTTGGTTTTTGTAACTCCATCAAGCACAGTCCTTCTTTAGACACTATCAGTTCCTCACCTGGTCAAGAAACATCCTGCATTGTATGGAACTCAAAGGTCCATTACAATAAGTCTCCTAGTCCTACTCCACTCAGTGTACATACACCACTCTGTCGGAACTATACTCATATATGGGTTACAGGTTGGGCCTCTGGCTTTCCACTGACCTTCTGGTGAAAATGGTGGGGCCCCTAGCAAAGAAAAAATGGAGCTCAAAGTTTTTCAATCTATTATTTTTAACATTTTAACATTTTGTGAGGTGATGGATGTGTTTTAATTGAAATTCTGATGTGGGTCTGTGATTTACACACTGGGTCATTTGAAGGCACTGCTTGTGCTAACAAGCAGACTCCCTGATGATAGGACCCCAGGAGTGCCAAAACATGTAGGAAAGAAAACTGTGTATCATATGTGTTTATTTTTCAGTGAACAAAAAGTTGGTTAGACAAATTGGAACAAGATTAAAATTCTGCTTATGTGAAGAGTATGATGAGGCAACTGATTAATGTAACAGTAATTTGTTAAACTACAAAGTATAGTTAGAGTAATTGACCCTAGGTTATTTAGCTTTGTGGAGAATAAACCTGTCACACTGTTCAGAAATATTTCTATCTGTGGATGCATATATCCAAATTAAGAAGACATAACTGCATTAATAATTTGAATCATCATATGCCTGTACAGTTCAATCACATGCACGTAATTTCACATAGAGAATTTTAGTCACAAACCCTGAAGGGAGGAGGCTGTTTGGGAGACATACATGTAGATTGGAAAATAATACTGAAATGGATATACTGTGTGTGAGACAGTGGAGGGAGAGTGTGGGCTGGATTCAGCTGGCTCAGAGCATGGTGCAGTGACAAGGCTATGAATACAGTTATGAACATTCAGATGACATCAAAAGCTTGCAGTTTATTAACCAGCTGAGTAATTTCTCAACCATAACCCCATTCCAAGAAGAAAGGTGGTTAGGAAACGTGATACAGTACATTTGAAACCATGCACAGGAAAGACACTCCTTAACTGATTACACTACACCACCAAGTGAAAACCTCAAGTGGAAGAGGGAAGGGCTTTTCCTTGAATATACTTAAACACACACATATATGGTACAAAACTGTAGACTCTTATCCATTACAAGATTTACTATATAACCAGCTTTTAAGGAATGTGCTGTATTTAAGAGTATTACTTCCACCATGGGGACTTAATCTACAAGGGTGATCCAGAAAATAAGTTCCGTTTGCGAATATTGCCGCTGCAGTGCTGTGGTCATGATGGTGCACATGCGTGCCAAGTTTGTTGATTCTGTGGCAAGGCAGAGACACAATTTGCAGACATTCGAACAGTGTTTATGCATCATGCTGTGTGTGTTTATAATGTTTAAGAAAATAGAGAATCCTGCGACATGTAAAATGCGGTCTGTAATCTGTTTCTTGAATGTGAAGAACATGAAACTGGCTGAAATTCATCGTCAACTTTGTGACATGTATGAAGAACATGCCATGAGTAGTTCAACTGTATGGAGATGGGTGCGACTGTTCAATGAAGGATGCGAAAATGTGCATGATGATCCCTGCAGCGGCTGACCATCTGTGGTGAATGAAGATTTGGTGCATGCTGTTGAAGAGAAGATTAGAGAGAACAGACATTTCACCATTACGTCACGTTTCCTGCATTTTCATCAAAATTCACGGTCACTTCTTCATGAAATTGTGTCTGATAAACTCAAGTTTTGGAAACTGTGTGCACGCTGGGTGCCACAGATGCTTACAGAAGAATACAATTTGAAACAGCAGGCCAGTGTGTTGGACTTTCTGACACAATACAGTGAGAAAGGCGATAAATTCCTGAGGCATGTAATCACAGGGGACGAGACATGAGTGTCGCACGTGACCCCTGAAAGCAGCAGTCCATGGAGTGGAGGCACACTTTATCGCCAACAGAGTCAAAATTCAAGCAGACCACTTCAGCTCTGAAGATCATGTGCACAATGTTTTGGGACAGAAAAGGCGTTCTGCTTGTGGAATTCTTGCCTCAAGGCTCCACAATCAATGCAGGTGTCTGTTGCAACACACTTCAAAAATTCCGCTGTGTGGTCCAGAATAAGCAACGTGGAATGTTTAGCTGGGGTGTTGTGATGATTCATGACAACACCCGCCCACACACTGCAACACAAAATCTCATCACGACATTTGGCTGGGAACAATTCAATCACCCCCCCTACAGCCCAGACTTAGCGCCAAGTGATTTGCATTTGTTCCTGCATCTTAAATCCTTCCTTGCTGACCAGTGGTTCCACGAAGACAATGAGGTCAAAGAATCCGTTACCACGTGCTTTGCATAGCAGGCAGCATCATTCTACAATGAAGGGATACAAAAACTGGTGCAGTGCTATGACAAGTGCCTCAGGAATGGTAGAAAATGTGTCGAAAAGTAGTGCACAGTATGTACATCAAATGGCAATATACATGGTTTGTAATATATTCTTGTTTTTTCCTAATAGCCCATTGGAACTTACTTTCTGGATAACATATGTACAAATAAAATGTATTTATATGCACACAGAAGGACTAGAAGCACTGTATTTGCCACTGTCATGGTGTCCTTTATATTAATATTATTCATAATATGTAACTTATTCTCTTGTTCCTGTTATTAAATATACAACCTTCATATACTACAATGAGTACTGCAAATTGTAATAGTTTCTATCGCAATAACGATACCCAACTTTAAAATTCCATTATCCAGCAGCCACAAAATGCTGTACAAATGGCAATCACTGACTGTAAATACTCATGACACATCCACAATGGATGCAAGGATGTGAGGACGTACCATACACAAGGATGGACAAAAAAAATCAGGATGTGTTTGGACTTCAAGCACTGAAATATTACTATGTGGTATCAATATCACTGCACATATATTTTTAAACAACGTCTTAAAATTTGTAAATACATATATCCAACTAATAAAACACCAGTTCAAGGTAAGAAAATGCAGACTCTCTAATCAACATCACAGAAAATTGAACAAAAATTATTTTATGAAACTGAACTGTTCACTTCATGGTTCATTATAACACAATTATAAAATTTACACTGTACATGCACCTTCAAAGCTGTGGTAGGACTCTGTGGAATAACAATACTTGCACTATACAACGTATCAACAGCCGCAGCAGAACTGTATGAATTCTCATTGATAGCTGCGGCTACGAAATTATGGACAATACAACATTAACCACGTCATGTCCATAAAGCCACAACTGCAGTTAATACTTATTCATCCCAAATATGCAGAACTTTCTAATAAGCATTTTCTATTGGTTATTAAATAAATCCTGACAAATATGTCTCTATGGATTATTATAGAGTAAAATGTTTCATAATTGTACAATTATGAAACAAATAAAAATGAATAGTGAATGTGTTAGGTTAAATACTTAAATCTAGCAGAATGTGTTCAATGATCTGTTAAGTAATTTTAAAATTCCTGAACTCCCACACCACTAAAATCTGTGATGTGTTCAACAGACCATCTTCATTTAAAAAAAAAAACCCATCAAAAATATTATTTGGGTCAAATATAATAAAAACATACAAAATACTTGTCACAAAAATAAGAGATATGTAGGTGGCCAATCAGTGCTCACCACTACCACACCAAAAACACGAAGCTTTCTTTATTACATGTTATCAACATTTTTAAAACATGTCTCACATGTTTTGCACAGTGTTATACTCTCTTTTTGTCACAACACAGCAAACAGCCTTAGAAACTTCTGTCATAGTGATAGAGTCAATTAAGGCAGTCTGATAATTCCAGACAAAACTTGGATTATTATAAAAATATGCTGATTGGTCCCATCACATATCTTTCACATTCTTCTTTTTTTTGGTCAACTGTAGCATTAAAATCCCACACCTACCACCATGAGAAACAGTAAATGATATTAATGTGATATCTGTTATGTTATCACCAAGTTGTGATATTTCAGTGTGATGACTTGAGTGATATATATGCTGA
>Ga0131853_10023803_pt1 | contig 11055 bp, 9 predicted proteins | sample TergutLab28metaG_FD_92764 | JGI IMG/M metagenome (GOLD analysis project Ga0131853, IMG submission 92764) | Labiotermes labralis P1 segment gut microbial communities from Petit-Saut dam, French Guiana - Lab288 P1 (version 2) (version 2) | ecosystem: Host-associated > Arthropoda: Insects >...
CAAATGTGCTTCCTACATGCAATTTGCTTTGAACACTACCTCTTTTTAAACATATTCTTGCACATTTTTCTAAACAAAAATTCATATTCATATCTTTACTAATTGTTTGCACAATTTTCATTTTGTTCTTCAACTCATTTTCATTTCTACCTAACAGTTTCAGGTCATCCACATACAACAGGTGACTTATTTTCCTCTCAGTTCCATTATTATTATTATTCAGATGTACCATACCACTCGATTTTGTTAGTTATTGATTTAGTTTCCAGTGCATTGAATGTTCCCTCTGGCTTGGTATTTGCCATGTATACAAAAATCTCATCACTGCTGGTATTTTATCTGTCTGTGTTTCTGTTACATGCACTGAGTGTGGACATATTTGTTTGAGTACAGTAATTACTTTTGATGTCCTTAACACATGGAATTTTAAAAAAAGTGGTATGTTATGGATCACTGCCTACAGCCCCAATCTTGCACCCCGTGATCTACAACAGTTGCTGACTTGAAGCAAGTGGTGTGTTTACAGACACCTGACGCCAGTTATTTGTATGCCAGGATACAACTCTTGGTGCTATAGTGGGACAAATGCATAGATATAAGTAGTGAGTTAAATCTGCTATCGATGTGCGATGTGTAGATCTCGGTCATTATAAGCTTTTAGGAATCTTGTCTTTGTTACTTTGTGTTTTGAAACTCATTTTTCCTTTTTTTAAAATTTGTATTACCATGTTTTGAAATTCATGTAATATTTTCCTCATTTCTTTACTGGTGTAGTCTTGGGGAGCCTGGAATCATGCATGTAGAGCAGCTGCTATACTACTGTGATGTGTGTCATCAAATGTTTCCTCTTCAGTTGATGCTGAACCCTCATCCATGCCTACATAGTGCACAGCAGTTACGTACATGTGATGTGTGTAGTAAATCATTCAGTAGTAGGAGTGTTCTGAAGACACATTTGTGCATGCATAATGCAAAGTTTCCATATTGCTGTGATTACGTAAAACGCTGTTTGATCATTAGGATGTTCTGAAGAGACATCAACACATACGTAATGGTCAGCGTCCATATCGCTGTGATGTGTATACTAAGTCTCTCAGTAAGAAGTGTAATCTGAAGATGCATCAACTAATACAATTGGGGACTGTCCATATAAATGTGATGCATGTAATATGTCATTCAATGATAAGGGTACTCCGAAGAAACATAAAGTGATACATAGCTGGGAGCATCTATTTTCCTGTGATATGTGTAATAAGAGATATGTTCTCTTAATGTGTGTGTATACATAGTGTAGAGCAATGACATCACTGTGCTGGAGAGTGTTCATTTCGCTGTGATGTACATAGGAAGTCGTTAAGTCATAGGTGAGTTGTGTAAAGACATCGAAACATACTAAGTGGTGAGAAGCCATTGCAATGTGATGTGTGTATTAAGTTGTTCAACAGTGGGGGTATTTGAAAACATAAATTTGTGCATAGTGGGGAACTTCCATTTTCCTGTGTTGTATGTAGTAAGTCATTTAATAATAAGGGTAATCTTAAGACACATCAACAAGTACTTACTGGGGATCATCCATATTAGTGTGATGTGTGTAAGAAATCATTCAGTAGTATGAGGGTTTTGAAGACACATAAACACTGTTAAGCATCCATATAATTGTGATGTGTGTAGAGTGTCATCCATAATTAAGATAATCTGGTAAGACATCAGCGTGTACATACTGGGGTATGCCCATATTCCTGGTATTTGTGTAATAAGGCGTTAGCGACGAGTAATTTGAAGACACATCAACATGTACATAGCGGTGAGCTGCCATGATCCTAATATTGGTGTAATAAGTTATTTGGTATTAAGAGCCATCAAGAGAAGCATAAACACCTACATGCAGGGGGTCATCTAAACTCCTGTGATAACTGAAAAGTCCGATGTATTAGTTGGATTTGTATGAATAAGTGCTGGCATATAGATACCTGGAATGATATGTGTGATGAGACAGTAATGAAAGTGAATTTGAGATACAAGGTACACATAATCAGAATGGTCCGTAATTCTGAACAGTAATTATGTAGTGCAAAATGTCTCTGGCTGTGTATGTGTAATATATTTCTGCTGACAGAATCTTTGTGAACTTATACATATGTAGTGTCTGCATATGTTTTGTAAGACTGAACTATATTTATTTGTACATAGCAGTTTGACAAATGGTAATGTTTCTTGTATGTGGGATGTGCTTGTGTTGAATCATGGCTGGGACACCAACTACTTGGAGTGAAGCAAGATTTGAGGTTTCGCCAGTGTTGATGTTGCGGCTTCCTTTGGAATGTCAGAAATCAATAACCATACTACTGGGCTTAACAATTCAGAAGCTCTGAATCCTCATGGTGATTGAAGTTTGTCATGGTTTATCTCAGTTCCTTCATTTCAATATCTCTGAAATTCATGTGCTTTCCATTGCTGTAATAGTTCCACATGTTTACATTTTGTGATCTGTGATGGTGAGAGACATGTTAATATATTGGAAGGACTATTCATAGTCCTGTGTGAAAGAATGATGTGGAAATATTGTGGGCATGTTTTAATTCAACATCTTTCTGATGCACATTTTGTAGACTTGTAAACCATGTGGGAATGAACCAGCATTAACTGTGGGAATGTTGTGATATTTTTTGGTAATAATGAAAGCTTGTTTATGTGTGTTAATCGATTTGTACAGCCTGATGATGGCTTGTAAAAGCCACAACATGTAGCTGTTGTTAAATATAAGTTGTGTTGGTCAGAGGATTTATTGGTTTAGAACCTGACATGGCTGACTGAATTTATATTATAAATTAATGTATCCCCAACCACTATTCCTAACTTAAATTGTGTGCTCTTCTCTAATGTTTAATTTCAATGAAATGTTCATCTCACTCTTAGTTTAGTTCAACTTGTTTGTTTTACATAGTTAAGTTGTCTTCCCATGTATATTAGTTTACCTCAGCAGTCTGTTCATTTAAGTGTTCTGACAAAAATAGCGTGTTTTATCCCCAGCATTCCCATACATGGTACATTCCCTGCCTATCTTTCTTTCTAGTTAATAGTGTCATGTTAGTTTTGTCCCCACATCAGCATTTTGCCATATGACAGAAGATTTTGTATTTCATCTGCCATTTCAGAGCTGCTAAGTGTTCTTATGTTACTTAAGGGAGGGACTGAGGAGAAACTATGTTTATTTTGATTCATCATGGCATTTAGGATGAGCTGGCTTAGTGTAGTTGGTAGAGGGACTTGGCTATGGGCTGTACAGTCTGGGGTTCAAATCTCTGCAGGGGCAGAAAATTTTTCTCTTCTGTAAGATGTGCAGACTGCCTCTGGGGGCCACCCAGCATCCTGTTTAATGGGTACTGGGATTTCTTCCTGGGGGTGAAGCAGTTAGGGTGTGAAGTTAGCCACTCACCATCATGGATAAGAATGAGCAGAGCTATACCTGTACTGCTTCGTGGTGTGGACAGTGAAGTCCTTACCATTACTGTGACATTTAGTCTAATAGGCTAAGATTCTTTAATTTAACTTCATTTACAGAGAAAAGTGCAAGTATCTCAGACACATACACTATTTTCCATACAGCATCAGCTGTGCGTCACACGCGTAACTTGGGCAAACAAATGGTTGTTATTGAGAACTCAAGTTGTGCAGTGTCCTTTGCTTTTTTACATAATAAAATATTTTGCAAAAATTATGTGCAGATCTCAGTACATTATTATGTGGATTTCTGGTTGTGCACTTTTCATGCTGTTATAGCTTTTTTTTTTGTATGTATGGAATATCATAGTTTTAGGGTGTGAACTACGGAATGAGTAGCTGAGAATCTGTGCCTTGATTCCTATGTGGTAAGGCATTTTTATCTTCTCTGCAATATTTAGAAGAGGTCTGAGGTACACCGAACATCTTGCTCAGTTGATAGACTATGGGTACCTTTGTCAGGTACCTTAGAAAGAACCGTTATTAATGAGATAAGCCTGCAATTTGTCATACTAATTTGATCTCCTTTCTTTTAAAGTGCTTCTGCAATTTTAAGATGGTCAGAAGAGATAACCAGTATATAGTGAGTGATTATAAATGTAGATTAATTGGTGTCTAATGATAGATGCTGAAGCTTTTAATATTTTACTTCTTATTTCAAAATAGTCTGATCTTATTGGTTTCAGGGACTGTATTATCCTTTTTTATCTCAGCTTCATTGATTGGCAGTATTTTTATGCTGGGTAATTTCAGGAAGTGAATCTTTTAGAATTTAAATAGCATCTCCTTTCTCACCTAGTAGACTGTTTAATTTTCCAGTAATTGTTATAAAGATAGTATTGAAGGCATTGGGCACTTTGGTTGAATCCTTCAATATTTCATCTTTCACAAGTATTAAGCTGAGAGCCTGTTTCTTTGAATGTCCTTTTCTGGCATTTATTTGTAATGCTCCATGTTTTTATTTTATTAGATTTTGCTATAAGTCCACTGTGGCGTTGTTTCTTAAAATCTGCTATACCGTTACGATTATACAGTTCTTAATTAGCAAGGTTTGTAGATAAAGTTCGTTTGCATTTTCGGAGACCTTAATAGACACAATACGGTCATGGAGTATGTTTATTCAGTGTGATAAGTCACTGTAGCCAACATACATAAGCACTCGGAAAGTGACCCATTTGTGTGTAGTAGCCACTTGCGTTTACATACAGCCTTAGAACATGTACGGCGCATGGAGACGCGTGGTTTACATTCGTCATCATACCCCCATCACATGATTTTGAAGCCTTTTAATGAAACTTCGGCGTCATTGCGTGTGCGCGCATATTGGCAGTGATGATATTCTGTGATTATTCGTTGCCGTTCTGTGTACGTGTGCGTGTAGCATCTACTGTCGGTGCAGGTGCATACCGACGGCTTGTGCAGTAATCCGTGGTGTAACCGTAATACCGTCACTAGGAGCCTGCAATTTGTTGCGTTGTTTGGTTTTTGTAGGTGTGTGTTAATTGAATTTCGGAAATTCGGGTATATCTTGTCGTTCTCCTGGAATGTTCGCTATTACTGTTGCTTGTACTGCAGTTACATATATGATCTGTGGTTACAACTGTCATTCGAGATGTGTGTGAGTAAATAGTTCGATAATACTAGCGAAGGAACGTGCCAAAGTATTAAGCACTTTTGATTTTCTGTCAGTTGTTTACGTTGGTCATGTCCTGATGAACATAAGCCATTTTAATTTGCCAAAACACTGATAAATCAGTAATAATGAATATGGATTATGAAATGTTGAGTGGTCTCATGAATGATGCCAAAGTCTGTCCAGTAACTACCAGTAATAAGCTTGTTTAATAGTCCGCGTTCCGTGATATTTGTTCTCCATTTCCCATATTGTTTTAGTGAAGTCTTTTGAAGATGACTACTCGCCCCCACTGCTTATAAGGTTAATAATGAGCAGTGTAGTGTATCCAGTTTGACATATGCCTTCACGTTATGCACAAGGACTATATAACTTTTAAATTAACAGTCAGCCATGAAACTTCCTGTAATAAGATAAATATTTAAATAGCCGTTGTATACAAAGGTATTGTACATGCAATGCCTGTCAGAGAGGTTATGCACCCTTGCCTTGAAAGCTGCATCATATTAAAATGTTTTGTTGTGGAATTAGCTGTTGTATGTACTGTGTCTTCTTTTGCCCATACACTGGAGGTGTAAGAAATTTATCGTTTAATAGAAATATCTTTTGTTAATAATTTTACAGGAGGACCTTGATACAGTCAAAGAAGAAAATTATATGAATTGATCCGTTTAAAACCCAGTTTATGTAAATACTTATGACGTACACGTACCTTTAACCTTTTCCAGGAAAAGGGCTGAACTTGAAGTGAGCTTCTTGTTGAAATTTTGGAGTGGTGGTCAATTTGTATGCATGTGTTTGTCAGCTGTGAATTTTCCTTTGGTAACATAAAATACTTAAAAAAGCTGTTGTTGACACATGGGGATTGAAGATTACAGGCATGATAGGCTGTATACCTCAGTTTTAGCACAGGAAGTTTCATGTACATTTTCTCAACATTAAAGGGTTTTTGTGTTATCTTTCAGCACAGAACATTTCCAGACGTTTGGTATTTTGAAAATTTTTGGGTTAAGATTATCAGATACCAGTTATTCTGGAAAGTTTGGTGTTGGTGTTTCAGCCGTCTTTTGCAATGTCTCTAGTGCTGCTAGAACATTCCAGTGTGTAATTAGCTGTTGCACATACTGTGTGTGTGTGTCCTGTAATTTTATTACCTTTTATTAATAATTTTGCAGGAAAACAATACAATTAAAGTAGAAAGTAATGTGACTGTTGTAACTGAAGAAGACTCCCTTGGCATAAAGCCTGATGAGGTGTATGCACATACTGCATTTTGTGTGAAAATTGCTGAACCTGAGGTGAGCTTATTTCTGGACAAATTTTGGCATGTATTTGATTTTTTTTTTTTTTTGTTTCTTTCCTGGTACAATTTGTTTGTAACACAACTTTAAGTTCAGGGAATGTTTGCGATGCTTTAAATGCAGAATGATTATCAGGAAACTGCATTTTAAAGGTTTAAGTCTTTCAGGGATGTTGTGTCTTGTTGGCTATTAGTGATCCATGTTTTGGTGGTGCCTTGTGTTGGGGTATATTTGTCTCTGTTGAGGTCTATTCCTGTAACAAATTCTTGAGTCCTCAAGATGTGAGTCAGGACACCATGAATGTTACGTACATGGAACTGCTATCAGCCTGAAGATTCCTGTCTTCAGGGATGAGATGTCATGTAGATTGTTATATGAGTAGAAACATTTCAGGGTAGCTTGCTGTCCAGGTCTTCACAGTAGTCTAATAATACCTGGTAGTGTTCTTGGACTATTCTCAAGATGGTTGTGGGAAGGTTCTATAACATGTCAGTAACTGTTTGCCAGTCACCACAGGTTTAACGTCTCAGAGGACGTGAACCTTCAGCATCAGTGCTGTGAGAACCTCCAATCCCAGAGATATGTTCTTTTTTGTGCAATAAGAGAGCACAGTCATGATTGAGAATTGTATATTGATTTTACAGAACTGTATGGATTCACCGAAGGTTGAACCTGGTTCATGTAGTGAGACGTATGCAACATCTTCTTGTGTTGAAAATCAAGTCATAGGTATAAAAGTAGAGGAGGGCTCAAATGTAGAGGAGGAGGAGGAGGATCCTCTGCTAATACCATTTACACCAATAAAGTCTGAATGTGAGGTGAGTGTCATATGTGTTGTTCATAGAGGAAATATATAGATGTCCAGGATTGTGTAGTATCTTTCCCCACATCTGTCTCTGTCCAAGTGAAAATAGCCCTGCTGTGGTGAATGGATTTTGGGAGTTTTTACCATAAATCTGGGAGGAGTGTATCTTGTTGGACATTAACTGTGGAATCTCATTTCCATTTTGTTTTAAGCAAGTTTTATCTTACATGAAATTAGGTGTTGAATAATTTAAAAAATGTTTCAAACAAATGGTATGCTGTAGGATTGTTGCTTTGGTTCTTTGCACGTCCATTTCAGTAATATTAGTGACACTGATTTCCTCACATAGTTTTTGTGATTCATTTGTTTGGTACAATGAATAGAGTTGGTGCTATTGTTAAGTACCTGTAACAGGATAGGTGTGATGGTTCTCTAAAGATTTTCAGCAGTTCTTGACTCTTTATATGGACGTGTGCAGGTGTAGTCCATTGCCTGTAGTAGCTTATATTTGCTATAAGCAAAAAATAAGAACTTTAATAGTTAATGTGGGATCTTGAACTACATTATCATCATTGACTTGTAAAGATTGTTCTTGTCAGGTATATGTGTAGTTGATAAATTATTGTTGTCCTCATTGAAGACCAATGGTTATTCATCATCTGTTGCATATTTGTTACTTTTTATTGGTTAGTTTATTTATCCATTAACTGTTTGTCAGTTTAACCACTCTGCATTTTAGTCCTGTTTGTGTTGGTTATGTGGGAGTGCACTGTGTGTTGGGTATTGTCCATTGTCTGATATATATTTCATATACATAACATTTCAGAAGCTGGCTGAGTTATCATCAGTTGATTGTCATTTTGAAGAATTTTTTGTTATTTTTTTTGTGAGATTAGTGGTGATACAGAATTTCTCACTAATCTCAGCCTTTAACACAGCAACACTGTTTTATATGCCTGCGTTCGAGTCAGTACTGTGTTTTCCCGCATGTTTCAGTCTGCCTTATTTTAAAGAAACAGCCTCGAACATGTTAGCAACTTCGTGGATAGTGATTTGTCTGTTTTCGAGGACAAGTTTTTTTTTTTTATTTGATTCACATATTCATCTGTGTTACTTGTCCATGCAGATAGATGTCTTGAGTGTTGGGCATCTTCAGCAGAGGTCACATTGCCCTTGGTGTGGGAAAACAACTGAAAACTGGTGTTCTTACTCTGACTTGCTCTCCAAAACCACTTTGAATATTTGCAAGTTTCCTTTGCATTTTTTGCAGTGTAAAGCAAAATTTAGTGCAGGTGTTCTGTTTTTTTTAAATATGCAAGTTTCAAAATTTCAATTGGACAACATGCTTGTCTGTAAGAACACATTACTCAATATTCACATGTGCTGCAGCCTTACTCTAAGCAGGAAATAACCCAGCTGACTCTACTCTATCTACATATACTGGTAGAATTCATTCAGCTGTTAGTAATGTCATTTCACATACAGTGTAGAAACTGTTCAGTTGTGCTGCACGTGAAGTGTTGACACTTTCCATCTGTTGCAAACTTTTTCTCCTTTAACTTTTTTTTGTGAGGTGGGGGCACTTAAGCCTGTGAGCAAAATGTACAGGTATATGGCCTAAACTGCTTGGTGTGGGGTGATTAATTTTAGCAGTTCTTGCATTTGTACACCCACTACTATATCACCCCTAACACTTCCTTGTTCATGTCCACTTCCACTTCATCTTCTTGCCCCCCCCCCACCCTTTTTTTTTTGTTTATTATCACTTTCAAAACCTTACCTTAGTTCGTGTATTGTGTAATATCTGCCTATGTACGAGTATATATACCATGTATTAATGTGGGCATGCTTCTTGTAATATAATTACTGTTTTATTTCACTTATATTTTGTTTTCATGCTTATTTTTCCATGTTTTGAAATTTATGTGATACTTATATCATTTCTTTACCAGTGTACTCTGACTGAACCTCAACAGATACATAGTGAGGAGCATCGATACTTCTGTGATGTTTGTCATGAAGTGTTTGGTCTTCAATCTACGTTAGATAGTCATCAGTGTATACGTAGTTTGGGGCATCCACATATGTGTAATGTTTGTAAGAAGTCATTCAGTAGTAAGAGTGTACTGAACAGACATAAACGAACTCATAGTGGTGAACGTCCATATCACTGTGATATGTGTAATAAGTTTTTCAGTGATAAATGTACTTTGAAGGCACATAAACTAATACACAGTGGGGAACATCCATATCGCTGTGATGCATGTAATAAGTCATTCAATAATAAGGGCACTCTGAAGAATCATAAAGTGATACATAGTGTGGAACGTCCATTTTCCTGTGATGTGTGTGGTAGGTCGTTCAGTGACAAGATTGTTCTGAAGAGACATAAACAAACACATAGTGGGGATCGGCCTTATCACTGTGATGTTTGCAGTAAGTTTTTCAGTACAAAGTGTAATCTGAAGATACATCAACTAATACATAGTGGGGAATATCCTTATCACTGTGATGAATGTAATAAGTCATTCAATAATAATGGAACGCTGAAGAAACATAAACTGATACATAGTGGGGAGCGTCCATTTTCCTGTGATGTGTGTAATAAAGCATTCAGTGACAAGAGTAATTTGAAGGCGCATCAGCAAATACATAGTGGGGAACGCCCATTTTTCTGTGATGTTTGTCACAAATCATTTAAAAGGAAGAGTGATCTGAAGACACATCTGTATATACACAATGGGAAGCCTCCATATTGCTGTAATATGTGCAATAAACCATTCAATAATAAGAGTAATCTGAAAAAACATGAAATATTACATAGAGGAGAGCATTCAGTTGCCTGAGATTTGTGTGATGAAGACATTTCACTGTGATGTGTGTAATGTGTAATTAAGTTGTAAAAGTTACCTGAAGACACATGAGTGTTTACATGCTGGGGAATGCCCATATAACTATGATGTTTGTAGTATGGCATTCAGTGATGAGTAATCTCAATATACGTTGGTGTGCATATAATGATGATCAGTCACCTGACTTATGTCTGCAGTAATTCATTAATACACATGCACACGGACATGCTGGGGTTGTTGATACCACTGTAATGTGTGTAATAAGCCATTCATTAATAGGAATTTTATGATAGACACAAATGTATGCATATTGGCAACCGTCAGTATCACTTGGTACATGGGACAAGTGTGGTAGCACAGTGGTTAAGATGCTGTGCTACAAATCGGAAGGTCGCTGGTTCAATCCCAGCTGGTGTCAGTGGATTTTTTATTGATATAACATCCTTCCAATCGCTCTATGGCCCTGGGGTCTATTCAGCCTCTAACAGAAATGAGTACCAGGAGTATTTCCTGGGGGTAAGGGTGGTCGGTGTGTAAGGCTGACAATCTACCACCATCCTGTGCCGTTGTCACGAAATCTGGGAACCTTAACTTCCTGGAACCTTCTGGGCCTGTCCAGGCCTGTAATGGGTCTGCCTTACCTTTTCCATTACCTTTATATGGGACAAGTTCCTCTGTATTATGAGTAGCCTGAAGGAGTGTTGAACCATGCAGTGGACCTATAATTCAGAACATGTATATGATTCTGTTTTGATATCAACCCTGCTATCAGCCTGTACATATTTTGTGTCCACAGGACAGTCTTGTAGGAGTGGAATAATTTCATGCATACATACTGAGCAAATTTTTAATTTTTCACCGTGCATGTTGAATCAATATACATTCATTTAAAATACCAACAAATGCACCTTGTCTTTAAAATATTGTAAAACCTTATTTGGTTAAAACACTTTAAAAACATTC
>Ga0131853_10023804_pt1 | contig 11054 bp, 11 predicted proteins | sample TergutLab28metaG_FD_92764 | JGI IMG/M metagenome (GOLD analysis project Ga0131853, IMG submission 92764) | Labiotermes labralis P1 segment gut microbial communities from Petit-Saut dam, French Guiana - Lab288 P1 (version 2) (version 2) | ecosystem: Host-associated > Arthropoda: Insects >...
CAATAATTGAAATGATAAAGTTGCCTTCTGTCGTAAATAAAAAGCCTGTAGAAGCTGCGAATATAAAAACTAACAGCGTTTGCAAAAACATATAGATATTTTCAAATCCCAATACACCGGGAGTAAGTATTCTAGCGTTTGTCACTGTTTGAAAGGCAACGGTTGAATATCCCACACATATAGAAACCAACAAAATCGCTAAAATTGTCGGAAACCTAAGCCATAGATTATACTCCAAATGCTCCCCTGCGCCCACAAAAAGAAAGAGCGTAATCAGTAAAGCTAAAATTCCACCAAGGATAAGCAGCACTACTTTGGGTCTTTTCCCCACAGCTTCTCTAAAACAATTTAGGCGGGCGAAAAATCTTTTTATGCCATGCAGTTTTTTTTCTTGCGCTATTTCTTGTGTTACTTCTTCATTGTTCATGCTGCTCCACGCCTCCTCTTAACTAAAAGTAACACCAAAAACAACACTGCACCCAATATACCCACCGTCAAACTAATAGGCACTTCAAACGGCCATATTAAAAGTCTTGAGATTATATCACAAATCAACAAAAAAATTGCCCCTGCAAACATAGTAACAGGCAAAGACCGTTTGATATTATCACCCATATAAATAGAAACTAGGTTTGGTATAACAAGCCCCAAAAACGGTATCAAACCCGCCACTAATAAAACCAGCGTTGATATTATCGCAACAATGACAAGCCCTATAATTATGGTTAGACGGTAGTTAAGTCCTAAATTCTTTGATGCGCTCTCACCCATTCCAGCAAGCATAAACCAATTGGCAAATATAAACGCTATAATTACAAATGGTATTGTTATAAGTATCATCTCATACATACCCGAAAGCGTAAGCGAAAAGCTGCCCATAAGCATAGCCGCAAGATGCTGTACGCCGCCCTCCGTCTGTAATGCGATAACCGTTGCAACTGCCCCTATAACGCTGCCGTATATAATACCTATAAGCGGAATAAGTGCCGCGCTTTTGACTTTTATCCTTTCTATAAAAAATATGAAAAGCAGAGTCAAAGCTAGCGTTATTACAAACGAAAAAATGCCTTGCACCCAAAAACTTGCAAGCGGCACAATCAATAATGATAATAATACTCCCAATCTTGCCGCATCTAGTGTCCCCGCTGTCATAGGCGATACATATTTGTTGTTAGTTATCGTCTGCATAATAAGCCCGCTAACGCTCATTCCCACGCCTGCCACTATAACGGCAACCGTGCGCGGTATTCGGTGATGTATGATAACGCTGCGGGCAGTTTCGTCCCCTCTAAAAAAATCTATAAGTGATATTTGCATAACCCCAACAAGCATTGACACAATAATCAAAATAAATAAAACACCGCCTAAAATCGGCAATATCCACCTAAGTTTTTTATACCACTTTAACTTTTTATTTGCGCCTTGGGGATTCGGCGTTTTATTCTGTTCTACTTGTTCTACAACTTGTTCCATAATTTTTTTAAGTTAGCCTATGCTAACCCAAAAGACAAAAATAAAGGGCATTTTGGTTAGCCTATGCTAACTATTGTACGCCATCTTGATTTACTTTGTCAAACAAATATATATGGTTTTTGAAAATATTTTTTGTGCGTATTTATAATAATAAAAGGCATTAACCCGCTTAAATAAAACAACCCCGTAGAGGTGACTTATCAATCATCCATACGGGGTTTAAAAGCTTTTATTTCAAAAATTCTTTTGTTTTTTACATTTTATTAAGCAAACAGCTTTTTCATTACGGCAAATACATTCTCGACTTCGTCTGCACCTAAAGAGGCAATGTATTCGGTTAGTTTTTTGTGATTGTCCCCGTCTTCCCTTTCGGTGACTAATAGTTTGGTATAGGGATTAAAATACACTATGCCTTTTGCGTTTAAGTCATTCATGATTTTTGTGACTCTGTCCCTATGGTTTGACACCATCGAGCGATATTTATTTTGCAATCGCAAGCCTAGTTTACTATCTCCGCAGCAAAGTTTTGAGATAGTAGCTCTGACCGAAATGCCCTTGCCCTTTGCAATCAAAATTTCTTCGACAAGATTAACAATCTCGCTTTCATTAAAAAGCTCAAATCTATCTCTTTGCGCGCCCTTTAGCTGAATCCCTAAATCCTCGGCTAAAGAAGGCACAAGCTCAAACATTTTTAATTGGCTGTAGTAATAGTTGCGCACACTATTGACACTGCGCCTAGCTTCCTCCGCCGTCTTCATAAATGCCCACGACAGTCCCCTGCCGCTCTCTGCCGCCTCATATGCATAAGCAAAAAGCCGCTTAGTTTGTTCTATACTCCAATTGTTTTCCATAATGTACTTTAATTCCTCCTAAAGAATTTAGTTAGATTATGGACAACAAGAAGATTTTTATACATGAATTTATAATTATTCGTATATAATGTTGTATGGAAAAGAATTATGAAACTGAAACAGACATTTTTGTTTTTATCAAAACAGACTTTCCGTCTGCCTTTTTGCTAAACGGCATTTTTTGCGAAAAAGCAGACGGCTTTGAATATAGCGCAAAAGCGCCGTTATATGTCACCGTGCTGCCGCTAGAGGCGCATTTATTGCCATACACCGTAAAATTGGTAAACGGCAAAGCTTTATCAAACGAAAAATTATGCGCGTCCTTTATGCGCGGCGATAAACTGATGGTAAAATTATTCGAGCGGTATAATTATATGTATAGCGCAACAAAGAATGACGAGCGCGTAGGTGCTACAATTCCCGAGCGGTTATTTAATGCCGTAAAGCAAAAAAATTATAGCAATGCCAGAAAATTTTTAAGCGAAGGACTTAGTAGTTCGGTTGATGATAATGGATTGGACGCATTTTTTGACTGTTATACCGCCATTGTAAAAGACGAATTTGAAAAAGATATTTTAGGTAATGCAAGCAAATATTATCTAATCACCGCAAACAGCGAAGGTGTCGCGTTTAAATTTGATATCAAAGACGGCTTAGTGGATAATATTGTAGAAAGTTAGATTACCTGTTCCTCTTCTTCTCTCTTTTCCTTTTTGGTATAGTCACTAAATATGCGCCCAGCCACCAAACTAGGCAGAAAAAGAGCGATTGGGATAAAATCAGCAGCAGCATAAGTCCTACAAAAACAAAGTCTGCTGTGATTGAAGCAAGAGTGCCTACACCTACAAGCCCTAGAATAATAGCGAGGACAAAAAAGACAATCAGTAAAAAAATCATACCTGCGATACTTCCCTTAATATCAGCAGGACTTAGGTTCATGTGTAAAGCTAAAAACATTCCTAAGACAAAATAAACCCACCAAAGCGGATTAGTAACCTGCAAGAAAAACGACCCGAAAATACTAAAAAATTGTCTAAAACCCTCTATGGCAGGCGCAGTACCCATTACAACATCGTAGATAATATCCACCCTATAGAGTGCGTCCACAAAGAATGAATTTACAAGAGCCAGCATAAGCAGCGTCAAAATCAAACAACCTATTACTATGGGGGCAACACCGATAAAAAATTTACCTAAGCGCTGGTAAAAGTTTTTTGGATTGTACGAGTGACGCACATACCCTAAAACACCGTCCTCACAATCCATTTGAAAAAGTTTAATTTCTAAAATTTTATGACCGAAAATTAAACACATTAACGCGTGGGATAATTCGTGTACGGGTGTGCCTAACCAACCCGTCGCATATGCAACCGCTTTACTGTTTTCGCCGCATAAGCGATAGAATCTACGACTTATTAGTTGAATCAAAAATCCAAATAAAAAAATAGGTCCAATGATTGCAACCGCAAATATAAGAAAGCTAGATAGCATTTGTCCAAAGTTTGCCATCAAAATATTGTGGCACACTGTTTAAAAAATGTCAAATATTTTGTTTTTTCTTTTATACAGCTTGACTTGTATTTTATTTAATGTTAAGATACAAAAAACCTATGAAAAACTCACGCAAAAAAAAATCTGTAGAAAATTTAACTGACAAACTGCAACCAGCTGACAAAATGCCGCCGTCCATTTTTAAAATCTTAGTTATTGTTTGGTCGGTAGTTTTTGGTCTTGCTATCGCAGGCTTTTTTATAGGTCAATTTGTTTTTGGTGACACTACAGATTCAACAGCGGCATTTCCGCTTGTAGCGACGATTACTTCCTTTGCGGCATTTATTGTGCAGTCCATCTTTAGCTTTGCCGTGGTTAGACACCACGAAGTTACCCGAATAGAGCATAACGAATTACGCAAAAATACCTTAGACATAAATGCCCGCAGTGAGGCTTTTAGAACTATGCAGTTTATTGCCTCTCACTATACAATGATTGATTTTGTGGACTATATGCTGATGTACGAAGAGTACGACAACTATGTCGAAAAATTGCGCAGTACGGGCGATTTTGGTTTTTATCTTGCTGAAGACGATGTTTGTATAAAAGGAATACGCGACAACTTTGACGATTATAAATTTGTTACTGTTAAAATGCCGCTTGTTGTAATTGAAGGAAAATCCATCGGTAAATTGCGCTTTTCTTCTTTTAAACTAGCCACCAAGGAAAAAGAACACCGCTTTGTGTCATGTGACGGAAGCAACGAAGCGTTGGTGTTATTTAACGAAATTGACCATCGTAATGAAGTTGTTTTAAATCTCATTATGAAAAAATCCAGCGATTTTTACTGGTCAGGAAAAATTACACCATTTCAAAGTATCAAAGTTGACCTTACCGTACAGAGTCTTTTAGGTGTAGCTGTAAGCGGTGCAATTGACCTCTATTTTACCAATCCGCAAAAGTTGGAAAAATCAGGCGCAAACAAATATAATATTATATCCTCTCACTTCGAAGTTGCAGGACTTCCTACTTTAACTCACTCTGTACACGCAGATGTAAAAGAGCAGTTAAGCAGCAATAGATAACTTCCCTACTAGCCCTACTTCAACATTTCGCTTAGTTCTTCTAAGTTTAACACTTCTTGTTTTCTATACCGTCTATAGGCGCGCAGTCTGCCGTCGCCATGCATTTTTAATTCTTGTTTGTCGGTTACGACAAAAATATCCGAATCGGCAACATTAAAGCACACCTTGCCGCCTGACGACATAATGGCGGAAATCATATCTTCAAAATAAATAGAGCGCTCGACAGCTTTACTAAACGACACGCCTTTGCCGTTTAAAATGCCCTTTTGTACGCTAGAGGCATATGCCTTACGGTAATATTCGTCCAACGGAATAGCCTTTCCGTCTTTCCCCCGCACTTTTTTGGGGGTAAAATCAAAGCCGACATTCTCTAGCCCTAATTCATTTACAAGCGAACGAAACGACATGACATTGGGTGTCGCGCCTAATAATAAATTATTAGTAACATGTGTATCCGCTGAATAAGCCGTCGAAGTAAAGCCGCAGCCTCTTTGAGAAAGTGCCTCTAAGACCTTTGTCAAATCTTGAGCAGCTAGTAATTGCGGGTCAAAGTAAAAGGTTTCTTTAGGGTCTATTACCTTTGCACCGTAAATAAAAGGCAAATTGGCGCGGCGCGTTTTTTCTTTTAATTCGCTGCTGTCGCAAGGCTTTCCGCCCTTATACATCAAGCTGTTTTTTAATGTCGACACTTCTATGTCATGTCTTGTGATAAACTTAAAAATATCGCCCTCGACAATAGCTTTAGCGGCTTCTAGCGTCGCGCGCGCGTCCTCTAAGGGGTCATGAGCCGTAAACTCGATACCGTATTTTTCGGCAACCTTACTTAGTGACCTCTCGCCGCTTTCATCATACTTTACATTCCACAAAACATTACTGTCGGTATAATCAAATTCCGGACAGGGTAATTCAAATTTTTTGCAGGTATCAATAATCATTCTCGCGTCGTTGTCAAACGCATGACCGACTACCAATGTGTCCGGTGTAAGGTGTTGAAACAGCGACGGAGCAATTTCACCAAAAACTTTCTCTTTTCTAATCTCTTGACCTGTAAACGGAAACTTAAGTTCGCGCCCCACAAATTTATGGCGCGTCATGGGGTTTATCCTAATATCAAATGCAGTTAAAAGCGAAAAATTGGGCTTAGTTACAACCATGCCTGCCCAGCAAATAGACCAATAAAACATCGAATTATAAAGTTCGAAATCTAGTGATACGATTTTTTTATATTTCTTTCCGTTGAGTTTTGCCTTAATGATAAGCGTGTTCTTTGGGCGTTCTTTAAATGTTTACACCGTTCTCCCGCAGATATTTTTTCAAGCCCTCTATCTCTATTTCTCTAAAGTGAAACACTGAGGCACCTAAAGCCGAGCTTGCCTTTCCCTCAGTTAACGCTTTTAGAAAATCTTCCTTTTTACCGGCGCCGCCAGAGGCAATAACAGGAATATTACCAGCCTCTGATATAGCTTTTGTAAGCGGAATATCATAGCCGGTTTTTGCGCCGTCCCTATCAATACTTGTCAGTAAAATTTCGCCGGCACCGCGTTTAGCCGCTTCTTTTGCCCATTCTACGGCATTTAGCCCTGAGTCAGTCATGCCGCCGCGCACAAAAACATTCCACACGCCGTTTACTTCTTTTGCGTCAATAGCAACAATTACACGCTGTGAGCCGAAATTTTTGACAAGTTCATCAATCAAATTTGGGTCTTTAACAGCCGCGCTATTAACTGAAATTTTGCTTGCGCCCGCGTCTAAAATAGCCTTTGCCTCTTGTACGCTTTTGATGCCGCCGCCGACAGATAGCGGAATAGAAATATTCGCCGCAACCTTTTTTACAACTTCAGCTAAAGTTTTCCTGCCCTCAAGCGTTGCCGAAATATCCAAAAAAGCAAGCTCGTCTGCGCCCTCTTTCTCGTATAATTTAGCATTCTCTACCGCGTCCCCTGCGTCAACAAGGTTCACAAAACTTACACCTTTCACTACTCGCCCATCTTTAAAATCAAGACATGGGATAATCTTTTTCTTAGTTTCCATGCATTTATTGTAGTGCCTAAAAATTAAACTGTCAACAATGCAAAGCTTTTATTTTAACAATATATTTTAATTTATTTTCTTCTTAATTTCAACACACTTAGTAGCCGGTCCGTCTAATAATTTCCCGTTTGCATCGTAGCGAGAACCATGACAGGGACATTCATAGACATTTTCTATTTTATTGTAGCGCAATCCGCAACCAATATGACCGCAGCGTTTTTTGCCTTGAAATAAACCCTTTACAAGCGAACCTACCGCAATCAATAAGTGTGGCACAAGGCTGTCAATATTTTTGGCACAATAGGGTCTGTAGGTGCTAAAGACTTTGTAAAACTCGTCTTGCTTTTGGTCAATCGCAGAAGCAATAATGCGGCTGCAAATCATTCCGTTTAACATGCCCCACTCGTTAAAACCTGTGATAAGATATACATCGCGGTGATTTTTAGATACACTGCCAGCAAACGGAACACCATCATATGTGACAGTGTCCATTGCCGACCATGCGGCTGCAATATCATTTTCGTCAACACCAAACAATTCTTGTGCAGCAGTTTTTAGCTTATCATAATAATTGATATTTTTTTTGTGCCGTCCGGCTCTATGGTCAAAGCCGCCCAAAATCAAATAATCGCCATAACTGCGCATATATAGCGAAGTATCCTCTGCCCCGTTGTAAGTAGCTTCTAACGGCTCGTGTTTAAAAGCAATACAATACGACTTTGCCTGATACATTTTAAACGGATAAACTTCGCTTATTATAGCAGGAAAACGCGTCGCAATAATAATTTTATCTGCTTTAATCGTATACCCTTTTTGAGTCTTTAGCAATTTATCTTTTAATATAAAATCCACAATGCGGGTATCTTCATAAATATCAAAATCTTTAGGAAGCCCTTGCAAGAATTTCAATACATTAAACTGCGCTTGTTCTTCTAACTTAATTGCAGGACCAAATTCAGAGTCAACCCATTTTATATCGGAGGCAATATCATCGCCCAAACTTTGCATCGTTTCATATTCTTTTTTTAATTTTTTGATTGTTTTTGAAGCGGAAGAAGCTGAATTAGTCGGCGCATAAAGATATGCAGGCTTTATTTCAAAATCACAATCAATATTATGCTCTGCAATAATTTCTTTGTACGACAAAAGCGCCTCTTTTTGCGCCCTGAAATAATCCCCCGCTACGCGGCTTTTTTTAATCAGCCTTGTATACATCGGGTTTTGTAATCCTGTTAAAACTGCTGTAGACCTAGCCGTTGTTGCTTTTGCAATTTTATTCATTTCAAAAACAGCCACTTTGTGCCCTGCCTTTTGCAAATGATACGCACATAGCAGCCCCGCCAAACCACCGCCTACGATAGCGACTTCAACCTCTAAATCTTGTGTCAAAGAAGGATAAGAATCAAACCCTTCAAATTCTTTCTCAAAGATACTTTCCATCACATTAGCATGTGCATGGACAAGTAAAAATAACCCTAACCGCTTACTGTACCAAATGTCCAATCATTAATTCCGCCAAAATCATATACATTTAAAAATCCCAAATCGACTAGCCTTTGCGCAGCTACAGCACTTCGGTTACCTGCTTGACAATAAACTAAAATAACTATGGATTTATTTTCAATTTCTTCTAGTGCGCGATACACAATTTCATTATGCGGAATAAGTAAAGCGCCTTGTATTCGGTTTTGCCTAAACTCACTTTGCGTCCTAACATCTAAAAGAACATAATGTTCAAGCTCGTTCATCATGTCGTAAGCCTCTTGTGCAGATATTCTAGTCACAGCATTTGGCGGCGTACAGCCTACAAATATCACTGCAGCGATTGCTAACAAAATTATTAAGATGGATAATTGCTTTTTCATTGTTACCTTAAGTATATCACACTTCCTATGTTTTTTTAAATACGTTTAGTCTTTTATTAAAATTATACTTCGTTTGCCTGCAAAAGCAATAAGCGGAGTCATTGGTGCATTGTCATAATCCACACGGTCAGTCGAGCGAAAAATATGAATATCTTCTTTGCCGTTAGCATTCATAAAACCATACTTCACTTCATAAAGTGTTGTATTTTGTCCTCCTCCTCTTACGCCTCCTCCCCCACCTGTCACTACACTTCTAACCTCACGACTAATAAATCTACCCGTTGAAACTAGCCATTTATCTCTTTCGGTAAAAAACTTATGATGCGAATGCCCTTTAACAAATAGCACTATTGTGCAGATTACGATTATTACTGCTATAACAACTAAAGGTATGCCTGCGATAATACTAGAAAATGCCCATATCAATCCGCCTGCAATTCCAAAAACAGCTCCAACCACTATAAAAAGAATACTCAATATAAAGTAATTTCCTTTTAGTCTTGCGGCTGTGCCTATTGGTTCACCATGTAATTGTGAATTGTATTTCTCTGCTTTCATAATTGCAAGCATACTAAATTAAAAATTAAAACGCAACTATTTAACAGTTCGCCAGTCATAGTGTCAAGAGAAAGAAACAAAAATCATTTGCTATTCCAATTCTTCCCTGTTATACTGCTTTTGTATTAAATACAGCACATAAAATTTACACTATTTTTGGAGGTACAAAAGGTGCATTTTTCGAAAGAAATTGAAGAAATGGTTTGTGTCAAAAAGGGTCCTAACCATGGCTGTGCCCCGATTCCTATGGAAGGAAAATGGGTCAAGGCAAAAGAGGTGAAAGACATCTCGGGATTGACGCATGGCGTTGGCTGGTGCGCACCGCAGCAAGGTAGTTGCAAGCTGACACTCAATGTAAAGGGCGGTATCATTAGAGAGGCTCTTATCGAAACAGTGGGCTGCAGCGGCATGACGCACTCGGCGGCAATGGCTGGTGAAATTTTAACCGGCAAAACCATACTAGAAGCTATGAACACAGACTTGGTTTGTGATGCAATCAATGTCGCCATGCGCGAATTATTATTGCAAATTATCTATGGGCGTACACAAAGCGCGTTTTCAGAAGACGGGCTAGAGGTTGGCGCAGGGCTAGAAGACTTGGGCAAGGGTCACCGCAGTCAAGTAGGTACAATCTACTCTACCGAGGCGAAAGGTGTCCGTTATTTAGAAACTGCCGAAGGCTATATTACAAAAATGGCTCTTGATAAAGACGACCTTGTGATTGGTTATGAATTTGTAAAATTGGGTGTAATGATGGAAAAAATTCGTAAGGGTGTTGACCCTGTTACGGCCCTAAAAGACAGCACAGGCACATACGGCAGATACGCGGGCGCGGCAAAATATATCGACCCGCGTAAGGAATAAGGGAGGAAACACACTATGGCTATCACATTTGAAGGGTATGATAAAAGAATCAAAAAAATCAATACCGTTTTAAAAGAATATAAAATCAAAGACCTTGCAGAGGCAAACAAAATTTGTCTTGACAAAGGCATTGATGTTGCAAAGATTGTCAAAGGCATACAAATGATTGCTTTTGAAAATGCCGTTTGGGCGTATACTTTGGGTACGGCAATCGCAATCAAAAAAGGCTGCAAAAAAGCGGCTGATGCTTCCCGTGCAATCGGCATTGGCTTGCAAGCGTTTTGTGTACCGGGTTCTGTTGCAGAGCAGCGCGAAGTAGGCTTAGGACACGGCAATTTAGCAGGAATGTTATTGGAAGAAAAAACCGAATGTTTTTGTTTTTTAGCAGGACACGAAAGTTTTGCCGCAGCAGAGGGCGCGATTGGTATTGCAAAAACTGCAAACACCGTCCGCAAAATCCCCTTGCGCGTTATCCTAAACGGCTTAGGCAAAGATGCCGCCAGCATTATTTCAAGAATCAACGGCTTTACCTATGTACAAACCCAATTTGATTATGCAACTGACAAACTAAAAGTAGTTTCAAAAACTGCCTATTCAGAGGGCGAAAAAGCAAAAGTCCTAGTCTACGGTGTAGACGATGTCAGAGAAGGCGTTGCCGTCATGATTAGCGAAAAAGTTGATGTTTCCATTACAGGCAATTCAACTAACCCCACCCGCTTCCAACACCCCGTTGCAGGCACATACAAAAAGTGGGCAAATGAACACGACAAAAATTTCTTCTCTGTTGCCTCAGGCGGCGGAACAGGTCGTACTCTGCACCCCGACAACATGGCAGC
>Ga0131853_10023805_pt1 | contig 11054 bp, 2 predicted proteins | sample TergutLab28metaG_FD_92764 | JGI IMG/M metagenome (GOLD analysis project Ga0131853, IMG submission 92764) | Labiotermes labralis P1 segment gut microbial communities from Petit-Saut dam, French Guiana - Lab288 P1 (version 2) (version 2) | ecosystem: Host-associated > Arthropoda: Insects >...
AACATTCAGCAATTCTACGTTCTGTCCACACAGTGTATTTATGTGTTTTGTGTGGATCTGAGAACAAACAGCGATTATTTCCCTATACAGCATTAACTGACTGGTTTTTATAACCGAGACGGAAGCGTTTACTGCGCGGTACGGTCTGGATCTTTATATACCGCCAGTTTAACATTCAGCAATTCTACGTTCTGCCCACACAGTATATGTATGTGTTTTGTGTGGATCTGAGAAAAAACAGCGATTATTTCCCTATACAGCATTAACTGACTGGTTTTTATAACCGAGACCGATTGTTTTTACTGCGCGGTACGGACTGAATGTTCGTATAACTAAGGATAATCTTAACTTTTAATGGCCGTGCCTTGACTCAGGCACACAGTTGCCTGTGTCTCACTGCTGAGTCCAAGTTTCGATTTCATGCCAGTTCATGGGTCGTCCGTGGTGAACCAAGTGGCATTGGGGCAGATTTTTCCCCTAGTACTTCGGTTTTCAACTGTCAGTATCATGCACCCAAATGTGTACAAATATTGAGTGTTGCACAACAGTGCTGTTGTGCAAACATACATCACCAACGACAATAAAACCCACTGAGGTCTTCATGTGACGTGGCCGATGCTGCATTAGGACAAAAGCGTGTTAGTTTGCTAATCGCTTTCTTTAGGCCTTCGATGTGCCTAAGCACCTCGTAGTGTCAGACAGTCGCTGGCAGGCTCTCACTGTTCGTAGCGTTGCCTGCAGCCTGCAAGCCTCTACCGCACATTTCCACATTATCTCATAAAGAGCATGATTTTCGGAGTATAATTATTTACAATAAATCGCGTGTTTGATCCGCTCTACAAATTGGTCTGAAACATTTCCCATTCTAAGAAGAATTGAGCGAGATATTATGTTAAATGTACAGTTGATTGGCCTGCATGTACAGTGACCGGTGTTGTTGTTGTTGTTGTTGTTGTTGTTATTATTATTATTACTATTGGCGGATTTGAATGGCACTTTCATTTCTAAGACAGATATTTCGAGAAGTCCTCAAATACAAATTTTCATGAAAATCCGTCCTTTTAGAGCCGATTTGCTTTTTGCGGACACGTAGAGAGAGAGAGAAGCAGAGAGAGAGGCAGAGAGAGAGGCAGGGAGAGAGAGGTAGAGAGGGAGGCAGAGAGAGAGAGAGAGTGAGGCAGAGAGGGGGAGAGAGGCAGAGAGACAGGCGGGCAGACAGACAAACGGACAGCCATGACGAAGCAAATACTTGTTTTTCGCAGTTTTGCGAATGGGCCCCAGTATCAAAAAGTCAATTAAAATACTCCAAACAAATGTTTAAACATCGGGCGACGTCACGAAGCTTCAAGACACACAGACAGACAGACACACTTCACAGAAGTGCACACAGTGCACACTACAACACTAACCAGCAAGATGTTTCAATTCACGGCCGCCCCGTTCAGTGCAGGATGTCAGAAGTGCACAAGTTCGTTGGCCTGAAGCTGTTAAACTGCGAGTAAGATAGGATTAGGATTAGCGCTGTAGCCTCCCGCGAGGTCGTCTGTAGTGTAGCGCTCTGTCGCAGGGGCACGGCGTCGCGACGTTTTGAGAGAACTCGCTGCCTCCTTCTTCAAGGGTCGAGGAGACTTGCCGAATCAGCGTCGCCACGCAGCGAACCTGGGCGGCGTAAACCTCAAATTTCGCATGTCAGAGACATTCCAAGACAAATCTCGCTGATTTCAGGCCTGTCTTTATGTTCCAAGGAGGATTTACCGCTGGCAATCCGCTAATACAAAGCACGAATTCAGTCCATACCGTTGTCATTTCCATTCAGGGATGTTGTGCACCCCTAGTTAATCGCTTCTCTTCAGTTTCAAGTCCATATAACAACAAGCAATGGCTGTCGTGGTTTCACTTGGTTTGAGAGCCGTAACATGCGTGGACGGAAGTGCTGGTCGGTTGAATTCTTAATTTGTTCATCATTATGTTGTTTGTCGGCGAATTGGCACGATTTGAGGCACCGCAGCTTGCTGAGGCCGAGTGGCAGACTGCCTCCAGCATTGTCTTCTAGCTAGCTAACTAACTTCATCTATCAGAGCCCTTCTTGAGAAGCTAACAGTACCTCAGCCAGTCAAGCAATGCCCAGCACTTTACGAAACCCGGAACTTCATTACCGTATATACAACAGCCTACCATTCTTTCCTATCCTGAGCCGGATGAATCCAGTCAAAGCCTTCCCATCCTGTCTACAGTGCAAGTCCACAAACACTCGCACTGTTGCAGTCCTCCTGTCTCATTACAGTCTACCATCCACACTGATGCATTTCCTAATGCAAATTATTGGTTCTGCTCTCTGAGTGTTAAATTTCTTTAGCCTGTTTGACATTCACACAGTTCAAATTCCATTTTCCTGCTTCACAATTCAACTGCCACAATTCAAGCCAAACAATGCACACACCGTTTAACCCTTATCCTGCTAACGTGGAATATAGGGTGAGCAACTAATAATGCCAGAAAATGGCAGATGGGATTTAACTAGGCGTTTAAAGGGTTAAGCCGAGAACATCCAGGAGTTCTCTTCCCTTCACGTTACTTGTACACAGGCCAGTAAGTGCCACATGCCCCCCCCCCCACCCCAACATATCCGGTGAGCAGTAAGAATCCTGCAGTTCTTCACCACGCGCTTCCCTCCAGTCGTCCCTTCATCTTCCCTCCTGCAGTACCCTGTTCTCGAACACCCTTCACATGACAGACCAAGTTTCACACCCATACACCACAACAAGAGCCAATTAAACGTGCAGCCCATGCCGCCTGTGTTCTTCTGCCTTGCTGCCTGCAAGTGTTGTCTTCTGTACATGTCTGTCTGTCAAGGGTCGTGCTTTCGAAAGCTGAAGGCAGTATTTCTCGCAAAGTAAGTGTTACTGTAGTGGTAGTTTTGGGGCTCGGGGCGCACCGATCTTACTGCGAGGTTTCCGTTCTTGTGTGACATGAAGCTGCGTCACTTCCGTTCTTGTGTGACATGAAGCTGCGTCACTTCCGTTCTTGTGTGACATGAAGCTGCGTCACTTCCGTTCTTGTGTGACATGAAGCTGCGTCACTTCCGTTTTTGTGTGACATGAAGCTGCGTCACTTCCTTTTTTGTGTGACATGAAGCTGCGTCACTTCCGTTTTTGTGTGACATGAAGCTGCGTCACTTCCGTTCTTGTGTGATATGAAGCTGCGTCACTTCCGTTCTTGTGTGACATGAAGCTGCGTCACTTCCGTTCTTGTGTGATATGAAGCTGCGTCACTTCCGTTCTTGTGTGATATGAAGCTGCGTCACTTCCGTTTTTTGTGTGACATGAAGCTGCGTCACTTCCGTTCTTGTGTGACATGAAGCTGCGTCACTTCCGTTCTTGTGTGATATGAAGCTGCGTCACTTCCGTTCTTGTGTGACATGAAGCTGCGTCACTTCCATTTTTGTGTGGCGTGACGCTGCGTCACTACGTAACCAGCTGCCGACGTTTTGAAAGACGCACTGATCTCTCACTTCCGGTCGACTTGCAGTGAAGACCTAAACTCCTTCGGATTTTCCTTTTTATAAGCGCGACAATAGGAAGACACCGCCGAGTTGCTGGAGCTGATCGCCACGACAGCAGTCGCTGCCAGTAAATGTCCTTGCTTGCGAGCAGGATCAGGACGTTCCATCCTGATCCTTCTCGCAAGCTGTCAGCAAACCTGTATGACATATACCATTGGTGTGTGTACAGTGCCAAACTCCTGATGATGGACAGCGGAACTGTCCGAAACATGTTGAGTTTCATTCCAAAAATAAATTTGAGAAATTAGTGCATCTAGTTGCTTTTATTGTAAGAGCGTATATTTCAGTTATACATTATTGCGGAATTAGTAGAATGTAGACACAGTCCTTAACCTTTTGACACCTAATGTCAACTACAGTTGACGTACCGCACCGCTAACCTCTAAAGTTGCATTTTATATATTTATTCAACAAACATAGGCACCGAATATTTTAAACATGGTATATACTCTCCGGTTTTTCTCTTCAAAATGCAGTTTGTTTCATAATTCTAACGTATTTGTTTCCTGTATTATTCACATTTTATATACAGGATGTGCTAAAATAAAAAAAATAATAATTCCGGCGCCAAAAGGTTAATATAAATGTGGAGAGCTGCAGGACAGACGGTGTACTATAACGTAACAATGTGGTGTGTTCGCGTAACCATTGTTACAGCAGCGGAAACACAACAATGCATTCTTTGTATGATGTCACTGTCAATTAGACATATGTAACAATACTGATTGTTGGACAACAATGCTGTCTGTCTATAGTAAATGTGTGTCACTGACAACAATGCAAAATGTAGATATCAACTGTTGAAAGAAATTATATTCCAACTAACTGGCGCTCTTCTCAGACGTTACGTGCACAGTCTGCTGCAGTGAGACAACGTTCGTTTGCTCTTGGCGTTCTGCAGCCGTGCAGTTTGGCTGGACAGATCGTGATGTCGTTGTGCAGTTTGTCGGTTGCTGTAAGCGTTGTTACCGTCAAACAGTTTACGAGATCAGACGAACAAGTTGCATAATTCCGGCGCCAAAAGGACCTTTTGGCGCCGGAATTATTTTTTTAATTTAACACACCCTGTATATAAAATGTGAATAATACAGGAACCAAATACATTAGAATTATGACACAAACTGCATTTTGAAGAGAAGAAAACGGAGAGTATATACCATGTTTAAAATATTCAGTACCTATATTTGTTGAATAAGTATATAAAATGCAACTTTAGAGGTTAGCGGTGCGGTACGACCACTGTAGTTGACATTAGGTGTCAAAAGGTTATCAACCATAAAGCACTAAATGTAAATATGACGAATCGTGTGTCTGTGCCCGCGCCGTAGTTGTGATCCTGCACGCACCGCGCAAATTTTCTGCGCACCTTTTCAGTTTCCCCCTGTGGCCTGTCTGACTGTACCGTACATTTGCACATTATCACTTTACAGCAAGAATTTCGGGGGAAAAGTTACATTGAATATAAAACGTGCTTTTCTTTATTTTCTCTACAAATTTGTCTGCAAATTTCCCCATTCCAAGAAAATACCAGCGAGATATTATCACAAATGTACGTCGCTCTGCATGTGAAGTGCCCGGTGTCCGGTGTTTTTTTTTTTTTGTTCCAATTTCCATGACACTTGAATTTTCTGGACAGATTTGAGAAAAATCTTCCAATATAAGTTTTCAAGAAAACTCGTTATGTGGGAGGCGATTTGTTCCGTGCTGAGGTATTTCTAGACAGTCGGCACATGAAGGTGGTAAGTATGTTAGCCCTAACCACCGGCCGCCTTTACCCTCAAGGAAATATTCCTGGTACTCATAACTGTCGACCTGGGCCGGGTAGCTCAGTCGGTATAGCGACTGAGCTACGGGTTGGACGTTTCGGGATCGAATCTCGGTGGGGACGAGATTTTCCGCCCGTCCAGACCGGCCCTGGGGCCCACCCAGCCTCCTGTAAAATGGGTACCGTTTCTTTCCCGGGTGTAAAGTGCGCCCGGGGCGTGCTGCTGACCACTCACCCCCTTCTAGTGCTGCGGTTATGGAAGAGTAGAGCTATACCTCTACCCACCCTCTGGGCCACACCGGGCCTGTAACGGGATCACTTTAACTGTATAACTGTCGACCGCAGGCCCGGAAGAATGAGGTCATTGATAATTTCCAATGACACCATCGGGGATAGAACCCGATATAGGCTGTTGCAGTGCCCCCAACCAACTGCGCCACTGCGTGCCCCCGAGTTTAAGAATGAAGGGGGTTATGTTTCCTTCCCCTCGTTTGACTTAATGACGCGCAGTGGGACAGGCTCACCTTGACATTTCCTGTGACCTAATGGCTGCACCTTCAGATTAGTTCGATCTGATTTAGACTAAGTTGAGTGGGCTGGAGGGTGCTGTTGGACGGACAGGGCACGGCAGGGGAAGGACCGCAGGGAAATATAAAAACTTTGTGTTTTGGTTCGTTTTGGGGCTCGCATTAATGTGCTTTTTATGCGGACTGTGTTGCGGCCTGCCTTAATCATCAATCACCAGAATCACCAGCTTCACGATCAGCAGTAAAACACCTTACAATGGCGCTCGCGTGCATTTGCGTCCTCTCGGTGTTTTGCTAAGCACGTGTTTCTGTACAGCAGCGCGACACACGCAAAGCATCTCGGGACACGACACGGTCGGCTAAAATGGCCGTAACCTAAAGCTGACGACTGCGGTGTTGCTGGGGTATGACGCTGTTTCGTTAGGGTAGACTTCCTCGACGTTTCGGAGGAACGTAATGCCTTCGTATTTAAGCTCCATTCAGTGCAGTAAGGAGGAACTGCTTGACGTAAAAGCGATCATAACGTCGGGAATCATTCATCCGACGTCGCGGCGTCGCATTCCAGAAGACAGACGCCTCTTAGAGTAGTTGTGATTGGTTTTTGGGCCACCATACGAGTTTGAAAGGCCGCAATCCAGCGACTTTTCGCCTCCATTTAGACAGTCTGACAAACCAAATTTCACTTGTCAGTCTGTCCGACCGCCAGCTGCCAGCTACCGTACACTGCCATTAATATATTCGGACAAAACGAACCAACTCTATAGAGCAGTCCCTCCGAAGCTGATTGTTTCTCAGCTAGTCAGAAAAATCCCCCTTATTTTATGCTGGCTGTGCCGTCGCCTGTTTCTAAACTGAGCCACTTCAAGCCAATCCACGCCATCCCATCTATCTTCCTTAAGGTAACTTTAATATTATTCTCTCATTTGCTCCTTAAGTGCCATTTACTTCGTGTTTTCCCACAAAACACTAAATTCTTGTTCTGGCCCATTCATGCCACGTGCCCCGCCCATCTCATCCTCCTTCATTTAACCACCCGAATAACTCTTGTTGAGGTGAACAGATATTGAGAGCGGTACAGGGCAACGGAACTCGTTCCTTGTCAGACAAAAACACCTTCCTCGGTGCCCTGTTCTTGAACACCCTCAGCCTATGTTCGTCCCTTGATGTGACAGACCAAGTTTCACACCCATGTAAAACAGAAGGCAAATTATATTTCTTTATATTTTATGTTATTAGGGCCCACACTGGAAGACAAACGATTACGGACCACACGGTGGCAGGCATTGCCGGCAGTCCAATTACGTTCGTTCTGCAATTCGCCGCGTTTGCCATCACTACTGACTGTCAGCTAACAAGGCCGACGGTTTCTGTCAGTACTCTAGGATCTGGGAAGACGCGCGGCGTCGGTTGGTAAACAGTAACTGGACTGCGCATTCCAGCAGATGTGGGCAGTAGGGCCTGCCGAAACGTCAGTAGCTATGAATAAGACTGTCTTCGGTATCAGTCGCCGTGCAGTCTGGTACAAAAGGACCAACTCTTCACAGCTCTCACATGGATGGTACGTTCTTCCAAAACGTCAGTAAGGCCCAACCAGACCGCACGGCGTCACGGCCGCTGCCCATCTCCGCCCCGTAACGGACGGTCCGTCTTGACAATTTCTTCAAATTCCGATAGTAGAGCCGATTGCCATCTGGCGTGTTTCTTCCGTACTAACGCTCCATTGGCGGACATGCTGAGTGATGGGCGAGGGGCGGAGCGAGGCGACCCATTGGCTGCGGTTCGTGACGTCACAGGGAGGGGGATATCTCACAATAGCGAGTGCTTTATTTGTTCCACAAAACGAAGAAGTTGCAATGGAGCGCGCCTTATTACTCAGGGGTGTCAACGTTTGTGGCCGGCCGGTAACAAGACGGTGTTCTAGTCTGGCTGGTGGCTATTAGTGCTTCGCTGATACATGCTGCCTCCATCTCCAGGCCGACGTCATGTGCCTGGCGGTTAGTTTGAACCACGATAGAGCCCAGGACGCTACTGGCTGCTGGCAGCTAGCAGCAATGCAACGCCGCTAATTTCGAACCTGAAACGGACGCACTGTGACGGTCAGCGCCAACCACAACATTACCGTCTGCAGTAGCGCACGGTAGTTCGGCGCTACAAAAGGCGCTTAATAGAGCGATGGATAGCGGCGTCTCGCGTCGCCGCAGCTCTGACCCAAGAAGATGGCGACTTGGGTGCCACAGTCTACCGGCTGCACGACTGCCACGCATGGAGTGTGAAGTCGAACCGACCGGCCCAATACACTTTGTCTCCGCCACCTCCAAAAAACACCACTTCCGTTTTACAAACATCAAGGAGGCTAAATGATTTTTACAGAAACAGAGTTTATTGTAAGAAAGGAAGAGTACAACAAGTTTAACCCTTATCCTGCTAACGTGCAGAATATGGTGAGCTCGGAATAATGCTGACAAAGGGCAGAGTGGATTTAACTGGGTGTTTAAAGGGTTAAGATGTGCGAGGAGTTGATGAACGTTATGTAACAGGTGGTATCTGTAATTACCACTCTTTGTTGCTACTCCAGATGGTATACATAATTGCCACTACTCGGTGCGTAGCTTCCAACACCTCGTACTATTGCAGAGCACAGTGTAGGCAACACGGCCAATTCAAATTAAACTACCATTATCAGTGTATATTCTTTGTAAATGGAACAGCGTTGTTCAACAGCCAAAGAGCGGCAGACTGTGAACCTCACGATTTATGGAGCCTTTTATCCTCGTGCCGCCAATTCACACTCCATTGCATCCTCGCGACGCTCCATTAATGTCAACGCGTCGCCATAACGACCGGCCGGAAACTCATTGTGTTTACATTGAGACGTCACTCAGCGCAGTAAGGATGCAGCAGGCACATCGCTGCTGCACCGAGTGACAGCAACTGCGAGCATTCGGTTGCCATAACGTAAGGAAACTCCATAAACAGCTTAGTAATGGTGGGCTTGTTAAGCAGGACCTGCCGACACCATGAAGTCATTTGGTCAAACAGGTCTTGCACCATAAACTAATTGGTTAAGACAAGCCCTGCACCAGAGAGCCAGTTGGTTAAGACAGTTCCTCCGCCATAAAATAATTGGTTAAGACAAGCCCTGCACAATAGAGTCAATTGGTTAAGACAGGCCCTGCACCATAAAGTCAATTGGTTAAGTCAGGGCCTGCACAATAAACTCAGTTGGTTAAGACAGGTCATGCACCATAAATTAATTGGATAAGACAAGCCCTGCACCATAGAGTCAATTGGTTAAGACAGGTCCTAAACCATAAAGTCATTTGGTGAAGCAGGTCTTGCACCATAAATTAATTGGTTAAGACAGGTCCTGCACCATAAAGTCATTTGGTTAAGTCAGGGCCTGCACAACAAAGACAATTGGTTAAGATAGGTCCTGCACTATAAAATAATTGGTTAAGACAATCCCTGCACCATAAAGTCAATTGGTTAAGACAGGCCCTTCACCATAAAGTCATTTGGTGAAGCAGGTTTTGCACTATAAATTAATTGGTTAAGACAGGCCCTTCACCATAAAGTCATTTGGTGAAGCAGGTTTTGCACTATAAATTAATTGGTTAAGACAGGTCCTCCTCCATAAAGTCATTTGGTAAAGCAGGTCTTGCACCATAAATTAAATGGTTAAGACTGGCCGTGCACCATAAAGTCATTTGGTTAAGTCAGGGCCTACACAACAAAATCAATCGGTTAAGACAATTCCTGCACCATAAAGTCATTTGGTTAAGTCAGGTCTTGCTCCATGCATTCAGCTGAAGGAATGTGCGCACTTCGTAACATTAAGCACAAACAATACAGAAATGCTGTGCTGCATTTTCAACCTAACGTGCATTAGAACCAATAAATTACACTTGCATTATGCAATTGCACGTTTGTTGAACACGCACCGTACTGTTCAGAATTACACCAATATTACACAATTACACCAGCATTACACAGTTTCACTGGTGTAACACAAGTACCCTAATATCACATAATTACACCAGTGGCCAGTGGATACTCTGCACATATACGGTCTACACGGACAGCCGTCATAGTGACTGCAGCAAACAAAGCCCCTTCACCGTCTCCTCACACGTATTTACAATAATAACAGGGCCTGTGCTATATTTGACCTGCAGCTTCGTGGCTGCTCGAATACCGTCCACACGAGAGGCGGAACAGCAGCTGTTTGACAGATAAAATAACGATTGAATATCGGCTATCATCTGGTCCTACCAGGAGAGGGAAGCGGGTTGGTGGGTTAGCAAAATGTATCCGGCCTGAAAATTGAAGATGTACCGACGGTAAGGGAAATGGCGAGCAGCAGGAGGGCTGAGCGGTCCGAGCCGGAACAGCATCGGAACTGCAATTTGCCTTCACAGTTCGGCACTGTGCACGTATGACTTGCAGCGAGTTTTGTTTAACGACACTGATAGTCAATAGAATCACACAGCGCGGGCGATAGATGGGAGAAGTCGACCGGAAATGTGCTGACAGGAGAGACATGCGTCACGGCGACGTTGTGCACCGTACGGACTGGCCTGCTCTTTTATCTGCATAATTTGTGTCTGTGTAAGCAAGCCTTTAGTAGTTCAGCGGCCACATGGTGCAGGATGCTGTGCCGTTCGGGACTGAGGAAAAACATAACATTCTGCAGCTAGTGGAGCTGCTCTCTGGACCGACTTTGGATCTGAGAAGGGCAAAATTACACTTGGCAAGAGTGCCATGTTATACTTTGCGGTAATTCCATATCACACCGAGAAAGAGTGCCATATTACACTTAGCAGAAGTGCCATATTACACAGAATTGGAGGTAGTGACATCCACTAGGAGAATGTCAATTCGGGCCATCCCAGTGGCTCTGAAGGCGATAAAATATATACATTAGACTGAGCTACGGAACGTGCAGTGCTGTAGGGCAACTAAAGGGTTCAGGTGCAAAGTTTTGATATACGGACTGCCAGGTTTAACATTCAGCAATTCTACGTTCTGCCCACACAGTGTATTTATGTGTTTTGTGTGGATCCGAGAACAAACAGCGATTATTTCCCTATACAGCATTAACTGATTGGTTTTTCCAACCGAGACGGAGTGTGTTTACTGCGCGGTACGGACTGGATCTTTATATACCGCCAGTTTAACATTCAGCAATTCTACGTTCCGC
>Ga0131853_10023806_pt1 | contig 11054 bp, 11 predicted proteins | sample TergutLab28metaG_FD_92764 | JGI IMG/M metagenome (GOLD analysis project Ga0131853, IMG submission 92764) | Labiotermes labralis P1 segment gut microbial communities from Petit-Saut dam, French Guiana - Lab288 P1 (version 2) (version 2) | ecosystem: Host-associated > Arthropoda: Insects >...
CATCTTACCTCCTGTGTCTTTTTTAGCTTCAAAGATTATCACAGTCGATAGATTTTTGTTTTTTGGAAAGTAGGGATTTTTGTTTGCCATTTCGCGACCATTTTAGTTTACCAGTCACATTTTCTATACGGCGTATAAAGCCGCTTATAGCGTTCCTGTTAGCATTTTGGGTACGGTGTGATATATGGGGTTAAATATATTCCAACGGAAAACATAACACAAAACTAATATATTAACCGTGTGAATGTTGCGGCGGGTTCTTTTTTGGGCGGGGTTATTGCAATGTTTGTTATAATTAGCGGTTCATTATTTCCCCAAACTGTACATAATCAAAACAAAAAAAGTGAATTAACGTACATAACCGAAACATAAAAAGAGCCGCTATAAAAGCAAGCCGAAAAATTGAAAATTTACTTTCGATTTCCATATTTTATAAATCGAGTGCATTTTACAAATGATTTCCCGATTGAAAACGCCGTCAAAAAATGTTAGAATATATGATGTACAGGCGGCTTGCTGTTGATGTTGTTTATATTGTACTTAACCCTACCAAAATGGCACCCACAATCAAGGAGACAAATGTAAACGAAAGCCCTCCCAACGATAGGCTTTTATTTAAGAAAAAGCCTGTAATATCAATGTTTGTAGATTGTATGTATATGGGTTTTATACCTATCTTATACCTACCCACAAAATATCCCTAAAACCACGAAAGACACTTCCATCGGGAGGTGTCTTTCGCTATTAAATGCTTTAAGAACCGAAATGGGCTTACCTATCACAGCCCAAATTATACATATGGCTCCCTGACAAGCAGGGAGCCAGTGGAACTTAGAAAACAAACTTAGAATGTTAAGTTACATACTTAAATTTGAATGGAACTTACGTGAGTTCTTTACATAGTATGCTCTACTCATAGAACTATATACTAAATTTTAATAAACGTCAAGCATTAGGGTGTAACCAGTCGCTGTTTGGCTTTGCGATTAATCTGGCGTTATTGTAAGCCCACTCCATTGTGATGCAAGTATGCCCAAGGTAGCACTTGTTTTCTTCATCACGCGATAAAGCCAAAGCTAAATCAGGCTTACTTGGGTTTGTTAAGTACATATGCAGAAGAAGTTGAATTTTACCATCGTAGTATTGCGGAACGGCTACTTTATAATTTTCATCTATCCGTTTCTTAGCCGATGCGATTGCAGTCTCGAAAAAAGCGGCTTTCATATGGCTATCCCTTATAGATTCAGGTATTCGTTGATTGTTGTTCTCATCTCCGAATATGTGGTCGTACTGCGGGATGATATTGTAACTTATGTCAAGTAGCAGCTCGCTTATATCGGTAAAATATTTTGCCTTTTGGGGAAGGTCGCTTATGCCCATGGCTGATAATTGATACTCATTATAAAATGCATCAAGCTTCCATCCTTTTGCATCGGAATCCGATTCAGGCGTGTGCGGAACGAAATAGGCAAACATACGTTGCCAGTTAGTATCATACAAGCCGAGATTAAACGTTAGGTATTTACCTTCTGCAATTTTTATGAATGTGCCTTTTTCTTCTTGTGCGGCACTTTCGTAATCTCCGTAAAGCTTGCTGAAGGTATGCTTAACATAATTATGCAAGACAGGATTTGATTTGAAGCTGTCAGGCTTCCCCCAATCCTCAGGGCAAAGTCCCGCTAAGTAATCAATTTTAAATTTGAAACTTGGGCAATAAGCAAAATCAAATAACTTCATTATTAGGCCCCTTTACATTTGGATGATTTATTTCTTTTGCATGTCCGTTGGGAGGGCTTTTTTTGCAGTTTCAGGGGCAATTTTTATAAATCCCGCCACCATGACACCACGGAGCAATTTACATAACGAATAATGCTGATATTACAAGGCTTCGCGCCGTTTTTGTTATCATAACCACTCCACAGTACCCGGGGGTTTTGATGTTATGTCGTAAACTACACGGCTTACCTGCGGAATTTCGCTTGTGATTCGTGAAGCGGCACGTTCCAGTGTGGGGTACGGCACGCGGGTTGCGGTGCAGGTCATAAAGTCGTCGGTTTTTACGGCGCGAAGGGCTACTACTCGGTCATATGTGCGATTGGTGCCTTTTACGCCTACGGAAAATGTATCGGTGAGAACGGCAAAATATTGGCTTGAACGCGTTGACATTTTTTCAATTTCTTCACGAAAAATAAAATCCGCTCGGCGTAAAATTTCCAATTTATCTTTTGTGATTTCGCCAATTATACGAACCGCAAGACCCGGCCCGGGAAACGGCTGCCGATTCACAAGCGCGGCAGGCAATTTCAAACGCCGCCCGATGTCGCGCACTTCGTTTTTGAAAAGCATTGAAAGCGGCTCTACAAGCTGCTCGAAATCAAGATTTTCCGGCAGGCCGCCCACATTATGGTGGCTTTTTATTGTTGTGCCGTATATCCCGCCTGATTCCACGATATCGGGATAAATTGTACCTTGCGCAAGGAACGGGATTTTACCCAGTTTTTTAGCTTCTTCCTCGAACACACGTATAAATTCTTCGCCGATTATTTTGCGCTTTTTCTCCGGCTCGACTACTCCATTTAGTTTCGCAAGAAAACGCTCTTCGGCATTTACGCGAATGAAATTCAAATTACGTTTAGAAAAAATATTTTCAATTTCGTCGCCTTCGTTAAGACGCATAAGCCCGTGGTCTACGAAGATACACGTAAGTTGTTCGGGAATTGCTTTGGCAAGAAGCGCAGCGCAAACGGAAGAATCCACACCGCCCGAAAGCGCGAGCAGAACTTTTTGCGAACCAACCGTTTCACGAATTACTTTCACTTGCTCTTCGATGTAATTCTTCAAATTATATTGTCCACTTGCTTTGCATGTATTAAAAAGGAAGTCTCGCATAAATGTGCGCCCGTCTTTTGAATGTAACACCACTTCCACATCGGGCGGGTGCATTTTCGGGCAGTCCGGAAGTTGTAAATTATTTTCCGGCTCGCCCGTAAAAACTATTCCGATGGGGTCTATTTCGTTTATTTTCTCAAGCGATACGTCACCCGGTAAAATTTCCGAGCAAACATTCAAGCCGCGAATCATTCGGGCAATCAATTCTTTGTGCTGCCCGCCGAAGTCTAAAACAAGCACAACTTCCTTTTTCATATCGCCACAGTCCCCTCGAATACCTTCTCGCAACCGCCCGTCATATAAACGGTTTCATCTGTGTATTTTACGGTTAGAACGCCGCCCTTTAACTGCACTTGAATGTCCGTATCTTTATCGCAGTAGCCCATTAAAACAGCTGCAACAGCAACCGCACACGCGCCCGTGCCGCAAGCCATTGTTTCGCCTGAACCGCGTTCCCACACGCGCATTCTGATATTGTTGCGGCTTACGATGTGTGCAACTTCAAAGTTCACACGCTGCGGGAAAATTTTCGCACATTCAATTAACGGGCCTATAACAGGCAAATCGAAATGGTCGATGTCATCGTGGAAAGTTACCGCGTGAGGGTTGCCCATGTTCACGCACGTAATTTCGTAACGCTGACCGTCTATATTAACACTGCGCCCTATTATGCTTTCGCCCACAAGCTGTACCGGAATTTCCTCCGGCTTTAAACTCGCGGCACCCATATCCACCCGCGCGGAATTTACAACGCCGTCAATAATCACAAGCTCAAGGATTTTTATTCCGCTTAAAGTTTCTATTTCCAATTGCGGTTTTACCGCTCTGCCACTTTCATACAAATACTTCCCAACACAACGAATTGCGTTGCCGCACATTCCGCTTTCGCTTCCGTCAGCGTTAAACATACGCATTTTCGCGTCCGCTTTTTCCGACGGTAAAATCAAAACAACTCCGTCGCTTCCTATTCCCTTGTGTCTGTCGGAAAATCTTCGCGCAAGTGATTCCGGCTCGGGAAGTTCAGTTTCAAAGCAATCAAAATATACATAATCGTTCCCACAGCCATGCATTTTTACAAAAGAAAAAGTGCCAAGCCCCCCCACGTTTTGGTTTCCCGGTGGTGCCTGACACGTTTGCGTTTTAATCATTTAAGTTCCGTCCTTCCTTTGCCACGAATGCTATTGTTGGAAAGGTACTATAAAATGCGGAGTACGTCAACTTTTTTTAAGTTTGTGATACCATTTTGCCAAGCTTCTTTCTGATGCGGCGAAGTGCGTTGTCAATGGATTTCGTGCTTTTGCCGATGCTTTCGGCTATTTCGGCGTGCGATTTACCGTTTGTGTGCATAAGCAGCACAGTTTGTTCAAGCTCGCTTAGGTTGCGTTTTATGAAATCCTCTGTATCGCGGAGGGCTTCACGTCCAAGAAATAGAGTCTCGGGGTCACTTGCTCTGCCGGCGGGAAGCTCAACCGAGGAAGAATCAGATACATTATCAAGCGACAGCGATTCATTTAAAGGCATATGTTTGTGCCGCGTTGCCGTCTTGATTGCCGTTTGCACCTGCCTCACTATACACAAACCTGCGAATGCTGCAAAATTATTGTTTTTTTCAAAAACAAAATCCAAAACAGCCTTGTAAAGCCCAATCATCCCCTCTTGTATTAAATCTTCCGGGTCGCCACCAACTACATAGTATGCTTTCGCTTTCGACTTCACCAATGGCTTAAAGCGCGTAAGAAGAACATCAAGAGCAGCTTTGTCTCCCGAACGGAAATTTTCAACGAGTTGTTCGTCTGTCATCTGTTAAACCTCATTTCTTCCAATAACTGCGCCGTTTCCGCATCTAAGAAACTTTCGATAGGGTTCTTTTTTATGGGACGCGTTTTATTGTAGCGTTCCAGAACTTCCGCACGGGTGGTTTCTATTTCTGTCCACAGGTCTTCAGCAGAGATTCGCGCCGCCCCCCTTCCCATTATTATTAGCTGTTCCATCGTGTCTGAAGTAGCTACGGTTATGCGGTCGCGGCGTTTTGCCGCAAGCTTGTACGTGGCGCGTTCTATGTAATTGTCGGCGGTTTCGGCTTCTTTTGTGAAAACAACTTTTATTCCGCGATATGTTTCAACACTGCCGATTCCGCCCGCGACTAAATGCGCGTCGAAAATAATGATTATACGATAACGCGTAAGAGCACGGAATTCGCAAAGCGCGTCACAGAGTTTTTTCCGTGCCATATCAAGAGAATCGGCGGCAACAGACGAAAGCCCCGCGTTTGCGTGAATCACATTGTAGCCGTCGATTAGCAGATAATGCATTACTTTGCCTTTAATCGCGAACGGACGACCTCATATATAAGAACGCCCGCCGCGACAGATACGTTCAATGAACCGATTTTGCCAAGCATCGGAATGCTTACGGAAAAATCCGAATTTTCGGCAACAAGGCGCGAAACACCTTCGCCCTCCGCACCAAGAACTAATGCAATAGGCCCGCTCATATCCGCGTCAAAAAGAGACGGACCTTCCATATCGGCACAGGCAATCCATAACCCCGCTTCTTTCAGCTCGTCCAATGTACGCGTGATATTGCCGACTCGCGCCACCGCAACATGCGACAAAGCACCGGCGGAAGTTTTCGCAACAGTTCCGGTCAGCCCGACGGCGCGGCGTTTCGGGATAATTACGCCGTGAACGCCGCCCGCGTCCGCACTGCGCAAAACCGCACCAAGATTATGCGGGTCTGTTACACCGTCAAGAACAATTACAAAAGGCGGTTCGTTGCGTTCGCGGGCAATTTCCAAAATTTCCTGAACAGAAAAATAAGGCACAGCGGGACAAAGCGCGATTACCCCTTGATGATGCCCCGTTTCGGAAAGCCCGTCCAACTTGGCGCGCTCAACTTCCTGCACAACAAGCCGACGCTCCCGCGCTTTTGCGGCAATCATGCGAAGCGTTCCTTCCACAGGCTTGTCGCCGTCGCGCCGTAGCAGGATTCTGTCGATTGGTTTATCATGATTCAGCGCTTCAAGAACTGCCTTGCGCCCTTCAAGTATTAGATTTTCTACGGTTTCCATATACTTTATAAATCCTCCAAATCTCCAATTTCTCTTTCCATGACAAACCTCACTTTTTGTTCTGTGTTTTGTTATTTATATATTCAACTATTGGGAAAATATTTTTTTTTGAAGAATTATCGTAAGAATTTTTTATAGCCTGTTCAAATCCTACTTCATTATTATCTTTATTTTTCATTTTACTCATGAAAAATGCAGCCGTTTTCATTATAATTCGGTCAAGAAATCTCATTTTTTCATAATTCAATCCACTTTGCGCATAAAAATGCGGTATAGTTTTTAGTTCAGATTCGGTTAGATTATTGCTCCAAATTTTATTGATTACTTCTTCTGCGGCACATGGCGTTCCTCCCGTGGCAAATACAATCAATTCTTTATCGGGTTTGCTATCAAAACATGATTTGATTTTATCGAGATATTCGATTTTTCCAACGTGAATACGGCTACCGAAGATAACAATATCGTATTCCTTTATAATCACCTCGGAAAAATCATTATATGATAGCGTTTTGCAACTTAACTCCTCCGCAATCCAATCGGCATATATTTTTGTAAATCCTGTTTTACTATTATAAACAATAATAATTTTCATTAACAATTCTACCTCACATTAATATAAATTTTCTACATATCAATTCAACTATTTAATAGAGCCTTAAAAATTGCAGTGCGTTATAAATAATTCCTGAAAACGCGGATGTGTTGCCAGATTTATTTCTTTTGTGCTTGCCGCGATTTTTTGAATTTCCGGTTCGCAGGAGGGGTCTAGTAAAAATTTTGCCGCACCGCCCAATGCTGCGTTTCCCGCAGCATGAATTTTATTTTTCAACGCTTCGGGAATAAGCCCTAAAACAGCCGCACTTTCTGCGTCCATTGTATACCCAAACCCGCCCGCAAGAAAGACCTTTCCAATATTTTTATAAGAAATACCCGCTTCCTCAATTAAGACCTCGATTCCTGCACGAACGGCGGACTTTGCAAGCTGAACCTCGCGGATATCTTTTTGCGTGAATTGAATTTGTTTTTCGCCGTTTGCAATTATAACGCAATCCGTTTTTAAAAAGCCCGTTTCATCTACAAGCCCGTGACGAATTAATTCCGCGCAAACAGAAATAACACCCGTACCGCAAATTCCCACAGGTGGTTTTTTGTTAATCGTATCGCATAAAAACGAGTTGGTTTCGGGCGAATAACGCGCTTTCGCAATCGCGCCGGGTACGCTTGCCGTTCCCGATGAAATGTTGCCGCCCTCAAAAGCCGGTCCCGCCGCAACGGATGCCGCAAGAATTTTTTTATCATTAAATAAAACCATTTCACCGTTCGTGCCAAGGTCTATTAATAGATTAGATTCTAAGGTCTTGTCGCAATAAAAAACCCCCGCAACAATATCCGCGCCTATGAAAGCAGAAACCCCCGGAAGAATTATTGTTTCTAAGCCGAAAAGATTTTTTCTTACCAATTCAACCGACACGGGCGTAAACGGAAAAACGCCCAGTGTTTCGCACGAAAAATTCTGCAACAGATGAAGCATTGTGGTGTTCCCGCAAATCACAATGCGTGAAATTTCGTTTTTTTCCACACCGCTTTGTGTCAAAACACTGGAAATACCTTGTTGAATGTTGTCCATTATTACTTCATGAAGCCGCACCGCGTTGCCCGAAACCGCTTGTGAAATTCGCGATATTACATCAAGACCAAACTCCCGCTGGCTGTTCACACACGAAAACACAGCAATCCGCTCTCCTGTTTGTAGGTTTAGCAATTCAAACACTACGGTTGTTGTTCCAATATCAATTGCAATTCCGAAAAGACTGCCGTGCCGCGACAAATTTTGAACGGCATAAAACTCAACCGATATAATTTCATCCGCTTTACAATTCGAGCAACTTTTTTCATAAATACATTTTCCACAATTTTTCATGTTTTCAAGTATACACGTTCTATCGAAACAATGTCTACATATAGCCGTTGCCGTTTAGGTCTGTGACCACCGAAATATATACGCGACATGAATGAACAAATTAATGCATATACACAAAATCACGCGGAAATAGTCGAGTATGTATTTTTTTAATTTACTTTTGCCAAGCCTTCTGTTACATTATCAGTAAATGGTATTTTGTTTCATTTGTAATGAAACGAAAACACAAAAAAAGGAGGTTTTGTAATGAAAGGAAGATTCAAGCAGTGTATTGCTCTAATGTTGGCAATCATCATGGGACTTTACTCCAATGTTGTGTTTGCCGGGTATCAGTTAGATGAAGGGTACTTTGACAACCCACACGAATTAGATGCCTATGAACCCGAATGGGACGAACCGACGTTTTCTTATCCCGATGATGGAGAACTCAATTATACCGGAGTATACGATTTTATAGAAATGCATGTCGATACCGCAATAACCGATTTCTCTGCGGCTCAGAACATTGTTACATTTGGGGCGAACACCGGTGTAACACCAATGGTTGCGGCGGGATTGGAGCATACCGTGGCTCTTAGAGAAGACGGTACGGTTTGGGCATGGGGAGTGAATCATCGTGGTCAATTAGGAGACGGAACCACAACCAACCGCAACACACCCATTCAGGTGCAAGATCTTAGCAATGTGGTATCGATTTCAATCGGATCTGATCATAATGTAGCCCTTAAGGGCGATGGCACAGTTTGGGCTTGTGCCTAAGTGATTTTATCCGTCATACTAAGCATTCGTTTTCTGTAGGATATATCAAGGCTTTGCAGTGCTTACATAAAATTATTCACAACTGAAATTTGCATAGAGTTTAATGCTACGGTCTGCGAATGTTTCAACTCGGTTAATCAATTTATGAATTGTGGTTTTGCTTAAAATTTCGTTCACGATAAAATCATCAATAGCCGTGAGTATTTCTTTGCTGTCCTCTTGATACTTCAGAAGACGCGCCTTTTGTTGTTGCAGGGAATCAAGATTTTTTTCCAAAGTATCGCGATTTTTATTGAAATCTTCATACAGGAAATCATAATCACGCTCGTTGATTTTACCCGTATATTTATCACGATACAGCGAACGGAGTGCGTTTTGTGTTGCGTCCAGTTCTTTTTTTATAGCTGTTTCCTGTTTGATAAGCCCGTCAAGTTCGACCTTGATTTTGCCGCCTTTTGCACTTTCCAAAAGTTCTTTTTTGTTAATTCTATTTTTGAAAATGCTTTTTAATTCAGCAAGTACAAATTCTTCCAACTCTTTTTCAGTAATGAAATATCTTGCGCTTGTACAAGTTTTTTTCTTGTAGCCGGAGCATAAAACATTGAAAGCAGAAGAATTTTTGTTGCGGTCAAACGTCATTTTGTTTCCGCACTCTCCACAGAATAACAAGCCCGACAAAACGTGCTGATACTGCACAGCATTGTTTTTTGGGTTTTTTGTGTACTTGATGTTATTTCGCCCAACAAGTATCTGCGCCATCTCAAAAACATCGTTGGTTACAATCGGCTCGTGCATATCGGGTACAACAATCCATTGTTCACGCTTCAAGGTTTCGTATTTTTCCAACTTGTAATTTATTTTCCGATATTTATTTTGCACCATGCAACCGATATACGTTTTATCGGTTAATATGCGGCGTATTGCTTGCGAGTTCCATTTTCCCGTTATTGATTTCCTGCAACCGCCGAAGTTACTTGTTTTTTGCTTGTACAAAACAGGCGGCAAAATACCCTCAGCATCTAATGCGTTTGAGATGCTGACATAATTTTGACCATCAACATATGCAGTGAATATACGGCGTACAATAGCGGCGGCAACTTCATCAACAACAAAGCTGCCCTTGATTTCCATTTTGTAACCGTAAGGGGGAAAGCCCCCGATATATACCCCTGCTTGGCGTTTGGTTCGAAACGTAGCGAGTATTTTGTCGCTGATGTCTTTTGAATACATATCATTCATCATCAGCTTGAAATAAATCTGTGTGCTGTCATTTCTGCCCGAAAAAGTATCGAAATTTTCTAAAATAGAAATATAGCGTATTCTGTTTAGCGGAAAATACTTATGCACATAGTCACTTGTTTCGCCCATGTCGCGCCCTAATCTTGATAAGTCCTTTGTCACAACCATGTTGATTTTTCCTGTTTCCAAATCGTTTATCATCCGCTCGAAATCGTCTCGTTGGAAATCTTGCCCTGTAAAATCGTCATCTTCGTAATATTCTACATGCCCAAAATTGTTTTTTTCGGCAAACTGCGAAATTAATTCCCTTTGATTTTCAATACTTTCGCTTACCCTGCCGTCCCTATCTTTATCCAAGCGTGACAATCTGCAATATCCACCCATTCGGAAACCGTCTAAAGGGATGGAGTGAAACATTTGGTTGTTTTGGTTATCATAAGCTAACATAACAGCTCCTTTCCGCTTAGCTTGATAACCACGCTAAATAAAACATTACTATAAAACGTGGTTGTCATCAAGCATTTATTGTGGTTTGCTTGCGATATATCAACATTATTCTTTAAATTTCCTCATTAAATAAAACTCCGAAAAACTGTCTTTCAATAAGGTTTTTATGCTTTCCCCGTTTTCGTTATATACCCATTGTTTTAATCTCAGTGGTTTTTGCTCCGCTTCTTTCCGAAACTTCATTGTTTTGTGCCTTTTTGCATTTCTAATATATACAGTCGTGTTTTGATTTTCCATGTGATTTCCTCCATATACGGTTGTAACCGGAGTGAACTACGGTTTTACGCCGTATCCGGTGTTATAAATTTTCACTAAAATAACGAGAAAATGACCGGAAATAACAAAGGAAAAATCACGGAAATATCAGTAAATTTCGATATATCTTCAATTATATTTGTCTTGTAGAGCATATTTTTATTGTAATTAATGAAGGGTTTTCCAAAAAATAAAAAAACATCTTCAGAGTAATTAAGGAATAAACTGTATACGTCATATTTTTTTGAAATATAGGTATACGACTAAGGCATATGAGGTATACGAAAAGGTATACGAGACAATATGAAGTGACCTCCACATTGTAAGACCGTGGATTTACCGAAAAGTTGGTAATACTAAGAAAACCAACAAGACGGGATTACCGCAAACAAAGGGAGGCCACACAATGAATAC
>Ga0131853_10023807_pt1 | contig 11054 bp, 4 predicted proteins | sample TergutLab28metaG_FD_92764 | JGI IMG/M metagenome (GOLD analysis project Ga0131853, IMG submission 92764) | Labiotermes labralis P1 segment gut microbial communities from Petit-Saut dam, French Guiana - Lab288 P1 (version 2) (version 2) | ecosystem: Host-associated > Arthropoda: Insects >...
AGTCAAGAAATTCCCCGCATTTTATGGAACCCGAAGGTTCATTACCGCACTCACAAGCGTCCGCCACCTGTCCCTATCCTAGGCCAACCCAATCCAGTCCACATACCCACATCCCACCTCCTGTAGATCCATCCTAATATTATCCACCCATCTACGCCTAGGTCTCCCCAGTGGTCTTTTTCTCTCCGGTTTCCCCACGAAGACCTTATACACCCCCCTCTCCTGCCCCATACGCGCCACATGCCCTGCCCATCTCATTTCTTACAGCCTATTACGGGTTGAAATAGATCTTTGTATCTGTACCGCTCATTGAGAGGCAAGCTGCATGCTTTCAGACGTAACGCCACATCAGACTCCAGGAACGTATGTTACCTGCTATCGGAGCCTAGTTGTTTCAGAAGTTCCGATGACCACTTATTTGATAGTGTGTTTACAGTAAGACCTCTGAAGGGATGCAGCTTCTAACGTCACAATACTCTAGATGGGAGTGAATGTACTTGTCTAACACAACTTTATTTAATGGTAGAGATATGTATAAAGTTTACTATATACATGTACTACATGTAGCTGTTCTCTATGTAGTAAATTCTATACATATCTCTACCATCAAATAAAGTTGTGTTAGACAAGTACATACACTCCAATCTAGTTTATTTATGGACACAACGGGGATGGCGAACCTTATGGTAATAATACTCTCTTAAGAGGATGGGTGGGGCCCCAGTGCCGGTCTGGAAGGTTGCGGAATATTTCGGCCCCCACCCGGATTCGATTACCGGACCGTCAAGACCATAGCATAGATACAAAGAAAGCAGGATAACAAGGAGAAATGAATGAAGGCATGAAAACGTTAACAGAATAATGGTTCAAACACTGCAGCAGAGAAGAACGCTAAGAGTGTTTCTTGGTTCGCTATTTCGCGATGAGGAACAGAACACGCCCTTACACGGTATTGTGTGCGGGCGCTAAGACATAATATGGTGTTTGAACTTAGACTGAAATCCCAATTCCCGCAACTCTCCCGCACGACCCGAAAAGGATTTCACCAGTTTAGTGATTGAATTGCTGCCACGGAACCTAAAGACGATCGTGTCTTCCGTTACAGAAAAGCATTCCATTCCGTTATCTCAATTTGGACGTTCTGCTAAATGTTCGTTGACAGCGGACATCTGGACCATCGCAACGGTTCTACTTCGGAAAATGTACGCATACTGGAATGCGCCTCTCGTCAGGCTTAATCGGATAAATCCTACTTCTTTTATCTGGGTACTCTACACATAAAGTTTGCCCCAGAACAAGCCACGAAAGCCCAGAGGGGGAGTAGAATTATAGCTCTGCTCCTTCTTCAACCTTGGCGCTAGGTGTGGAGTGGGTGATCACTTTACCCCCGGGAAGGACCCGGTACAATTTGTATAAGAGGCTGGGTGGGCCCCAGGGCCGGTCTGGACGAGTGCGGAAAATCTCGCCCCACCGGAACCTGATCCCCGGACCGTCAAGCCCGCAGCAAGTCTACATCGGCTGAGCTATTACGAACCCCCCTCCCCCCACCCACACACACACACACAAACAAGTCCCTTGTGCGCCTTCAACACGCTTCGATGGCGCACAAAGGACGTATAGAATACCCATAACTTGTAGATCTAAAACTTAGATGGAAATTAAGTCACCATCTTCGAGCTCCGGCCGTCATTCGCGGTAGAAAACGCTTGTATTGTGAGGAATCCAAGAGCAGCTTTGCAAGTGCAGAAGCAGGGGAAAAAACTTGTCTCTGCCACAAATCTTCACTGACTGAACGACGCCGTTTTGTAATATTCAAAGTGCAATATCAAATAAATGAAGACATATGCACTCATATATCACTAAGCCACCACTTCATTGAGAATGTGACATTCCAACATGTTTCAACTCTTGAAGGGTCATCTTCAAGGAGTATATTTGATACATCAGAGCAGCAAGCTCCACCAAATGAGTCACCAGATGTAAAATTCAACTGTGTGTAAACTGTATTGTGTATAGCGGCAGCTAAAGTTGTAAACAGTAGGGAAATTAATTATGACGATGCTGAGTGGATAGAAGACCACAGACGAGCTTTCGAATCAGCTATGGTGTAATGCTGGCACTGTACAGCATGTACTAAAAGCGAGTTTGTTCAAAATCAGTATATTTCTGCTCTAACCGTCTGGGGGCCCGAGAACAATGACGAAGTACGTTCTCTTCCAACACTCTCGCCCCTTCCTGATATACGGAACGGCACAGCTTTGTTTCTACTCCCCCGCCTTCGCACTCTTGCCCCGATAAGCGCTGTACTGAATGAGCACAAAGCACTGGCTGAATGACACTGACAGAGGAGCGCTGAAGTATACGGAGAAAAACCTGTCCCCCGTAAATCCCACGTTGACTGTCCCACTATCGAACCCAAACCTCCGCTGTGACAGGCCGGCATTTAGCCGCCTAAGGCATGCACGACCTTCTCTGAAGACTCACTGGAATACGTTACGTACCTTACATTCTGTATAACACTCAGTTTGTACCGCATGCAGGAAGGACACTTCCAGAAAGACCAATCGGTGCTTGATTGTGACAATCACATGCAACGAATACACTGTGTGGGCGAGGTTTTTAACTTTAAGACTTGGCAGTACATATGCTAACCACCAGGGTTAATACCTAAACCGCTCGCCACGTTAATATTCCGGCCACAAGAGCGTGCTTTCCGACAGCTCTCATGTAACAAGACGAGCAGTCAAGAATAAATCTAATAGAACACAAAGCAACTTTCAAACAACCATTTGTTTATTTGGGCGTTTAGGCAGCGGTAGCTCAGTCGGTATAGCGACTGACTACGGGCTGGACGGTCCGGGGATCGAATCCCGGTGGGGACGAGATTTTCTGCCCGTCCAGACCGGCCCTGGGGCCCACCCAGCCTCCTGTAAAATGGGTACCGGGTCTTTTCCTGGGATAAAGTGCGGCCGGGGCGTGCTGCTGACCACTCACCCCCTTCTAGTGCCGCGGTCATGGAAGAGTAGAGCTTCTACCCACCCTCTGGGCCACACCGGACCTGTAACGGGATCACGTTTAGGCAGCGCCGTCAACAGCAGTTGTTTGATCAGTGAACACAACAGGCTGTGAAGACCAAACAGGAAACATGTAATAACAGAAAGAAGGAAAACAATCTTGACAGCAAGATGGAAAAATCGATCGTAACATTTTTCTCTCTCCTACTTCAATACTCAACCCGTTTCGGATCTCAAGACATTCTTAACCTATGACAGACCACTTCATGAACGCCTCGTCATAGTTGGACTTCGAGATCATTCTGATGATGCGTAGTGTGAAGAGCTAAAGCAAATTGATAGAGGGGCAATAAACCCGAACTGTGCACAGCAGTTTTATTCCTTCGGTACGTCACACAATGAGTTGTTACTAAGTTTCATAAATTATACAAACAAATCGCACATTAAAATCATTTCCATTTAATTAAAACATCTGCGCAGTGGTGTATTTGTAATTTCGAACATCCACACGCCTTTATGAAGTACAGTTCATTACCCGAAGTCACTAAACGGCATGATAAAAATAATTTCCCCAAACGCCATTTCTTCACTTTACAATGTACAAGTAACAACTCTTAACACAGACTACACAGATATATTTTCGTACAACTATAGTATCACAAACTGTAACAGCCCTAACTTAAATGGCGTGAAGTACTTCCTCCATCAGCACACATCATGCTGGTATTAGTGATGGTAACACGTGGTGCTCACTGATGGCAAGATGTTCGTACTCAATTGCAAGAATATCCGCTGATATATTCATGAGGCACTACCGCGGAATGACGCACGCACGCACATACACACAAACAGCACAAGCCAATATAAGAACAGCCGGCAAAGAATAATAATTATAAAGTTGCCCTACTGCATTGCACATTCAAGCAGCCAACTGAAACCAGTTCCCGCAGAACGGTGGAATTTTTAAAATGTTCCAATGCTCTTACACAATCTGTACAACAAATATGACAGCAAAAGTGTGTAACAGCGAAGCATGTTTCGCAAAAAGTCTACACCAAAGAACGGCGTGTTTGCCATAGCGTCTGGTAGTAAGTGAATTGCTTCAGCAAAGCAGTTCTATTCAAAACAGCGAGTCTCATTCTAGCTTTACGGCCGTCGTGTCACATTAAACATGGCTGCTAGCCGAACTACAGAACCTGCGCCGTCCTGCAGTCTGTTCGGATTACAAGACTTAATCTAATAAAGGAATGGAAAAGACACAAAGGTAAGATTGCGGCGTAAAAGGGTAAAAGGATAGAGCACTTACCCAGATAAGGCGCCGGTTGGTACTTCACTGTTGCGAATAAAACCAAACTGCTCGCCTGATCTCTATTGAATGATAGGCCAATGAACTGTTTTCCCAGTGCATTTTGATTCTTAGCCTCTGCTGACCATCATTAACGACAATACGGCCCTTTGCAAATCAATCCAAAGAGTTTCCAATTTGTTGAATGCATTGTTGTTTCGTATTCAACAGCACCCATCCATCCATTCTTCCTTCCTTCCTCCCAACTCCTTCCGTCAAGGCTGCCTGCCTGCCTACTACCGACCTACCTACCTACAGACAACACATCACGATATAATCCACACAAGGTGGTAGCCGTTTCTAACACGGCGCGGGCAACTGCTGGCTAAACGGACTGCTACTGGTAGGAGCGAACGACTTTCTGCTAGTACACACCGGGTTCAAAGCAGGACGGTGAGCGAGTGCACTGTGTGAGTGCTTTAACGGTGAGCGGCAGCAACTCGTCATTCGGCACCAAATCTTGCGCATGCTCATCAATCGCAAGGCTCAACTCATGGTCTGTGGACTGTACCTAACCACCTACCTACCTATCTTACAACATAAAGCGCACGATAAGGACAGGATGATATAAACAGAAAGTACGTAAAATAAACTACGGACGAATGATACTGAAAACAGTACAACGGACAGCTATAAAGGAACGAAATAACATATCTATTCTACGGGGTGTAGCTGTAAAGTGTACCGTTAACCTTAACTCTAGCCATATTCAGTGACTGTACCGAAGGGAACAACACATGGTCTCCTATTTTGAGTTCATTTCATACACTTCATGCGGGGAACCTTAAATGTAGCGGCCAAGACATTTTACCTTCGAATTTCGAGGTACTGCATAAAAAATAGCATCAAAGTATATTTTTTAGCGCCATTTCTAAGCAAGTAATCTTCAATGAATCTACCAAACCACGTTTCATTGCTTATTCAACTTTACTGCCATTTGTTCTTAAACGTTTCACTTCGGTGTTCGTTTCTACAATCGCTACGAAACGCCAATGTGATATTAAAGCCAAAAGACACAGTTGGCACCCACTAGGTGTATGTTCATGATACGTACACTATTCAGCCACCATCTCATTCACTGTTTGGCGATTTTTATTATATGTATTAGTGGCAGCTATTAGCCTATGGCATAACATTACATCAGAAGCCGCGTAGCAAATACCAATTTCAATAAAGAAACCCGCGGTTTACTGCCGCTAACTGCTGATGCAGCTGATCTAAATAATTCACCAATATTCAGACATGTACTTAAGCATCAGGTAAGGCTGTAAAACACTAGAACCTAAAAGCTGAAAAGAGGAGTGGGGAGATACCGGACTGGAAGGCTTTTAAACATGTTAGGTTAATGGCACCCTTACGGGCAGGATAATCCACCGTCAGCAGAAGCTACACTCCCTTCCAGAACTTCACCTTCCTGCAACTTTGCACGAAACGAAGTCTTAATCCAGACGTTTATATTTAACAACGTTAAACAACATAAGGCGAGGATCAGCAAATTCTCCCGTCACTACACACGAATCTGCTTCTATTATATTACTGTACTGTCCGAATGAGACCTGAAGCCAGAAAACAGCTTCCCCCACTTCTCCTACCAGGGTATCCGCCGTAAGTTCGGTTCCGTTCTCCCAACTCTTCCACAACATCGTGCCTTCAGCACTGAAAAAGACAGTACTGTTTCGCTGTCCGCTGCACTTGTACTCCAACTTCTTACAGTTGCAATAAATCGTTAGGCTTCCTTCCTCGGTTGTCTGGTCATTTCGTTTCACTCCAACATTTCAACAATGAATACTCCTTCTAACAGGCACAGTCTCTGAACAACACAATTCGCAGGCATTCATATAGCAAGTATAAAATATACGGCGAAGGGGAGCGTAAAGTGAATAAGAAACATACGTCAACAATAAACATGTGTGGTTTAATAATATTACTTGGAAAAGGACACTTCGAGACACTTGAGAATGCAGTGAATTCAGACAAACAACTTGCTACAGCCTTGCGACACACAAACTTGTACCAACTGAGAACAACATCAACAGTAGCAACAAAAATAACACAATTCCTGAGATGCTGTAACAACAATCCAATTACGGCGGATATAAAAGAAAAGCTTAAAAACACAAAAACACAAGCACAATACAAATACAAATAGCAAACAAGAAAACAGCTACAAACAACATGAATGTAATACGTGGAAATGCTAGCAAAAGCATGACAGCTGAAAACAAGGATTAAAAGAAGAGTGACAAATATGAGCAAGCGAAAATAATCCTCAATCGAGATCTCATTCTTTCCGCACCTACAGTAGAAGCAAAACACAAGCAGCTGAGGGGCTGACCGTGTGCCGACAGTGTACAGCAATCTCTCATTTACGGTAAATTCGTAGGAACCCGCAAACTAACGTGATGCATGGTATGAAGGTCATCATATCACACACAACAGTGTTCAATAGCACATTACAAGGCATACCCCACAAGGAAAACGACCAAACATCGCTACAGCGGAAAAGGAAGGCCTCCTTCTTCTAATTCAGTTATCATCACCAAGTGTTTGCGATTTGTGTAGTCTAGAAAGAAACTAATAAACGCGAACATGCAAACCTGTATCATTTCAGGGGCATATGGGTCATACACGAACTACTCTTGGTTCGCTGCCGGTAAATAGAGGGTCAATATGTTCAGTACTGGCACCTCTTCTTGTCCGCTTGTTTACAGTTTACTCCACACCCTGGATCGCCCAAACGCGCTAGGAAGAAGCGGAGGGAAGTGACAAACGGTAGCTGTGAGATAAAATTACCATCTGTATTGGCCGCAAGGATAAAAAGCATCAAACATGAGCTCACTAGGATCTCAAACAGATCTAAAGCAAATTCATTTCATCATGGACTGATCAGAAGCACGGCGAGCAATATTTTTGGAAATGAAGTTACATTTGCCGATCCCGGTGGCAGAGCGGTCTAAGGCGTGGGTCTGCGGACGCTAGCTTGCTGAGCTGCGGGTTAGAATTCCGCAGGGGGCATGGACGACATGTCTCTTGTCAGTGTTGTGTGTTATCAGGTAGAGGTCGGCGAAAGGCCGATTCATCGTCCAGAGGAGAGGAGATGTGTGTGTGTGTGTGTGTGTGTGTGTCAGTGAGTGTGATCAAGGGCAGCAATAACCTATACACATACAGCGACTAAGAAGGCAGAGTTAAAGACAAAGAAAGAGGGAAAGTAGGTTATATTTGAAAGTCGTGTTAAGTACCGCGTTTCGTTAGGTCGCCAAGAAACTATACCATACAAATGCTAGTGATTATCCCAATCCCAAGTATCGACAAAAACCATCGATCAATTTCGGGGGTGAAATACTTTCATGGAGACAACACTACCATTAATGAAGGCTGAACGTACACTGTGTGCCAGGCATGTGCACCAATTTCGAAAAACGTATTATTAAGGACACAACTAGCAATCGTCGGGGGTATAGTTTCAGGCAATGTGTTTCAAGTCCCAAGCACTTTCGGTCTGACGTGACCCCCCCCCCCCTCCCTTGCGGCCGCGAGAGCAGAGCAGAAGGGAGCAAGGTGATAGTCACCAAAACTGCTAGTCTTCAGTCCCCTGGCAAGCAAATTATGCAAGACTTTACAGGTAGTAGGAAAAGTTAAAAGGATCACCAACAAGTTTAATTAAAAGAACGTGTAATCATTTTAACATCAATCATACGGATGGCAAAAAAGCTGGGGCACAGGCCTACAAGCCTACTAATTAATCTCTCGACTTCAACCCAATTCCCCTAATTTCCTATGCATACCGAAGCTAGCAGAAGACAAGTTCAGTATTACACGGACCAGACCACCAGTGCACAGTCAGTTAACAAGACGATACAGTAAATTAGAGCAGAGAGAGCTTCACAATTAGCACTTTCAAGCACAGTACTACTAGGGTGGCTGGTTAACACGGCACAGGACATACAGGAAAAAAAATAATAAAAACGCTAAGGAAGGCCACACAAAGTAGATGGTGAATGCCGTCAATCACGACCACGTTTTATGATGTATTACACGGACTGTGTGATTTTAATGCGCGACATGTTTCGGTTTAAGCACAAAAAGCCATCATCAGTCGACATTTGGGAACCAAATGACAGTTATAACGTAAACTACATTCATTCCTGTATTCACCTGACAACTTTTACTTGGAACACTAATTTTGACTGATGAAGACTTTTTCGCTTAAGTCGAAACATGTTGCGCAGTAAAGTTATATACTAATGTAAAACTGAATTGTCACTGACAGCATTCAGCCTTTACTTTCTATCCCTTCAACATAATGGGATGCCTATCCTAACGATATATCCTAAAGGAAAGAAGAACTACTAATTTAAATATCTGGGAAGGTACGGAAAGGATAATATTAAAATGTGAAATATAACGTGGCATGACACGGCTGAAATGACTAAAAATGCGGACATTTAATAGTTCGGCATCGAACCTTCGCGTTCGATAAAATGGCGGAATTTCTGACTGCACATCTGTGTATGAGAAATTAGAGTACAGTTGGAACGTGATGGCACACGGTGACGCACGGGAGGGGAAGTGAAGGGGAAACTGGCGAATGGAGTGGGTAGCCAGTATCCTTCACACCACCTCGGAACAATGTGTATCTAGCATTACCACCAGCCATAAAAGTTGATACGCACACCTCGGCTGCCAGTAGTCCACTGAACTGACGCCCCTGCCGATTTAAATGGACTCGTCCGTTTCGCCGAAAGACAAAATCTGGTTTCTGCGCGTGTGCCATCACATTTCAAACGCAGTCTACTACGGAGGTTCTGGAGGAACATAGTGCTTCCATCGTCCGGGAAAGACTGAACTCACCCCATTTCATTTCAATACGTGCCTTAATATCGGAAGAATACTAGAGATCAGAACAGTGTACCCGCATCTGTATACATTTTCCTTTTAAACAAAACCAGATTAATCGTAGTTATTACCAAATAAGGCAATCCAGCCAACAATACGTTCACATCTAATCACAGTGCGTTCAGTAATGAACGGAAAGTTTCCCCGAAAATGAAAGGCGTTTAGAACCGCAGTGCGAGTCAGAAAGCTAAGGAAGTGCAACAGATACTAACCCCACACCTGTTGAATGTGCCACCGACAATTTGCAACGATCTTTATCGAAGCAGTAACAGCAGCTAAAATCATTAACAAAGGCTAGGTGGGTTGGAAGCTGTGAGCTTTCGTCCAATTTGTTTGTGCCAAGAACATTAAAGGAGGCTAAAATGGAAGAGGAATTCGTTATCAAAGCGAATGAATAATCAGTTACCGTACACCCTAAAATACAAAAGGAAGAGTGAAAGAGGCGGAAATAAAACTATTCTACACCATCTAGAGTGGCCACTATGTTCTGAAACGCATGTTGTTTGCGCAGAAATATATTCTATGCATTTATGGCTTGCTCGCGACTTCAATGGGAATTAAGACATATGTTTGTTGATTAGTAATAAATATTTCAAGGAACATACAGTACTGAAGCAATAATAAATAATACCTATCTCCGTTCTTGAGTTAAAATAGGTAACAATGACCCAAACGGTTTGGTTTACAAAAGAAGCTCAACGATAAGGAACCTTTTTAATGACAGTTCTCGAAATCATGAAAGGGTACAAAGACATTTTGAACAATACGAGATCCTCGAAGAAGAGTTATTCAGCTGATAAGCAGTTCCCACTTGTGTTTCATTAGGTTGAAGGTGCCTAAAAACAGGACAGCCATACGAATGTGTGGGCGAAAAAGGAACATGGATGACATTCAATGAGGAGCTTCGTAATTTGTGTTTCTAACTGAAATTAGACATTCGATTTTTGCGGCACAATAAAACCAGGTGTTGCACAGGGCACAGAAAAATGCCGTCGAGTACTATATACAATGTTTTCTTGATGGCGTGTACATTTACGTAGCCAACCGAATCAGATGTAAGTATGCCTTAACTTGAAGCATTTCCATATGCTTCGAAACGGAACGCGACAGCCAGCCAACCAGCAAGGCACCGCCGCATCGCGAATGCAATGCGGCGGTCGGCGGTCGCATCGGAAATACTTGTGGGGATCTAGCAGGCCGGAGTGGAGCGCATCGCAACCGCGAGGGAGCAGACTCTTCAGGCTCCTGTTAGGATTCGAGAGAAACTTGCCACTGAAGGAACTGGAAGGAGAGTAAAATCAGATTTCAGAATCAGAACATGAATGGCTCAAGTAACATGACTAGCAATCCATCTGGTTACAACAATAAACAACGGTCAGGCCTCAACACATCCAGTACTTTGGAGGACAGCCTCGCTTCTATGATCCGTTAAACCAAAAAAGGTCCAACATGTTCATGAAATGCACCCAACATAACTGTAATCAGCTTTCCTGCATCGCATTCGGAAAGTATTGGGTTCAAATCTGAAACAATATGTGCGAGACTTTTTGTGGTTTACATTAGTCTCCCCAGCACAAAGGTCGACAAAGTACCTTACATCAGGTCACAATACCTTGATTCGGCACCCTCTCCAATCCTACACTCGCCGCTATTTACACGTAGTCTGAGGTGCTGACACATCATCATCATCATCATCATGTTCCTGAAGGGTTAGGTGTGTTTCCTGTTCCTTGATCCTCAAGATGAAGTTGGTCCCTCCATCTCTTCCTCGGTCGTCCTATGTTCCTTCGTCCTTTTGG
>Ga0131853_10023808_pt1 | contig 11054 bp, 10 predicted proteins | sample TergutLab28metaG_FD_92764 | JGI IMG/M metagenome (GOLD analysis project Ga0131853, IMG submission 92764) | Labiotermes labralis P1 segment gut microbial communities from Petit-Saut dam, French Guiana - Lab288 P1 (version 2) (version 2) | ecosystem: Host-associated > Arthropoda: Insects >...
AGGAACATGCAGAACTTCCAGCTGCTCAAGGAACTGGGAAAGGTGAAGAAGCCCATACTTCTAAAAAGGGGCCTGTCGAACACCATAGAGGAATGGCTGATGAGTGCGGAGTACGTCATGGCCGGCGGAAACGGCGACGTCATTCTCTGCGAAAGGGGCATCCGCACTTTCGAGACAGCCACACGCAACACGCTGGATCTGTCGGCGATACCCGTCGTCAAGGAACTGTCGCATCTGCCCATCATCGTGGATCCGTCCCATGCCACGGGGCATGCCAAGTACGTGGAGTCCATGTCCCTGGCGGCGGTTGCGGCCGGTGCCGACGGGCTTATCATAGAAGTTCACAACAACCCCACCGCCGCATGGTGCGACGGCCAGCAATCACTGACCCCGGATACGTTCCGGAAGTTGAGCGCAAAAATCGACGCGGTAAGAAACGGACTGCGGACAAAGGATAAGGAATAAGCTAGTGGATAATTCAAGGGCAGAGGGTGAAACCAGGGAGCGGTGGCCGGGTATCCGGAATACGGCCGCCCCCGGTTCACACCCAGGGAGAGAAAATGGTTGAACAAAAGTTATCGAACGTGGTGCCGGTGAATACGCGGGGCGGAAAGTACTCGGTCGTCATAGGCGAGGGGCTGGATTTCGGGGAGCTTGCACTGGGAGTCAAGGAACCATGCCAGGTGGTCATTGTCAGCGATGACAAGGTTTTCCCGCTGTACGGGGATACCGTCATGAAGAGCCTTGCCAAAAACGGTTATCGGGTTGGTGCGTATATCGTCAACAACGGCGAGAAAGCCAAAAGCATAGAGGTCGTCACAAGGCTGCTTCGCTTTCTGGTGGATCAGGGCATGACCAGGAACGGTATTCTGGTGGCGCTGGGCGGCGGCGTTGTCGGCGATATTGCCGGTTTTGCCTCGGCGGTTTACCAGCGGGGCATAGACTTCATCCAGTTGCCCACCACGATTTTGGCGGCGGTCGATTCATCGGTGGGCGGCAAAACCGGCGTTGACCTGCCGGAAGCCAAAAACGTCGTAGGCGCGTTCCACCATCCGCTGGGCGTGTTCTGCGACACCGGCACTTTTGCGACACTGCCCAAGGCCGTCTATGCCGACGGCATGGCCGAGGTTGTCAAGCATGGCATGATCGCCGACAGGGACATGTTCATGAACCTTGGCGAACTTGCCATCGCCGAAATCTGCCGCCGGAACGTAGAGATAAAAGCCGGCATAGTGGAAAAGGACGAGTTCGACACCGGCATTCGCCACCTGCTGAACTTTGGCCACACCGTTGGCCATGCCGTCGAGGCACTAAGCAAGTACGCCATACCGCACGGAAGTGCGGTTGCCATAGGAATGACGGTGATTACAAGGGCGGCCGAGAAAGCCGGATTGACAAAATCCGCATGCCTGGGCGAATTGACAAGAACACTGGAACATTTAGGGCTTCCCACTTCCTGCGAATATTCCGCAAACGATATTGCCAAGGTTGCGATGCACGACAAAAAGCGTTCCGGGGATACGATCACGTTGGTGATACCCAAGGAGATAGGGTGTGCCGAACTGCATAAGCTGCCGGTAGCCCAGCTCGAAGATTTCATCGGGAAAGGGCTGGGGGCATGATATGGACATGAAAATCACGCCGGCACGGCTGTCAGGCACACTGGATGCCATATCCTCCAAGTCGTTGGTGCATCGTCTGCTAATCTGTTCAGCATTGGCCGGCAAGGAAACACGCATACGCCTGAACGGTACATGCGACGACATTCTTTCCACGATTCGCTGCATCGAGGCGATGGGCGGTTCCATCAAAAACACCGACAGGCAGGAAATGCTTGTCACGCCCTTGCAGAAAGCTTCCGGCAAATCAGTGCCGTCATCGGTGGTTCTGCACTGCGGCGAAAGCGGGGCCACGGCAAGATTCATGATGCCGCTTGCCGCCCATCTTTTCGACCAGTTCAAACTGGTCGGCGAAGGCAAGCTGCCCATGCGTCCGTTCGCCCCGCTCTGCGAAGCACTGGAAAGTGCCGGCTGCACGCTTGACGGCGATCGGCCCCCTATTTCCGGCAGCGGCAGGGTAACTTCCGGCGATTTCAAAATCGCGGGCAATATTTCGTCGCAGTTCATTTCCGGTCTTTTGTTCCTGCTGCCGCTGCTTAGCGAGGACAGTCGTGTAAGCATAATGACGCCCCTGGAGTCCGAGGGATACGTGAACATGACCATCGAGGTTATTTCGATGTTCGGCATAGCTATCGAGGATTGCGAACCGTGCCCCGGGGGGATACGTGGATTCCGTGTGTCCGGGAACCGGCGCTTCGATTCGCCCGGCATTGCGACGACGGAAGGCGACTGGTCCAACTCGGCGTTTTTTCTGTGCATGGGTGCGCTTGGCGATGTAGCGGCCGGCATTACCGCCAGTTCCACAGCTGCCGGTTCCGCCGGCAATGGCACCGCTAGTGCCGCCGGCGATGGCGGCGACACAATATCGCTGCGTGGGCTTTCCACAAGTTCGGAGCAGGGGGACAAGGAAGTCGTCGAAGTGCTGAAACGCTTTGGGGCGAACGTCCGTGCCGATACCAACTCCAACATCAAGGCCGGTGCCGGAACCTTGCGGGGCACCGACATAGATGCGGCGCAAATCCCGGACCTGATCCCGGCGCTTGCCGTTGTCGCAGCGGTATCCGAAGGCGAGACAAGGATTTTCAACGCACAACGTCTGCGGCTCAAGGAAAGCGACAGGATTCACAGCACGTACAACATGCTTTCCAGTCTGGGTGCCGATGTCAAAACCACCGACGATGGCCTGATCATCTATGGAAAGGAGAAACTGTCCGGCGGCGTTGTCGACGGCGCACGGGACCACAGGATTGTCATGGCTGCGGCCACCGCATCCTGCGTTTGTGAAAATACCGTTGTCATAAAAGGCTACGAGGCCGTCAATAAATCCTACACCTCGTTCTTCGGGGATTTCAGGTCGCTGGGGGGTATTGCCGATGTCATCTAGCCTGGGAAACAAGGTAAAGGTACAGCTTTTTGGGCAGTCCCATTCCCATGGCCTAGGTGTTGTGATTGACGGTCTTCCGGCCGGCGAAAAAGTGAATCTGGATCGGGTCGACGAATTCCTGCAAAGGCGCAGGGGGGGGATGAACTCATACTCCACCAAACGTGCCGAACCGGATGTGCCGGAAATACTCAGCGGACTTGTAAACGGCAAAACCTGCGGGGCGCCGCTCTGCGCCGTTTTCAAAAACACCGATGCACGCAGTTCCGACTATGACCAACTGCGTGACGTTCCCCGTCCTTCCCATGCGGATTACACTGCCTTTGTCAAACATTCCGGGCACAACGATGCAGGCGGTGGGGGGCATTTTTCCGGGAGGCTTACCTTGCCGCTGTGCTTTGCCGGGGCTGTATGCCTGCAACTGCTGGAACGCAGAAGCATAGCGATTGACGCCCACATCCATTCCATCGGCGATGTTCTGGACGAACCTTTCGGCTCCCTTCCGGTAGGCCCCGGCTTTCCGACCGTCAGCAGGAGTGCCGGCAATAAAATGATAGGCGTGATCGAAGCGGCGGCGGCGGAAGGCGATTCGGTGGGTGGCATCGTGGAATGCGGCGTGTGGGGTCTGCCGGCGGGATTGGGAGAACCTATTTTCGACAACATGGAAAGCCGCCTTGCCTATGGCCTGTTTGCCATTCCCGCCGTGAAGGGCGTCGAGTTCGGGGCCGGTTTTGGTGCCGCAAAAATGAAAGGCAGCCATTACAACGACCCGTTCCGCATGGACAATGGTGCGGTGACAACAAAGACCAACAATTCGGGCGGCATTCTGGGGGGCATTTCCAACGGCATGCCTATTATTTTCAAAACCGCTTTCAAGCCCACTCCGTCCATTTCCATCCGGCAGGAATCGGTGAACCTTGTCACGGGGGATGAGGTAACGCTGGACATAAAAGGCAGGCATGACCCGTGCATAGTCCCCCGTGCCGTACCTTGCGTAATCGCAGCTACCGCAATCATCATATTCGATATCGTTTTAGGAGAATGACGCCATGACCGAAACCAGAAACCGGATCGACAAAATCGACGACGAACTAGTCCGCCTTTTCACGGAAAGGCTCTCGCTTGTCGAGGAAATAGCGGCCCAGAAAAAAAAGGACAACCTGCCCATTCTTGACACGGCAAGGGAACGCGAGATTATAAGCCGGCTGACAAAGGACGGGCCGGATTCCATTGCCAGTTATACGAAAACGCTTTTCACGACGATTTTTGACCTGTCCCGTTCCCACCAGGCAAAGCTGCTGGGACCATCGTCCAAGGTTGCGGCCGACATACGCCTTGCCCTGGAAAACACGCCCACGCTTTTTCCCAAAAGCGCCATCGTGGCATGCCAGGGGACCGAGGGCGCGAATTCCATGAGGGCCTGCGAAAGGCTGTTCGAACGTCCGTCGATTATGTACTTCAATACTTTCGAGAGTGTTTTCGGGGCCGTGGAAAAGGGCCTTTGCCAGTACGCCATACTCCCCATCGAAAACAGCCTTCATGGTTCCGTTACCGACATCTACGACCTCATGAAGAAGCACATGTTTTCCATTGTCCAAAGCGTGAAGCTGAAAATCAACCATGTTCTGCTTGCCAAACCCGGCGCAAAAATCACGGATATTCGCAAAATCTATTCGCATGAACAGGCCCTGGGGCAGTGCAGCGAATTCCTGAAGAGCAAAGGCATTGCGACCGAGGCTTGCGAGAACACGGCAATGGCCGCAAAGATGATTTCGGAAGGCGATGCGAAAGACGTTGCTGCCATTTCATCGATCCAGTGCGCCGATCTGTACAACCTTGTCGTGCTGAACGAGGACATCCAGAACAGCGACGACAACTACACTAAGTTCATCTGCATTTCCAAGCATCTGGAAATATACCCCGGGGCAAAGAAAATCAGCCTGATGACCACGGTGCCGCACCGGCCCGGTTCTCTTTACCAGCTTATGGCAAAGTTTGCCGCGCTGGGCATCAATCTGACAAAACTGGAAAGCAGGCTTATGCCGAACAAGGACTTCGATTCCATGTTCTACATCGACTTCGACGTTTCCGTTTACGACGATGCCCTTTCCAACCTGTTCTCCCAGCTTGAGGGCGGAAACGAAAAGTTCGTGTTCCTTGGCTGCTATTCCGAGGCATGATGCAGGACATGGAATGCGGTATCAAGTACGGCCTGATTGGAGAAAGCCTGTCGCACAGCTACTCCAAGGCCATCCACGGGTTTTTGGGCAACCATGAATACGGCCTGCTGGAACTCCGGCCGGATGCCGTAGAAGGGTTTCTGGGCAAGGCCGACTTCCAGGGCATTAATGTCACCATCCCCTACAAGGAAACGGTGATGCCCCATTGCGTGCCGGACGTTGCCGCCGAAAAAATAGGCAGTGTCAACACCATCGTCAACAAAGGCGGAAAGCTGTACGGGTACAACACGGACTACTCCGGCTTTTCCTACATGGCAAAAAACGCCGGCATTGACTTCGCCGGGAAAAAAGTTCTTGTTCTGGGGAGCGGCGGCACATCCAAGACCGCCGTCTGCGTTGCACGGGACTCTAACGCAAGGGAAATAGTGGTCGTGTCACGAAACGGAAAAGACAACTACGAAAACATTGGCGACCATGCGGATGCCGATATACTTGTCAACACCACTCCAGTGGGAATGTTCCCGGACAATGGTCTGGCCCCGGTTTCCCTGGACTGCTTTAAGGGCCTTTCCGCCGTGATCGATGTCATCTATAACCCTTTGCGGACAAGGCTTCTGCTTGATGCGATGGAGCGTGGAATCAAAACGGCAAATGGTCTTGCCATGCTTACCGCACAGGCACTGTACGCACACAATCTGTTCTTCGGCATAGAGCCGGGCGAAGACGCCGGCGGCATATCCAATGCCGGCGGCATGCCCAATGACGATGGCATGCGTATTTCAGAGACCCTGGCAAAAACCGAAAAACTGTTTCAGAACGTTGTCCTGATCGGCATGCCAGGTTCCGGCAAGACAAGCGTCGGCAAAAAACTCGCGAAAATCCTTGAAATGGATTTCGTGGATACCGACCTTATGATCGAGGCGAATGCCGGCAGGAAGGTCCATGACATCATCCGCATGTATGGTGAACCTTATTTCAGGAAACAGGAGGCCAGCGTGATTGCGCGGGTTGCCGCAAAAACATGCCAGGTGATTGCCACCGGCGGCGGCAGCGTTCTTGCAAAGGAAAACAGGGATGCGCTTTTGCAGAACGGCACCATTGTTTTTCTGGAACGGAATCTGGCCTGTCTGTCGACCGAGGACCGCCCTCTTTCGGTTGACCTGCAGACAATGTACTACTACAGGCGGCCAATCTACGAAGGCCTTTGCCACCATAAAGTCAAGGCCGGCGACAGCCTGGAAGATACCGTGGACAAGGTACGCCAAGTACTGTCGTGAACCTGATCCTTTTCGAAGAACCGGAGCTTGGCAGGCCCCTTCCCAAACGTGACGAACGGGCCGTGCATCTCGTAAAAGTGCTGCGCAAAAAAGCCGGCGACGATTTTGACGCCGGCATATTCGGGGTGGGCATAGGCAAAGGCAGAATCGAAAAAATAGATGCGGATGGTTCCATTGTTTTTTCCCTGGACATTTACCCCCCCCCTCCATTGCGTCTACCGGTTCGCATTGCCGTGGGGTTTCCCCGCCCCATACAGATACGCCGGCTTCTGCGTGACCTTTCCAGCCTTGGCGTCGAGGCGATAGACCTTGTAGGAACGGACCTGGGCGAAAAAAGCTACCGTGACACAAAGCTTCTGGAAGACGGCGGCGCACGAGCGGCTCTTCTGGAAGGTGCGGTGCAGTCGCGCGACGTTACCATTCCCAGGCTTGGGGTCTTTGCCGGCCTGGACAAATGGCTTGGCGATGTTTCCCCCAAAAGCGGCGGGGCCTTGCTTGTTGCGGCGGACAACGTGCGCCCCGCGGGAAGCATGTCCCAAATGGATGGTTCCGGCGGCAACGGCGGGGCGATACTGGCCATCGGACCGGAACGTGGCTGGTCGGACCGTGAACGCGGCCTGCTGGAATCAGCCGGCTTTCTGCGTCTGTCCATGGGCAGCCGTGCCCTTCGCACGGAAACGGCCTGTGTTGCGGCCGCCGTGCTGACCCTAGAAAAAATCGGCGCTTTGGGGTAGAATGTCCCCTATGAACCAGGATGATGTCAAGGAAAAACTGCTGTCCCTAGAGGATGCCGCGCTGGAATTTTCCCTTGTGTTTTCGGGCAAGAAAAGCCGCAAGGTAAATGGTCTGTACAAGCCGGACACTCGCGAAATCGTAATCCACAACCGCAATTTCACGCACGAGGACAAGGCAACGGCCGACAACATGCTTTTGTACACGGCAATCCACGAATACGCCCACCATCTTCACTGCTGCGCCAACGGCGGCAAGCTGCCGGCCAGGGCGCACACGTCCGAATTCTGGGCCATCTTCCATGCCCTTCTGGAAAAGGCAGAGGCGAAAAAAATCTACCGTGATATTTTCGTCGGTTCGCCGGAACTTTCCGAGCTTACCGAAACCATAAGGCAGAAGTACCTGCGGGAAAACGGGAACCTGGTCAAGGAAATGGGACAGCATCTGCTTAAGGCCCATGATCTCTGCACCAACCTTGGCGTGCGTTTCGAGGATTACGTTGACCGCATGCTGCGCATTCCACGCAGTGCCGCCAACATGGCTATCAAAATGTTCAATTACGACCTTAACCCGGAAACAGGCGCCGACAACATGCGCTTCCTTGCCGGCATTCGCAATGGCGACGATCGCAAAACTGCGGAAACAGCCTTGCTCAAGGGCAAAAGCCCGGACACGGTAAAAACCACCGTCCTGAAAAAGACAAAGGACGACGACCAGCTGTCCCAGCTCGCAAAGGAAAAGGAACGCCTGGAACGAACCATCGACACCCTTTCACGGCGGCTGGAGGAGATTAAGAAAGAGCTGGCCGGCAGCGGCAACAGCTAGCATGGTGCAAGATGCTCAAAGCAGTTCGTAATTTTTTCAACGGGGTTGCGTTTGGGGCGATCCAGACCGTGCCCAGCATAAGCGCCGGAACCATAGCCATCATACTGGGCTTTTATTTCGATCTGATAAAAGCCGTCAACCATTTTCGCAAAGACCGGCGCAAGCATCTGTGGTTCCTGTTGCCGCTTTTGCTGGGAACCGCCGCCGGGATAATACTGTTCAGCTCGCTGGTGACTTTTCTTCTGGAGCACCACTCGTTTCCGACCATGCTGTTTTTCATGGGGCTGATTGCCGGCATAGTCCCGCACATTTTCGCCAAGGTCAGGGAAGGCGGGCAGGAACCGGGTGCAAGGGAAATCCTGCTGTTTCTGGCTCCGTTTCCGGTGTTGCTGCTTATGGCAGTCATGCGAACAGAATCCACCGCCGATTCTGCCGAGATCATTCGCAACATAGACATACCGTTTATGGTTTTCATTTTCTTCGCCGGAATCCTGGCGGCGGCGGCGTTGGTCATTCCGGGGATCAGCGGCTCGTTTCTGCTTCTGCTTTTGGGCATCTACCACGTTGTCATTTATTCGGTCCGGTCGCTAAGGTTTCTGGTTGCCGACATTACCAACACGGAACTTCTTGCGGACATTCTGAAAGTCCTTGGGCCCCTGGGTTTGGGCATAATCGTAGGCGGCCTTTCCATGTTGCGGCTGATCGAAAAACTTTTGGAGAAGCACCAACGGCCGGTGTATTCCGTAATCCTGGGGCTTATGCTGGCATCGGTGGTTGTCCTGATCATGGAACCCATGGTTTACAGAAGCGGCGTGTCGGCGCCTATTGTTGCGGCGGGAATAGCGACGTTTTCCATAGGGTGCGTGACATCGTTTGTCCTGGGGAAAAAACGCCTGTAAAAAGCGGCCCCCGGTTTACTTGCCGCCGGGGCCTTTGTCCCTCTGTTTCGCCGCGGGCCTGACTTTGATGCCTATGGGAATGGACGAAAACCCCAGATCCCTCCGCATCCTGTTCCGCAGGTAGGAAACGTACGCATCGCTTACGGCCTGGACACGGGACGTAAACAGGACAAAGTTTACAGGGTTCGCAGAAACCTGCACCGCATACTTCACGTTGAAGCGTGTCCGTGGGCCTGACGGGGGGGGGGTCTCCTCCAGCCAGCGTCTTACGGCCTGGTTCAGCTTGCCTGTTTCAATCTGCGTGTTCAATTGACTGTACAGCGTTACCACCGGAAAGAAGCTTGTCGACACCGGTGCCGTCCTTTGCGCTAAGCGGCAGGATGGGGGCAAATTCCATTTTTCCAAAGAAGTACCGGATGCGGTCGGCGGCGGCCTCGAACATGTTTTTTATTCCCGGCATGGTGTCCCATTTGTTCAGCGCCATGATGATTCCGCAACCCTTGTCGTGGGCCAGAGCCGCAATTTTCTTGTCCTGGTCTGTCAGGCCCTCCTGCGCGTCTATCAGCAGAATGACTACATCGGCCTCGTGGATTGTCTTTATCGCACGGTTCACGGAATAGTATTCGATGTTCTCGGTTATTTTCGTCCTGCGTCGTATGCCCGCAGTGTCGAGAAGCACGAATTCCCTGGGAATCCCGGCGTGGGATTTCCAGCTGAAACTGCCTTCCACCACGTCCCGGGTGGTTCCCGGTATGTCGCTGACAATGGAAGCGTTCGACGATGTAAGCCTGTTTGAAAGCGTGGACTTGCCGGTATTGGGTTTTCCCAAAAGCGCGATGCGGATGGGCCTTGTTTCTTCCCGCGCTTCCTCCACGGCGGAAAAATCAAGGCGGCTTATGATTTCCATGGTAAGATCGCCGATGTTGTCGCCATGTTCGGCGGAGATCATCAGGACGTTTTCAAAACCGTACGACAGCAGGTTCCACGAGTCCGCCTCTCGCCGGCCCCCTTCGCTTTTGTTCACCGCCACAATCAGCCGTTGCCGGTAAGGGCGCAGAAGGTCGATGAATTCCTCGTCCTCCAGGGTTATCTGGCCGGCTTCCAGCAACAGGATTACCAGGCTGGCTTTCTGGATTGTCTGCAATGTTTTTTCCAACACCAGATCGTCGATGGTGTCCGTGTTTGCCGCCTTCCTGTTCCCCCCCCCGGATCTGTCCAGCTTGAAGCCGCCGGTATCGATAAGCCTGACCGGTCTGCCCTCGATAAAGCCGTCCATTTCAACCGGGTCGCGGGTAACCCCCGGGGTGGGGTCCGTGATTGCCCTGCGCCTGCGGAGCAGTCGGTTGAACAGGGTTGATTTGCCCACGTTTGGGCGGCCCGCAAGAACCACCGTCGGAAGGTTGCGGTATTTTTTCGATGTGTCGAATTCCATGTTTTCCTGTTCCATGTTTTCCTGTTCCGTCATTTTACGCACCACCACCCGGCAAACCCGGAAAATTTTCCGCCATCCATGTGTTCACCGAGTCACGCACCTCGGCAACGGAACGCCCTTGCAGGGCTTTGGCGGCAAGCGCCCTGCACGACTCCAGGCTGGTTCCGCGAATGATTTCCTTTATTCTGGGAATGGACGGTGCGTTCATGCTGAACTCGTCAAGCCCCAGCCCCAGCAGTATCGCCGTCGCCGAAAGATCGCCGGCAAGTTCCCCGCACACGGCGGCCTTTATCCCGTTTTCGTGGGCGGCGTCGATTGTTCTTTTAAGAAGGCGCAGCACGGCGGGGTGGTGCGAATCGCTAAGGTAATGCACTTTCTCGTTTCCCCTGTCGGCGGCCAGACTGTACTGGATAAGGTCGTTGGTTCCCACCGAAAAGAAATCCGATTTCTCGGCCAGAATGTCGGCGCTTATCGCCGCCGCCGGAACCTCGATCATTATCCCGACCTTGATGTCCTTGGCGAAGGGCTGTTTCCTTTTTCTGCATTCGGCCCGGGCCTCGTCCAGAAGCGCACGGGCGTGTTCCACTTCCTCGGCGCAGCAGATCAAGGGGAACATGATTTTCAGGTTGCCGTGGACGCTGGCCCTAAGCATGGCCCTAAGCTGCACCTTGAACAGTTCCGGGTTTGCAAGGGAAAGCCGTATCGCCCG
>Ga0131853_10023809_pt1 | contig 11053 bp, 10 predicted proteins | sample TergutLab28metaG_FD_92764 | JGI IMG/M metagenome (GOLD analysis project Ga0131853, IMG submission 92764) | Labiotermes labralis P1 segment gut microbial communities from Petit-Saut dam, French Guiana - Lab288 P1 (version 2) (version 2) | ecosystem: Host-associated > Arthropoda: Insects >...
CGCTCGCGGTGGCGGACAACATGTTTGCGCTGCGTGCGTCGGCCAGTCCTTGCGGCCCGAGTTCGGCCAGCATCGCAAGACGGCTGTCGCGCTTCTGCACACGTACCGCTTCGCTCGCGGCGCCGTATCCGCCCGCAGGCGACAGCAAAGCGAGCCCCGCGACCCGCTGCGGATGCGCCGCGGCAAAACTGCCAGCGATGATCGCGCCCAGCGAATGACCGACGAGCACGCAACGCGCGATGTCGAGCGCATCAAGCCAGCCGCGCAACGCATCGGCGTAGTCGGTCGCCTGAGGGGAAACGGGTTCGACCGGCGTCGAATCGCCGTAGCCCGGTGCATCCCATGCCAATACCCGCCGCGTCGTGCCGAGCGCTTCGAGTTGATGCACCCATGACGCCGCGCCCGAACCGATGCCATGCAGCAGCACGACCGGCAACGCAGCCGCGCGCGCCGCGCCGGCCTCCCTGCCCGCATCCCGATAGCCGATGCGCCGCGATGACGCCACGTCCACGCAACGCGCGGGGAACGCGGCGAGACAGGCCTCGAATGACGGGTCGGTTGAATGCATGGCAGTCCTTACTTCGCGAGATCGCGCTTGATCTTCGCGAGCGGCGAATCCGGCGGATAGGTCGGCGTGACGGGCTTCGGCGAGCCGAGCATCACGCACATCAGCGCATCTTCCTCGCCGACGTTGATTTCCGTGCGATACACGCCCGGCGGAACCGAAATCAGATCGCGCTCGCCGAGCACCGCTTCCCACGTTTGACCGTCACGCTCGCAGATCACCTTCATCTTGCCGCGCAGCACGAAAAAGATTTCTTCGACGTCCATATGGATGTGGCTCGGCCCGATATTGCCGGCAGGAATGACCATCGTCGAAAACGTAAAGCCCCCTGCCGGCACGGTATTCACATCTTTGGCAACGCCGGTGCCGCCGGTGCCGACATAGCGCATCTGGGCGCGGCGGTACTGCGGGTCGTAGTCGGCCTGGAACTTCAGCGCGTCCCAGTCGTAGCGGCGCGTGGCGAAGCGCGCGACGCGCCCCTCCATCCATTGTTCGAAGCTCGCGTCAGCGGGCTGGTCCCACGATTTACGTTCGATATCGGCATCGGCCATCGTCATTCTCCACAGGGATTCGCTTAATGGACTCGCTCGGAAGCGAGGCTCAGTTCATTACAAAACCGCCGTTGACGGGCAGTACTTGGCCCGTCACGAAACGGGCCGCATCGGACAGTAGAAACAGCACCGGCCCCGTCACGTCGCCGGGTACCTGCGCCCGTGCGAGGGCCCGGCCCTGCTGGTAATACGCGTGACGCTCCGCGGGCACGTAAGCGGTCGCTTCCACTTCGGTCAGCCCCGGCGCGATCGCGTTCACGGTGATGCCGTGCGCGCCGAACTCGCGCGCGAGCGAGCGCGTCATCGCGATCACCGCACCTTTGCTCGCGACGTAGGCGAGCAGCTTCGGCGCGCCCCAGAGCGCCGTATCCGACGCGATATTGACGACGGCTCCGCATGCCGATTCGCACAGGAACGGCAAGGCCGCGACGCACATGCGCCAGGTGCCGCGCACATTCACATTCATCACCGCATCCCAGGTCTCGAGGCTCAGTTCCCCGGCAAGACGGCCGCCCGAGTTGGTGATCGCTGCGTTGTTGATGAGCGCGTCGATACCGCCCAGGCGTTGCGCCGCCGTCTGCACGAACGCATCGATGCTGGCCGGATCGGCAAGATCGAGCGCGGCGTAGTGCACGTTCGCGCCCAGCCGCTCGGCGAGCCGGCGGCCTTCGTCATGCAGCACGTCGCCGAAGACGACCTGAGCGCCGCAGGCGGCCAACTTCTCGACGAAGTCCGCACCAAGCCCACGCGCGCCGCCGGTCACGATCACCCGCCGGTTTGCCAGTGCGTCGCTCGCCGCGACTGTCGACTGAAGAGACATCCTGACCTCCTTGCCATATGTTCCATATTAGGAACATTGATTTATATATGGTCATTATAGAGCCGCCGAACGCCGAGCAAAAGTAAATTTTTCGACATCAGGGAAAACACCTGCGATGGAAAAACGGGGCATACGTGTCACACATTGCGCAGCGGTCGCTGCAAAGATCGCTTGCCAACTCGGGTAAGCCCGGACGACAAAAGTCCTGTCAGGAGCTTCGCACGGCACTATAATTTTTTACAGGTGGTGCGTTGTTCCGTATATGGAATTAAACCGGAACCGATGCACCCGGGTCCCCGCGGTACGAGGCACTGCCCTGCCCGTGACGATGGCCATGTCGATGAAACAGGGCCCGATATACAACAATTCTTTAGGAGTACCAATGGTGAAACGTATCATTGCTGCCAGCGTGGCAGGTCTCGTGGTCAGTTCGACGGCGTCGGCGCAGAGCAGCGTCACGCTGTACGGCAGCCTCGACGCGGGTGTTGCCTACATCAGCAACGTCGGGGGAAGCTCGAAGTGGATGCAGGAACAGGGCAACATGCAGCCCGATCGCTGGGGCATGCTCGGAAAGGAGGATCTCGGCGGCGGCCTGAGCGCGGTCTTCAGGCTCGAGAGCGGCTTCTATACGAACACAGGCGGCTTTGCGAAAGCGGGCACGCTGTTTAATCGCCAGGCGTATGTCGGGCTTGGCGACGACAAGATCGGCACGCTCACACTGGGCCATCAGACGCCGTTCAACATCGACGTGCTCAGCCCGTTCAGCACGGCCTATCAGGCGCAGAGCTGGTATGCGTTCCACCCGGGCAACATCGACGAACTCGCCGATACGGGCGTCGTACCGTACGACAATTCGTTCAAGTTCCGCTCGGCCGATTTCTACGGCTTCACCGTCGGCGCGATGATGGGTCTGGGCAACACCACCAACTTCGCCACGGGCCGCAACTACAGCCTCACCGCGACGTATGCGAACGGGCCGTTCAACGCCGGCGCGGTCTATTCGAACGAGAGCGACCGCACGCCGTCGATCGTGACGACCGGCATCACGAGTTTTCAGGGCGTGCCGGCGGCGACCTATACGGCCGACAAAGTCGAGAACATGGGCGCGGGTTTGTCGTATCAGCTCGGCAAGCTGCTGGTGCACGGCCTGTACACGCGCGTGAAGCTGCAATCCGACGGCTACTCGGATACGTACCAAAGCTACGACATGGGCGCGAACTACCAGATCACGCCGTTCGACTCCGTAGCGGGCGGCGCGGCAACGACGACCCTGGCGGGCCGCCGCTGGACGCAGTTCGAGATCGGCAATATCTACGCCCTCTCGAAGAGCACGCAGCTTTATGCGAACGTGCTGTATCAGCGCGCGAGCGGCAACGCCAACGCGGCGTTCTTTACCGCTGGCGTATCGAGCGGACGCAATCAGATGATCGTGCTGACGGGCATGCACCACTCGTTCTGATCGCTTGATTTGATCCCCTCGGGCGGCGGTGTGCAAACACCGCCGCTTTTTTGCGTCTCGGGCGGTCAATTCGGAAGGTAGTCGTGCGCGCAATGCCGATGCGCCGCGACAATTCGCGGCGCACCGGGCACCGGCTCGTGAGAAGGGAATTCGGCCAGAGTGCGCCGGACAAGCGGCCTATCGAGGCGCGCAATGACGGTTCAAAGATCGAGAACGAGCTTCTCGCCCTTGCAGCCCGAGACACACACCATCATGACCTGGTTGGTCGCCCGTTCGGCGGCGCTCAACACCGAATCGCGATGCTCCGGGCAACCGGACAGCACGCGCGTCTCGCACGCCCCGCAAATGCCTTCCATACAGCTATGTTCGACATCGACCCCTGCCGCCAGCAGGGAATCGAGCAGCGTCCGGCCCGGCGCGACCTCGACCTGTTTTTTGCTGCGCGCAAGCTCGACGCTGTAGCCGTGATTGGCGGCGGGCGCCGCTTGCGGCGCTGCCGCGAAACGTTCGATATGACGGTTAGCAATCCCGACCGTTTCGCACGCGGCATCGAAGGCGTCGAGCATCGGCGCCGGACCGCAGCAATACACGTGCGCATCGGCGGGCACACCGGCCAGATACGCCTTCAGGTCAACGGGACGGCCGCCGTTTTCAGCATCGAAATGCAGGTCCAGCTTGCCGCCGTCTCCGCTCATGGCGCGCAGCTCGTCGACGAATGCGGCTTCGTCGGCACTGCGCGCGCAATACAGCATCTGCACCGGACGACCGAGTTCAAGCAGGCGGCGATACATGCAGAGAATCGGCGTGACGCCGATACCGCCTGCAATCAGCACGCTGTGCGCGGCGTTCTCGTCGAGCGCAAACAGATTGCGCGGCGCCGACAACTGCACGCTCATGCCCACGCGAAAATTCTCGTGGATGAAGCGCGAGCCGCCGCGCCCTTTCTTGTCGAGCTGCACGCCGACGACATAGCGGTGCGTTTCGCCGCCCGGATTCAGCAGCGAGTAGCTGCGCTGCATCCCGCCGGCCAGATGCAGATCGATATGCGCGCCCGGCTCGAACGCCGGAAAACGCTCGCCGCGCGGCGGAATCAGCTCGATGCTGATGATGCCCGGCGCCTCGTGGCGCAGCGTGCGAACGAGGGCCGTGAGGCCTGATTGATTGCTCATCTTTGCGTCTCTTTACTGTGCTGCCTGGGCGATGCCGAGCCGGGCGCAGGCTTCGATCTCCACGCGCAGCTCCGGAAACACCAGGCCCGACACTTCCACGAGCGTCGAGCACGGATACGCGCCGCCCGCCGCCACCTGAGCGGCGAAGAAGGCTTGCCGCGCGCGCCCGACTTCGGTCTTGTCGGCGATATCGGTCACGTAGACCACGAGCTTGTAAATGCAGCCGATGTTGCCACCGGCCGCCTCGACCAGCGCGCGGATCTTCTCCAGCACGACCATCGTCTGCTCGTAGACGGAAAGCGGTGTGCCCGCCTCACTGGCCTCGCGCGTAGCCGGATGCGCCGTCATGCCGGACATCACGATTTCGTCGCCGATCACGAGCGCGTTGCTCCACGTGGCGTGCGGCGCATCGGGCACCTGCTCGCAGCGCACGCGCTCGATCTCGCGAACCGGCCCGCTCACTGCGCCGCCCCGCTCTCGATCTGCGCCTTCGCGAGATTGCGCAGATGCCGGCGCAACCGCACGATGCCCATATCGTGCTGATACAGGTGCTCGTACTGGTTCGCATCGGGCTCCATGAACTCCAGAACCTCGCGATCCTGTTCGAGCACGGCCCAGTGACGCGCCTCCAGACGATTGCGATACAGGAAGCGCCACGTGTCGCGCTGCCAGCCGTCCACTTTGCGGCAACGCCAGTGAAACACGGCGGCCATGTCGGGCCCGATCGGCGTATAGCTGCCGATGATGATGAAATTGCCGCCGGGACCGCCGGTCTTCGGATAGGGAATCTCGAGGCGCATCCAGTGCACGCCGGTGTCGGCCCATTCCGTCCAGTCGAAATTCACGTCGCGCTGACCGACCTTCTCGAAGACGAAGCCGCGTTCGGTATCGCGGATGGCGAACGTCGCGCTGACATCGCCTTCGGCCATCGAATGCGACTGTTTGTGCAGATACGTGCCGTGCATCGGGTCCATCACGTTGTCGAGCACGTAGCGATAGTCGCCCTTCCACTCCGTGTAGCAGAGGAACGACGAAAAACCGTCGCCCTCCAGTTGTTCGGGCAGCACCAGCGGCGGCGGCTCATCGACGTTGGCCGCCGAGTTGTACAGGAACAGGACGCCCGCACGCTCCCGCACATGGAACGAACGCGTGCTGCGCGAACCTTCGAGCTTGCAGCCGGGGCTGCCCGGCACCGACGTCACGACGCCGTCGCAACGCACATGCACGCCGTGATAGCCGCACTGAATACGGTCGCCGAGCACCACGCCGCGCGACAGCGGCGCGCCGCGATGCGGGCAGTGGTCTTCCAGCGCGTAAGGCGTGCCGTCCAGATCGCGCCAGAGCACGAGTTTATGGCCGAGGCGGCGCAGCGACACGGGGTCTTGCTTGACGAACGACGATGGGCAGATTGGGTACCACAGATTCTGCAACCCGCGCTGCAACGTGCTTTCGATGTCGTCCTTCTGTTCCGTATTCATATCGTTCTCCGAATGTTCTCTGTCCGTCACTGCCCGAGACGCGCCATTTCGGCCTGAAAATTCTCTTCCGTCCAGGTTGCGGCGTTCTGCGCGCGCGGCCCGACCTCGTTCAGATAAGCGACCAGTTCCGGCAGCCCGGTGATGCCCTGCGCAAACGCGCGTTCGATCGCGTCGCCGAGCAGGTTTTCGTATTGGGTCGGGGGACGTTGGCGTGCCTGGTGCGGCTCAAGATATCGGTCCATCATTTACCTCCGTTGCGAACCCGCTCGCGAATGCGTTCGCGAACCGGCAGAAAATCATAGGTGGGATAACACTCGGTACTGAACACGCCCCATGCCGAACGCTCCAGCTCCAGATTGACGATGGGCAGCAAACGCGGCGGCACTTCGAGCGTCACGATCTGCCCAAATCCCATCGCCACGGTCCACGACACGATCCGCACCCCTTCCGGCGGAAAACGATCCCACCATTCGGCATCCTTAAGTTTGGTCTGGATCGCGTCGAGATTGTTCGATTGGTCATGCCGCAGGAACACGGTGATCAGCACCGTCTCCTGGGTGTTTTCAGACGTCATCGTTAGTTCTCCTTGTTGCATGGGGATGGACAATTCCGGATTAGAGTTCGAGTTGCTCGAGCACCTGGCCCTTCGTTTCAATGCCGAGCCAGTGAATCACCACGGCGGCCACGAACAGCACGGCGCCGAACGCGTAGAACGCCACGCTGATGTTCGTCGTGATCGTCTTCGAAACGAGTGCGGGCGCGATGATTGCCGCGACCTTGAGCCATGCGCTACCAACGCCGCAGCCGAGCGCACGCATGCTCGTCGGATACAACTCTGGCGTATAGACGTAAGCCGTGATGAAGCCGCAGCCCAGGAAGCCAAACGACAGCGCGCAGAACGTACCGACCACGTAGACCGAACTCTGGTGGAAGATCGCCGCGCAGAACAGCGAGATCGCGCACAGCAGGAAGGAGGCGTTGATGACCGGCTTGCGGCCGACCTTGTCGACCACGAGTGCGCAGATGAGCGAGCCGACCACGCCGAGCACCGATGCCCCCACGGCGAGATTGAGCGCAAGCTGCAAGGGCGCGTGATAGACGGTCTTGTAGATCGTCGGCAGCCACGTCAGCAGACCATACTGGATCACGCCGCAGGTCATCCACAGCATGGCGACGGCGATCGTGCGCTTCAAATACAGCGGGCCGAACAGATCGCGCACGGTGCGCTTCGGATGCACGGGCGTCAGTTGCGCGAAGCGGGCATCGCCGGTTTGCGGCAGCGGCGGCAACGTGCCCTTGACGCTAGCTTCGAACGCGGCGATCGACGCGGCGGCTTCCGTCATGCGGCCGCGCTGACCGAGCCAGCGCGGCGACTCGGGCACGAGGGTGGTCAACGTAAAGAACAGGATCAGCGGAATGCCGCCGACGAAATACACGACTTCCCAGCCGAGCCGCGGCACGAGCCAGGCGCCCAGCGCGTTCGCCACGAGCAGACCGATCGGGAAAATAATTTCGTACATCAACACGAAACGCCCGCGGCCGTGCGCGCGCGTGATCTCGCTGATATAGGCCGCCGCGACCGGCAACTCGCCGCCGAGACCGATGCCCTGCGCCGCCCGCAGCGCCACAAAGATGGCATACGAAGGCGCGAACCCGCAGGCGATGCTCGTAATGCCGATGATGCCCGAGCTCCACGCGATGGTCTTGACGCGGCCGTAGCGCTCCGCCAGCGCGGGAAACAGCAGCGCGCCGATCAGTTGCCCGACCGAGCCGGCCGCGATCAGAAACGCAATCTGCGAGGGCGCCAGACCCCACTTCGCGATCAGCAACGGCAGCGTCGTCGCGATGGCGATCACGTCGAAACCATCGAAAAACGTCGCGCAGCCGATCAGCACGCGCGCGCGCACCTGCATGGCGTTAGAGGGCAGCCGCTCCATGCGGGCGACGATGCCGCTCATCGACAGGCCATCCGACGCACTGGCGGCGCCGACTCCTGCTGCACTGTTCACCTCGAGCTTCATATCCATAGGGGCTTGCGTCGTCAGGTTGCGGTTGAACGGTCACCGCGGCCTCCTGTTTCGGCCGCGCGTTCCATTTATGGAACAACGATTCGTATATGGTGAATATTACACCGTGTGGTTTCCGCGAAGAACAGGATTTTTGGCCGTTCAGGGAAAACACCGAGGCGGCGCGACGCGGCGTCGACGGCGTGTGTTCGTCCCTAATTTAGGTAACGTCCGATCAGACTTCGGACTACGAAGTATTTGAAAGGACATGAGATGCGCTCGATCAACCTGCCCCCAGTTTTAGTACGAGGCGTAGTTAGAGATCGAGGCGCAGGAATAGAAGAAAAGACACACCACGTTTCGTGGCGTCAACCGACGGGAATCGTTGAAAGCCGCGCTGGGCCTGATGGTACCGGGGACCGGACTTGAACCGGCAAGCCTTGCGGCGGCGGATTTTAAGTCCGCTATGTTTACCAATTTCATCACCCCGGCAAGAGCGGACGCGATTCTACCACTGCCCCGCGCCCTTTCGGTCAGCGCTCTTGCCTCGCATGACCGGCAGCACGATCTGACCCGCTCCGGTATGATCGGCTCCCTCTAAGCCAGCCTTTACGCACTGCCGGGCTCCGCCCGCCTCCGCACCATGTCCACCACCGATTCCAACCCCGCAGGCGTTGCCCATTTGCGCGGCGTCCTTCTACTGCTCGCGACCATCGCGGGCGTGTCGGTCGCCAGCATTTACTTCAACCAGCCGCTGCTCGACGAATTCCGTCAGAGTTTCCCCGCCAGCGCACGATGGATCGGCGCCGTGCCCGCCGCGACCCAGCTCGGCTACGCCATCGGCATGCTGCTGCTCGCGCCGCTAGGCGACCGCCACGACCGCCGCCGCATCATCCTGCTGCAGATCGGCGGCGTCTGCGTGGCGCTGCTCGTCGCAACCGTGGCGCCGACGCTCGGCGTGCTCGTCGGGGCGAGCCTCGCCATCGGCATCCTCTCGACCATCGCCCAGCAGGCCGTGCCGTTCGCCGCGGAACTCGCTCCGCCCGAAGCGCGCGGCCATGCCGTGGGCACCGTCATGAGCGGCCTCTTGCTCGGCATCCTGCTCGCGCGGACGGCCTCCGGTTTGATCGGACAGTATTTCGGCTGGCGCACCGTGTTCGGCGCCGCCATCGTCGCGCTGCTCGCGCTCGCCGTCGTCGTCGTGATGAAACTGCCGCGCAGCAAACCGACCTCCACGCTCAGCTACGGCAAGCTGCTCGCCTCGATGTGGCATCTCACCGTCGAGTTGCGCGGACTGCGCGAGGCCGCCGCCACCGGCGCGTGCTTCTTCGGCGCGTTCAGCATGTTCTGGCCCGTGCTCACGCTGCTGCTCGCGGGCGCGCCGTTCCATCTCGGCCCGCAGGTGGCCGGGCTATTCGGCATTGTCGGCGCCGCGGGCGCCATCGTGGCCCCGCTCGCGGGCCGCTCGGCCGACAAGCGCGGCCCACGCGCGGTCATCACGCTGTCGCTTGGGCTCGTCGCGCTTGCGTTCGTGATCTTCGCGTTCTCGGGCCACAGCCTGATCGGTCTCGCCATCGGCGTGATCGTGCTCGACATCGGCATCCAGGCCGCGCAGATCTCGAACCAGTCGCGCATCTATGCGCTGCGTCCCGAGGCGCGCAGCCGCGTCAATACCGTCTTCATGGTCGCGTACTTCATCGGCGGCGCCACCGGCTCGGCCGTCGGCGTGGCCATGTGGCGCCTGTTCGGCTGGATCGGCGTCTGCGTGGCCGGGCTCGCGTTCACCGCGCTCGCGGGCTGGATCCACGTGGCCATGCGTCCGCGTGCCGGCGAGGGCGCGCAGGCCGCCTGAAGGGTCCGATCGCCGGGTCCGCGGATCCGGATCGCCGACGTCCCTCCCCTAACCGTTTCGCAGCGCGGGCGCTGTGCGCCGCGTACCACGATTCACGGCATGCGGCGCTTGCCAGATCGCCGCAGCACGGTGTATCGTTCGCCTGCTTACGCGGGGGTCCTGCGTGATGCGCCGCCATGGACAATCGGCCTGGCGACGTATCGCGACGGGTGAGAAATACCCTTTGAACCTGATCTGGATAATGCCAGCGCAGGGAAGCGTCCGGATTTCGCGGCGTCACCGGTCTCACCTCTTCAACGCGAAATCCGTCCACGTTCCGTCTCGTCTCCTGCGAAGCCGCCGCCCCCATTTCTGGACTGGAGAGAGTCGCATGAACGCGAACCCGAAATTCATTTCCGCCAACGCGCACGTCGACGAAGCCGCGGTCGCCCCGCTGCCCAATTCGCGCAAGATCTACGTGACCGGTTCGCAGCCCGATATCCGCGTCCCGATGCGCGAGATCACGCAGTCGGATACGCCCGACAGCTTCGGTGGCGAAAAGAATCCGCCGATTTACGTCTACGACACGTCGGGCCCCTACACCGATCCCGAAGCGAAGATCGACATCCGCGCGGGCCTGCCCGCGCTGCGCCAGCGCTGGATCGAGTCGCGCGACGACACCGAGTCGCTGCCGGGCCTCACCTCGGACTACGGGCGCGAGCGCGCCGCCGATCCGGCCACGGCCGAACTGCGCTTCCCCGGTCTGCATCGCACGCCGCGCCGCGCGAAGGCCGGCAAGAACGTCTCGCAGATGCACTACGCACGTCAGGGCATCGTCACGCCCGAGATGGAGTACATCGCGATCCGCGAAAACCAGCGCCGCGCCGAGTATCTGGAAAGCCTCAAGACGAGCGGTCCGAACGGCGCGAAGCTCGCCGCGATGATGGGCCGCCAGCACGCGGGCCAGGCATTTGGCGCTGCAGCGTTCGGCGCTGAGGCACTCAAGGAAATCACGCCCGAATTCGTGCGCGAAGAAGTGGCGCGCGGCCGCGCGATCATCCCGGCAAACATCAATCACCCGGAAAGCGAACCGATGATCATCGGCCGCAACTTCCTCGTGAAGATCAACGCGAACATCGGCAATTCGGCGGTGACCTCGTCGATCGGCGAAGAA
>Ga0131853_10023811_pt1 | contig 11052 bp, 6 predicted proteins | sample TergutLab28metaG_FD_92764 | JGI IMG/M metagenome (GOLD analysis project Ga0131853, IMG submission 92764) | Labiotermes labralis P1 segment gut microbial communities from Petit-Saut dam, French Guiana - Lab288 P1 (version 2) (version 2) | ecosystem: Host-associated > Arthropoda: Insects >...
AGTCAGCCTACACAACGCAACAAGTAGTCGCTAGCTCCTGAAGATGGACGTATTAACGTCTGAAACATGTTGAGCAGTAGATAATAAAGCAAGTGTCATCTAGTTGGTCAACCTTTATTCAAAGAAAAGTTGTTACTGTGCGTCTATTGGATAGTGCATGCATACAGCTACTTAGTCTTACCCACAATACTAAATCGGAGGGAGGTTTTGGCTTCACACGCCTCGGCCCCTTTACCCCCTGGTACCCATTAAATAAGAGACTAGGTGAGCTCCACAAGTCTGGGCGGTTTGGAAAAACGATAAACTATTTGCCCCAGCTGGCAATCGAACCACGACTTACCACACTGTAGTCTGCAGCCCAGTCTCTGTTCTCAATACGCTACCCCCTCCTCCAGGTTAAGTTCTTAATAAATACGGGTTTGATTAATAAAGCCCTTCTAATGAAATGCATTGTTAGAGTTGCTATATTCATTAAAATTTCCACTGCCTTCCACACAATATTCCTCACTCGTCCCCCGATAATGTAACGTATGCAGATGAATCTGCAGGAAGGTCTTTATTATATATTCAGGGAGCAATATAGGTCAGGGGTCTCACGCTCACGGCCCACCAGGTTTATTTTATAGGGCTTTCTTATTGATCTTATTCCATTTATGGAATCTGGCCCACCTCAGATTCGAAGATATCCTTAATTTAACATGTTCGTCTTCTCGGGCCGTAAGGCTAAAAAAGCTATGCTCTCCCATGGTGGTAAAATAGAGTGTTTTCTTATCGCGGAACTGAGTACGGCAGAGCGGGGACCGTTATCCGTGCTTCTGCAGTAATTAATGTCGTCCGCTCTACGGCGCGCAGTCCCGAGTTAACGCGATACTCACGGGACTTAGTAGGCTACTTAACTAGCGGACGGCGACGTCGGTCACTGTGTAGCTGTGCAGATATAGGCAGGTGTGAAGAGTCTGAGCGGGTTTCACACGCGCCTGGGTACACTGTGCAACGTACATCAGCAAAGGTATAGCACTGCAGTAGTTTTAAATTCGGTGGTTGTAATATATTCTGATTTTGTTACTGAATTTACTGAGTATTCTTAATAATGCGTTTAATTTTAGTATAATGCCTGCCCTCGTTATTACTTACAGTGACGTGCGGGTCGCCTTAAAATACAAAATTGTCCGTTTCGCTCTGCACTAATTTCAGTCTGAGGCCACCCATGTAGATAATACGTTCGTAAAAACATCCCTTACCTGTTTAAAGTATATATATATATATGTGTGTGTGTGTGTGTGTGTGTGTGTGCTATTGACATCAGCAGGGCCGGCCGGGGCATGTGGGTTCCAAGGCTAAGGTAATAATTTTGCGCCCCTCAAACCGGTATTCTTTAAACGTTTTCCTGTGGCTGAGCTGGCAACGCATTGAAGCAGTTTTAGATGTTTAAGTGCTATTTATAACAAGTACTGTAGAAGAGACAAATTAATGAGCATGTGACAATAATAAGCTTGTAACATACTGAAAGAATTGCTGATTTTGTTGTTTTGTGTTATTTCATATTGTATTTACTTGTGTTCATTTTATTTTACGAATAAGAAATTATAAAAAGAGAGAGATTAAAATCAGATCAAAGTTTTTACCAAGTCTTCTTATACACTTAATAAAATCTGCAGTGCTTTAAAGTGTAGACTTCAAAGAAGATATTAGAACTAGTACCGTATGAACCACCGAAGAAATGCCACGGTCACTGTAGCAAAATACAAGCGATAAACCTTGGTTTATGTTATAATAAACACACACATACACAAAAGAAAAGTAAGGAGAAGCTAGTATACATATTTCATTTTCACTGCGACTTTAGCTGCTGCACTAATGGTGACATATTTTGTACCGGGTTTGTACTTCGTTGTTTTGAGACCCATATGCATGCAGCATTAACTTCTTCATTAAGACTGTTCTTATGGGTAGGTTTGATAAAGTTAGTTACTGAAACAGTGGATCGAGTATGTAGACGAAAATACTGTTATTACTGCCACTGCATAATTTTTCCAACAGTCAAAGCGTCAGGAGTGGACTTCGAAACTTCTAGAAACCAATTTGCTGCAATTTGCAGTGTTGATCCGACTAACCGATTTCGTTCAGTATTATCTAACTGAACCCTTAGATGGACATACGTATGCCTCTGAAATTCACCTGCAACTCACAGTTACGTCAGTCCATTGCAACCTTCTCAGATTCAGTTTCGCGGATGTTAAATTGCACATCTCATGAATTTTTCAGTTGCTGCAGATCGTCTGAGTAAAGTTAAATCTTGAAGAGAATGTTTCGAAGGTTAAATCAATGGCGCTTAAAAGTTGCATGTGAAGGCTCTGAATAGTTTGTTTATCATGAATTTAGGATGAAATATTTTTACTCATATTTGTATAAGAATATGGTGAATTGTATGGCTTCCTTTATGAATAGGACGGATATATTTTTTGTCTGTTTTCATTAGAATTTCTCTGTAGGTTCACACAAAAAAAAATGCTTTCCGACCTCGTGTTTCCCTTTCCTCATTGTACTTTTCATTCGTGTAATAGTTTTTAGCAGATGTTAAGTTTTCACTACTACTAATATAATGGATTTTTTTTTCTTCTGAAAACGCGTACGTTTCAGTTATGTCATACTTAGCCTGTGGAAACATGAGTTTCTTGGCGCCATATTTCTGATTATTGGAGTAACGTCGTAGCTTCTTTTATAGGTTGCCGCCCCCTGTAACCGCCCAGCTGTCCCACCTTAATGCGACCTTTCTGTGAAATACTTTTCACACGGCTGAGGTTGAGGTTAATGTCCGGTGAGGACACAGTATTGAAAGTTCGGGCTGCGTAAAAAAAGCGGTTAGTTTTTCTTAACGAGATTGACGTCTGTCAGTTTTCAAGACAGTAATCTGCTCGGTGGTGTTAGTTGTAGCCCCCTCAAAATGTAGCTGTTAACGAACATCGGAATTAACAAGCTACACGCCAGTCTTTAGCACAGAGTCGATGTAGCTTACGAGTCGAGTTGCTTTTTTTTTTATCGCTCAAATGATAAATATTGGTCCTTTATTTAATTAAAATTCCAATTGACAGCTGACGTGTTGTTTACTTGTTCTGTCGCTTAGGGAATTCCCTCCCTGCCGCTCCAATCCAGAATTTAAACCAAAAAAAAAATGGCAAATATTTGTGTACTGCATGTTTAAATATATAGCCATTTATAACCAGCAGGCAAAAAATTATTATAGGCACAGAAGGTTTATCATGTGCGATGTATGGGTGTTGTGTGGATACGCCAAGGGTAGTGAATGAGTGAACAGCCTGAGAAAACTGCGGTGAAAATCAATATTGTGCGCTGGAGTAGAAACAAAACATCCCCCTGTTCCATGTACATTTTTTTGTACTGTCAAGTACATACGTTATATATCGCAATTCATCTTGTGTGTGCACACGTGTGCATATGTGCATGCAGCACAGGTAGGGTTAGGGGTGGGGAATGATTGAGGGTTGTGGTTGAGATGGTGCAGACCGGCATAATATGTGCTTGTATGTTTATATGAGGGTGGAAACGCAGTATATAGGATAAATGATGGCTGCGCTGTTTAATCCCTGTAGGCAAATTTGGGCGTGTTTACGTATACAGTTTGGTATTAAAGATATAGATATATATGTATATATATGTATATGTATGTATATAGCTACCTTCATTTGTTACACGCTGCATGTTCGGAGGATATTTGCTTAGAGTAATGGGTGCAGATGCATGGTTAGGTGTACATAAGTTGCTGGTCCACCACACTGCACTGCGTTGCAGATATTGACAGTCGAACGTCATTTGTAATTGTGTTCCAGATCCTTTGTCGTACCCCTTGGGGTTGGGCTTAGTTTCAGACCTTCATAATTAGGCCTACAACTGCAATGATCTGTACTCATCCCGCGGGATGTCAGCGGATGTTAATGGTAGTAACAACGGGAGAAGGGACGGTTTGGTATTGAAATTCTTCAAGCAAACCGATTTTACAGTCATAGTCACGCATTTACAATTCTCGCTAAATACTCGTTAGAGTGATAGGGGTACGCGGTGGCACAGTTGGATGAGATACTGCGCTAAAGTCGGAAGGTCGCGGGTTCGGTTCCCGATGGTGTCATTTGAATTTTTCATTGACGTAATTCTTCCGGCCGCACTATGGTCCTGGGATTGACTCATCCTCTAACAGAAATGAGTACCGGCAATATTTCCTGCGGGGTAAAGGCGGCCGGTGCGTAGGGCTGACAACCTTACCACCTTCATGTGCCGATTGTCTTGAAATCTGGGAGTCTCAACCTCCTGGAACCCTCAGGGCCTGTCCAGGCTTGTAATGGGATTGCTGTATCTTTACCTTTATACTCGTTGAATTGATGCGATCAAGGTTCCACCTCTGAGTGATTTATGTAATTTATTTCCTAAATTCTTATTGCTCGAAAGACCTATCAACCTAGGTACGTTACGAACTTTATCTGTTGTCGCTGTTCTTCTGTTGTAGGTGTTAACGCATTTCATCTTTTGTATCCCTGTTATTAATTTGGGTGTACTTGTATTGGTACTTACGCGTTTCATTATTTTGATATTTGTGCGGAGATTCTCATCTTGAACTCTTCAATAGGCCTACTGATGTGAAGATCACAAATCCTCTTCTTGAAATTCATCTTCGTATTGGGTTATTGCTGTCTCAGTTTTCAAAATATGAATTCAAGTTGACTTGTCCCATTCGTCCTAGCGCAATACATTTTGATTCTCACAATTATACTGATTTGAACAGTTCATCCTGGACAAATTTGCGAAAGCTGTTTCAGTCAGTGTTTGATTTTTATATGCAGAGGTAGTAAACACCCGGTCGAAGTTTTTTTTTTAATCTAACACCCTTTTGATGTTAAAAAACATTTATCGGTCCAGAAATTTTCTGCCTTCTATTGAGGATATGCGCCTTCTGGTAGTCGCAAATATTGTGGGTTCATAATACGAGTTGCAGTTCGCTATTACCGGTGCTCTCGTCCCGTGTTTCGTTTACCACATTTTGAAAATTATTGGTATGAGGATTGAACGGACTCTTCATCCGCCAAGGTAGTGTACTGTTGACGGAGGGTCAGATTAATTTGTGCGCTATGTATTGTGTGGTTCTATACACTGCGAATACCTAAAACTATGAAATCAGCAGTATCAACGCATCCATTATTTGGGCAACAGTGTTCCGCGTAGTAAGAGAAAGGTTTTATTTTTGCGTGCAGAACTCATGTTTTATGTCGGTTATCTGGAGCTAATGTTCTAAAGGTGGTCGTGTGTTGCCATAAATACATTGCGGGGTATATGTTAACAGGTAAATAGATCGAACTTCTGAGCTGATGCAGTGGATATCAAACTTATGTAATTCTGTACCGAAAACGTATTTTGTGCCATTCTCCGTACTGAGAACAGATGAACTGAAGTCTTCGTCGTTCTTTTATGTAATCGAAGCTTCGGCCAAAACAGTAGTGTGTTAGGTGATGAAAGTGACTTCCCATTTGGAAAACTACAGAGTGTCTGGAAAAGTCTGGCACCAAAGGCAAAATATTTTGTTTATACTTCTGTTCTATGGCGTTCCTGAAGGGTGGCCAGCCACTTATTTAGTGGTTTGTTTGTCCGTAGATAAGTTCATTTAAGTTCTTCGTGGCGTATCGTAATCGGATTTCTTCATTCAGCTGCATGGTTTTAACTTCCTTACGGTGTAAATCGGCGTCGCCCAGAAACTACCGTTTTTGGTTTATCGTACACTTCCGGTTATCTCTTCCGAAGCATTAGAGCATACAGAACATAATGCTTCTGTCATAGCGACGTTTTCTTTAAACACCTTCAGTGATTATGTAATCGCGCGAGTGTAACTGAATTTGTTACTGGTTATTTGTTGCTAAAATTCGATTGCTGTGGATAGGGCCTTCCTGCTACAACAGGAAATCTCTACACATTTTAAGCCAACTATATCCTGGATTAGAACCAAAAACGAAACGTTACATTTATCACGGTTTTGTGACACACTGTGTAGTGTTGGTCCCCTCAGTGTTTTCGTGAGGTGTAAACCCCATCCGACATGTTGACGGTTTCCCTGATATCCGATGACGCTGTCCTGTTGTGTGGAGTGTATGGAGTTTATTCCTGACTTTGGATTCCTCATTAGGCCGTGTCGTGACGTTCACATACTCTGCGTTAAGGTATTGTGGAAGGATCTTGTTAAGAGCGTTAATATGCCACATGATTAAATACTTGAGAATACTAAAATGTGACGCTGAATCAGAGTCGTTATCCTATCGTTGTTTGCGGGTATTTGTAATTGTTTGTGGTTTTGAAAATTATTTGAAAAAATATATTTTACACCAAGGAAGGCAGAGTTGCCCAAGAAAACGTTGTGGCAATTGACAGAACTGTAACTGATGGAGTTGACGGACTTGCCAACTGTGTGTGCATGTGCTCTCGAGAGGATTCGTGAACAGAGTGTTTTACAGTGACGTCATGTGTAATTTATAAGCATTCTAGTGTCATTTGTATTCGTTTTGAAAAGGAGATGCCCAATATATGAAATATTTGATATATATATATATATATATATATATATATATTGCAACGCTGTAAACCATGGTTTGTCAACTTGAGTGTTACAAACGTGCCACTGCAAGGTAAGCAGTGTTGCGTGCCGATGGTAGCAGATCGCAGAGAATAGACAGACGCACTGTTGAGCAAGAATTAGCACGACAGAACGGGGCCGAAATGCGCTTGTTAACTGTGAAGTAGTATGGTGAAATCGATTTCGTTGAAAAGTGATGTTTTATGCAGGAACGGTAAATCCATATATTTAGTGGTGTTGTACCCTGCTCATATTTCAGAACGCCTACTTTCATTATACGTTTCAGACTTTGTCAGTTGTCAAGATAAAGCTTTTATTATTATTTGTCGGTTTTCGAGGGTATTCTGGATAAGACTTTGTGTCACTACTTAACATCTGTTATCTTTTTTCGCGTATTCTGTGCTTGTAAGTATTTCTGTCATTTGTACTGTAATTCGGAAAGTATTTATCCTTTTTGCGTACGATTGCCCCGCTGTGGTAACATGCAGAAACGCACATTTGTCACACTTTGAACAACATGCCTGTTTTCATTGTTTTGCTCATTTTCGCAGCTAGATCGAAAATCATGTATATCGATCCCATACTTTAGCTTCTAGTCGCGTTTGAACTAGGTGCGCATTGTCGCCCCGTTTTCTCCTTCCTTTGTGTGCGTTTACTTTTCTGCCTCTCACCCCGCCTTGGGTGGGGGGGGGGTGTTGAGCTTGAGTTTCTTGTGAAGTAGTTTTTGTACTGGACTGATACGGACCAAAATTAAATACTGTAAAATTTGTTGTAGACCCCATTCCAGATTTTTTAAAGATTCCTTAGGAGATGCATGGCATGTCACGCTTTTCTTTTTTTGCTATGTTTGATGTAATTCACATGGATATTGTATTTTAATGTATTCACTTTCGACATAGGCACATAGGAGGTTGATGTTAAAATGCCACTTACACGTATAAAATAGGCCTGGGTGATACGGAATGGATTCATCTGGCGAAGGGTAGGGACACGGGGCTGGTTTATATGAACATATTTCCATAAAAGAGGGGGAAATTGACGAGCCGAACGATTGTTAGCATCTCAACCACCCTGTTGCATGTAGTCAATTTTAAAATCCATTCGAACGGCTGTCCTGTGTTTAAGTTCCATTAACGGGTTGAGCGAAGCAATATATTCTTCATTTGTCAGTAATATATATATGAAGTTGCAAATTTCTGAGATAACAAGTCTTGCTTCACAGTGTGGTAAATTCACAAGTCAGAAATTCGCTGTTGGCCGTCGTCACCTCACGGAACTAATGAGATAATCTTGTATATGTGAAAATGATTCAGGAACGAAATGAAATACTTCAGCCCCTTTGCTAGTATGATTTTAGGCCTTTTTTTGCATTTCTGACGTCATAGGCTTAGCTAGTCTGTGAAACCTTTTTTTCACCGTTTCCTCAGAAGTTATAAGTAGAAACAGACAGCCCACATTTATCGTTAAACGTGCTTCACATGAAGACAGTAACAGTAATTGAAATGTGATCTGTGCCATGTTTGTGACGCATTGGAATTCAGCCCATTAAAAAAAGTAGGCCGGCAGAGTAGCGATCTGCAGCTACTTTTTATCATGTTTCCGGTCCCTTAATTTATCTATACATGATTTGAGAAATAAAAGTAGGTTGAATGCGCGTCTTTGCTAGTGTGGTACGCAATATCAGCCAGCAGGCTTTGTTGGGAGACCTAGGTGGAGACTGGGGCACGTTAGTTTTCTTCAGCTGTGCCTCTGCTGCGGAAGACGTCTTAATACGTTAGCAGCTACAAGCTGAACAGCAGACATTGATCCGACCCACAGTTCCTTTACTTATTACCGATGGACGCTTATTGTGCCTCTTCGTCTGACACACGCACACGCACGCTTTAGTCCTTGTAAATACCGCTCTGCTCCCCGCACCTCATCAGTTCGATCTCTGATAGTATTAAAATAAATTTCCAAAGAAATTTGAATGCACAGGCTGCATCAAATTGGCTGAGACTGAGCAGCGGTATAGACCGTTTGGAATACGGTTCCAGTTAATACAAGAATTTCTTGGCTTGCTGAACTGCTGTTATCTTCGGCAGGAAAGACTTTGTGTGTGCCATGGAGTTACTGCACCCTTTTTTTTGAAGTAATGTTTAGCAGATAGAAAGTGTAACAAACGTGAAAAAAGAGCGGATAAATACCAATGCATGTGCGTCACTGAACCATCAAGTAACATTTTGTACAAACGTCAGATTTTCTAGTAGGCCTACAATAATATGACACCGTTTTTATGTCAGTATAACTTAACTATGCCCGCGCCGGCCATAACGCTGTGTATGTGTGGTTACCGCAATCAATCGACACAATACCGCCGCTGTCACTGCAATGAGAGACCATTTCATTTTACAGATTAATCCCAACACCGTTACAATAACACGTGTCCATGTGTGTGTGTGTGTATGTGTGTGCATATTGTTTGTTATATGTGCCTGCCTGACCGTCGACTATGATGCATGGGCTTCGTGGATGTAAACTTACAGAGTACAGAGTGGTTTTGATGTCTGCGGTGCATTGTGGGAATAGTGATAGCGAAATGTCATCATCACCATCATCATCAGCAGCAGCAGCATGATGATCATTATTATCATTTGGGAATGGCCGTCCAGTGTAATCCTCTCATATGGCGTTCTGCTACCCTTTAGGTGCAGCCCCTCATCCAGCTGATGTATGGATTATACTACTATGTCGTGTTATGTGTAAATACATATAGTTGGAGTGGGTGTGGGGTGGAATGGGTGATAATAATTGTCATCATGTTTGACTGCCAATCAGAGCTGCTGTTGAAGGTATTAGGGGAATGTAATGTGAATTGGTTTGCAGAAGTTTGTGACCATGTTGATGTGTGGTCCTATGTCGAGGGTGGATGGGACATGTTGTTTGTTGCGTTATAGCTTGTAATGTGTATAACATTTTGCACTGATGATAATGATGATGATGGTGATTTTCTGCATAAGCTTTGATGGCATTGTGGTTGGGGAAGTGAAAAGTTGAATGTGCCATACATACGTCGTCGGTCTGTCGTGTTTGACATAAACTGCTGCTTGTGCACCTGAACTCTTTGCCGTGCAAAGGGTGCGCGTACTGAGTGCCGCCGAGTTCCGTTACTTGTAGAGTGCTGAGTGAGCACACCTGTGGGGTGTGCAATACCACAGGCTGTTGACTGCTGCGGGTGGCGGTGTCTAGTGTGCCGTGTTCTCGCAGCCTCCAGCTTCACATTATTGCAGGGATGTACTGCAGTAATTTTATGTGTGCATTTTTTACTTGAATTGTATCCTGGTGGACTATCACCATTGTTACTGTTTCCAAAGCAGCACAAAGGGCTGCACACATTGTACCATAGGAAATGTCTCCAAGTTTATAGTATTTTGCGTTAGAGCCAGTCTGAGAGGATGTCATTGGAACCAAGCTTTGCGGGATAAGCAGCAGTTAATATGACTCAAGCCTGTTTTTTTCAAGACGAACTTACTGATACGTCGTGCTGAATTGAATATGCGGAATACTGATCGCTAGGACCGCTGTAGCACAGTGGTTAAGGTGCTTTGGTACAAATCAGAAGGTCGCTGGTTCGATCCCAGCTGGTGTCATTGGAATTTTCATTGACATAAAATCCTTCCGATCGCACTATGGCCCTGGGGTCGACTCAGCCTCTAACAGAAATGAGTACCAGGAGTATTTCCTGGGGGTAAATGCGGCCGGTGCGTAAGACTGACAACCTTACCACCATCCTGTGTCGTTGTCGCGAAATCTGGGGACCTTAACTTCCTGGAACCCTCTGGGCCACTCCAGGCCTGTACAGGGACTGCTTTACCGTTACTGATCACTAGATTCATGCCATTAATGTTAGACACTGCACTTATTCGAAGTGTTTTTCACACGTTCCCTTTAAGGCGAGTATGTAAAAATCCAAATTACTGGTCCATGCGTTTTTCAGAACACACGATTCCGTTATTTCATGATTATTATTGCATCATGCTGTTATGTCATTCACCGTGCTGCGAATTATATGCTGTAACAGGACACAATGATAAGCCTGTATGCTTTGTTCCGAATAGGCGTATCGTCTTCTGTATGCAGCAAATACAGGGTGTTCCAAAAAGAGCTTTACAACTTTGAAAGAGTATAGAAATTTATACAGAGGACATACACAACGTTTTGAACTGTCAAAATGTAGCAAAACACACCGAGTTTTACCTCGGATAGTTATGGTTTTGCGCCTTCAGCAAAGAAAGAGTGTACGGCCCCTTCTTCATGGAGAAGACCATTACCGGTATCGTGTATCTGGACATGCTCCAAGAGTTCCTCATTCCACAGTTAGACGAAGATGACCAAGAAGGACGCATTCACTTCCAGCAAGACGGTGCACCCTCTCATTACCTTGG
>Ga0131853_10023812_pt1 | contig 11052 bp, 7 predicted proteins | sample TergutLab28metaG_FD_92764 | JGI IMG/M metagenome (GOLD analysis project Ga0131853, IMG submission 92764) | Labiotermes labralis P1 segment gut microbial communities from Petit-Saut dam, French Guiana - Lab288 P1 (version 2) (version 2) | ecosystem: Host-associated > Arthropoda: Insects >...
CTCTGTCCCTGTAAGCTGCAATACTGACTCTCTACAATTTCTCCTCCACCGTAAGCGCCATAAAACTCTCTGTCCCTGTAAGCTGCAATACTGACTCTCTACAATTTCTCCTCCACCGTAAGCCAAACCACCAATTTAAACAATTCTAACCTGTCTACCAAATGAACAATTTTGACTCTTAATAAAGAACTTACTCCCTACATCGGTTATACGCTCACTGTGGTTTTTAATAAACTGCTGTATTCCAGTTCGGCTGCAGTACAAGGTTTTGTGGATGAAAAGGCTCCATTTCAAACTTACCTAAACCGGAAAAGTCTTCATTTGTATTAAAATGCTTGTCGTTTTTCAAGGTTTGTATTGAAAATGTCTCTTGCAAGATGAGGTTCTCACAGCGGCACGACTGTCTTGTGGGATGTTACGCCGTATCGACTGGTGAACAGCTACGTTTCGTAGAATCATAATGCTTTCATCTTAGAGTTCAAGCAATCCAAAAAAAAAAGCATACTTGCCCCTCAAGCTAAAGGTGTTAACGATCCTTCCGAACCTTGGCTATTTACCAGTCGATACGGCGTCACATCTCAGACGTCATGAATCTTCAAAAATGTTTTGAAACAATACAGTGTTCAGACACTAACAAAGCATGCATAGTAAGCACTCCGTGTTGCAACGGACAAAATAAGTGAGCTTCGAAACGGTCTGGCATAACAGCAAAGTCTGTTCAAAAGTTCAGCCTTATGAACCAGACACTCCGGTGTGCGCAGTGCAGTTACTTACTCACTCCATGGAACAGACTAGCTTACCGGTTCTCAGCTTGTCCAGAAATTCCCCATATTTTATTGAACCTCAAGGTTCATTACCGCGTTTACAAGTGCCTGCCGGCTGTCCCTATTCTGAGCCAGATCAATCCAGTCCATGGACCCCATCCAAATTCTGAAAAGCCTTTTTAATAATATCTTCCCATCTAAGCCTGGGTCTTCCAAGTTGCCTCTTTCCCCACCAATACACTGTACTCTCCACCATACGCGCTACATGTCCCGCCCATCCCTTTTTTTTCGATTTGATCACCCGAATAATACTTGTTGAGGATTACAGATTTTTAGGCGTCTCATTATGTAGTTTTCTACACTCCCCTGTTACCACGGCCCTCTTATGATCAAATATTCTCCTCAGCACCCTATTCTCAAACACCCTCAATGTGAGCGACAAGTTTCACACCCATACAAAACAGCAGGCAAAATTATAGTCCTGTATAGCTTAATCTTTGTATTTTTGGATAGTAAACTGGAAGACAAACGATTCTGCACCGAACGATAGCAAGCACTCCCTCATTTGGTTTCTGAAATTTTAACACAAAACAGCCACCAGAACCACACCACACTTTGCCATTAGGCGTTAATCTTGAAAGGCTACGACCAAATTCCAAATGTTGTCGGACACATTTGGTGGTGACAGACGTGAAGTGTCCAGTGCTTCGTCACCATTCATGCTGAATGTAAGGCCTTTTCTGTGGCAAGCGGAGGAGGGGGGTAGGCGAAGGACATCCCTGTGAAGTCCCCCCCCCCACAAAAAAAATGAAAGTGGTAGAGAGAAAATCTAGAAGTGGGCCCAAAGATAAAACAGTGGAAACTGCCTCCCCAAATGTTGCTTCTGACGCAAATAGTTATACTAGCCACTGACAGCACAGTGACTAGCTAAAAACCTGTACATTTTATATACATATATTTCATTAATCGCATGGTTAAGAACAATTTTGTTGCATTTGCCTTGACGTCGATCTAGTTCGCCTCCAAGCTCGACCCGTCCTTATTCCAGAGAGCACTGTGAGGAAGGTACATACACATTTTCAGACATGTCACCACCACCCCACACTTGTAACTCACAATATTCCAAGTGCGAGTTTCAAGGTTTCCGCCGCGGTGTGGATGAGGCAGTATTTGTTCCGGGATGCCATGCTGGATCACAGAGTATCTACACGTCGCAGTGTCTTATTCCAAAATAACAGATACTTCAGGACGATATACTCCGTGACAAAGTAAACATACTTGACAAGCGCGTTCTTTACTTTCAAAATGACACGGTTTCGCGGTTCACGCATAAATGTTTCGGAATCCGCAGTTTCCATTCTATTCCTTCATATATTGAAATAAACGGGGATACCTAACACAGGCCTCACCCAACACACAAAACTGCTTACTCAAGGACAAAGGAAATGATATTCCATTCAGACATAAAAGTAAGAACGTTGCCCCAATGACGAGGCTGGTAGAATATATAAATACACAGCAATCCCTCGCCAACCGCGGTCGACAAGGCCAAGGTCCAATGTTCAATCGCTGGTTGCGGGAACGGAAATCACTATATGATACACGTCAAAGATTAATTAGGGTTATTGATCGACAACCTTCATATTCATTCCTGTGAGAATTCCAAATCTCTCACACCTTATTCGTCGTCGTGGTGCCCCTCCCCCCCCCCATCGTGGCGTAACAGCCCCTAATGGGCCAGGGCCTCTTCACGATCACACTGCGACACACCTCGATCGATAAGACTTTTCTGAAAGAGTGACCAGCCCAACACACATAACTCTACCTGACAACAAACACGAGGCAGACATCCTTGCCCAGGCGGAATTCGAACCCCAAATCCCAGCATGCCAGCGGCCGCATACCCACGCCTTAGACTATGCCCCTTTACTATATAAAAAATACCACACGCAAAGCACTTTTAAATATAAATTAGACAAAACTGTCACAAAAAGACATAACAATTATCAACTGGAAGCTCGGAAGGTGTTTCCGACAGCCATTGCAGCCCTGTTTCTATCAAGTGTACTTTGCGGTGCACTATCCTACCTGCTTTCTCGGTGAACACACGAATAAAAAATGTGGTCGGCAGGGGGCTGTACAATTTTTCATGTTACTGGCTTCGTGGAAAGAAATTTCTACTATGAAAGAATCGCTTACGCCGCACCCACAGCAAACCGTTCTGCGAAGTATGCGAATTACAGCTGACCAATAAAATTCGCCAAACAAAAAAATAAAGATCACGAACTCACGTACAGACCATACAAAAGTGCGGGTAAAATGAAATGTTACTGCAATGACAAAAGATTCAAGTTTCAAGGGATGGAAGATATTCTCTGAAGCCTAAACCTTTCGATACGGCACACTAAAAGTTAGAACACAGTCAGCGTACTGTACAGTTACTCGACTACGATCTGGGCAACAGAGTATTTGCAGTTCGATTCCCGGTGAGGGCAAGATAATTCTTCCTCTCCCCAGACCATTCGGACCGTCTGTGCGACCCGACAAGCCCTCCACTCAATTTTGCACCGGGAACATTTCCCCTCGGGTAGGATGACCGTGGCGTGAAGCTAACCACAGTAATCTCCATCTAGTGCGAAGATTAAGAATTAGTGAAACTATACCCATGGTGTGACCGAAACCTAACCTTTGACACCACAATATAACTGGTAAATTCCATGCTGGTGCGTACCGTCCAAGTAAATGGTTCCCTATTTTAAAAATCCCACTGTGATAATAGATATATATAAGTGTAAAGAAACTGTCATTCACAACAAATTTTTAGAGCGAGATTTACTGTGTTTTACAACATGTTTCGGCCAACCTGGTCATCTTCAAGTAATACAACCGCGTATGGAATTCGTGGGAGGAAATTAGCAACATGAACCTTAGTAACTGACCAACTTAATGCACAAATTCTTGTTTTACAGTAAGTTTATTATATTCCTTTACATGTTTCGAGCAGTACTGTACTCATCATCAGGAGGTCAAAATTTTATTATACAGCATCTGGTATCAACACACACTGCACAGGATGGGAGAGGACTAGTCCTCTCCCATCCTGTGCAGCGTACAACCACCTACAGTGTGTGTTGATACCAGATGCTGTATAATAAAATTTTGACCTCCTCATGATGAGTACAGTACTGCTCGAAACATGTAGAGGAATATAATAAACTCATATAAACCAATAATTTGTGCATTAAGTTCGCCAGTTACTGAGAGTATACTGAGATGCACGGTCAGCAAAACATAAAAAATGGCAGCATGAAGTGTTCCGTACACAGCCGTATCACCTGAAGATGGCAAAAATGGCCGAAACATGTTGTAAAACACACTAAATCTCTGGAGAAAAAAACATTTTGTCGTTACTAACAGTTCATTTCTTTACAATTTATGGATGGCTCCTACTTTATGCCAATTCCAAACTAACTAAAGTATATGACATTTCCATGTCCCATAGTACAAAACAGTACTTACTACGGTTTACAGTTTGGATCTGACAAAATCTTATACAGTGAAAGAGTCATCGAAGATGAGCATTGTTACAGCCCTGTCATTAGCCCTACCACAACCAAACTGTGCAATAAAGGAACACATGAACCAACGCAGCATGCGAAACTATCACAGTGTGATGACTATTCCCAGTGGAGTACATGTACCAAGGACCAATAATGCGCACGCGTCATACTGTCACCTGTGGTCTGTCCGGCTCTACTACATTTTCCCACATTATCTCACAAACTCTACGACTTTCAAAAAAAAAGGTTACTTATCATACAAACTGTGTGTTTTTATTAACTTTATACAACTTTGTCTGAAACATTTCTCATTCTAAGAAGAACTGAGCGAGACACGATCAAAAATGTACAATGATCTTTACGCCAAGTATCCGTTATTCTTGTCAGATTTTATTGAAACTCAAATTTTCTCGACATATTTTCGACGAATACTAAAATACGTTTCACGAAAATCCCTTTAGTGGGGGGCCGTGTTGTTCCATGCGGATGGATAGAAATAACGAAGCTAACAGTCGCCTTTCGCAAATCTGCAAACACGCCTATCAAAGGAAAAATTTGTACATAGCATGGAATCAAAGCAATGACCATGCCGAAAAGTAGACACTCGCTTACAACAACAGAAAACGGCGTGTCGGCTCTGTCAGATTGCCCATCGATCAACCTACTTGACACTCAACAGTGAACATCCCGTATACGTGGCAGCGGTTACATCCACACCAGTGGTTATTAACATGACGTGCGCGACAGGGTGCCATACACTTCTTCATTTTGCTGTGAAATTAAAGCAAATATTTAATTCAATTTCATTTTACAGTCTATATTCATATGATTTAAAAGAATTAACCTACCTGAACAATTTCAGATATCGGTTCCAAAATATATTTTGAGAACCAAAGGGTGCCACCCGCAGTACATTTCAAACTCGCTGAGCTAGACAGAAAATATCTGGCGGTAAAAAACATGCTAATACCGCAGGACTACGCAAGCATAAAATACAAAACTAACTACAGTAAGCAGAGCAGCATAAATTAGGCAGTTGATACACGACCAGTTTAAGTAAATAATACTGTATCACGCAGAACAGCCGTTTTCCCGGCAAACTTTCGAACCTGACACCCACCTATTACATCCTGCAAGAAATCCTCAGTTCACGAGAAGTTTGGAAGCTGTTCAGACATGACAACCCTGTGACCGAATACGGCCTTAGAACCTTGAGGGTTGTTTGACCGCGCATCTTCCTCATGAAATAAAGTGAAATGCCAACTTGATGCAACTAGGTAATTTCATTGATGTATTCTTAACTCGACATGTTTCGGGTACATACGCCTGTCATCAGGAGCATTAGATGTTGAGTTGCAGCATATGGTTTTCTGCACCGAGTTTTTGGATGGGTGGTGGTCTTGAGAGCCGCTGCGTAGGTCGTGTGTACGGTGTGGATGGTGCACGGCACCACCAATCCAAAAACTCGGTGCAGAAAACCATATGCTGCAACTCAACATCTAATGCTCCTGATGATAGGCGTATGTACCCGAAACATGTCGAGTTAAGAATACATCAATAAAATTACCTAGTTGCATCAAGTTGGCATTTCACTTTATTTCATGAGGCCTTAGAAACTTTCACCAAGTCCCGGTAAATCAACATGAAAATTAATACATAATAATATTCTAGTTTAGCCTATCAATACCCAGAAAACATCACATATTAAAATATTGAATGTTTACCTGATTTAACGACTTTCTGTTTACCTCTGTATACTAATGGTTGAAGTTAGTACGTAATGGCCCTTAATTTTTAAATAAGCAGCAAAGTTTTCTTGGGTTTATAAACTAGTAGCAAAGGAAATACGGGAGACTTCATGAATAAAATACACACAGAAAATGAACTGGTTCTACAAAAGTGTAAGCCTGATGACAAGCAAGTTATTTGTTCACCGCAGTCACTCGTTTCAAAGCCCTCCCTCCCCCATTTGTGACTGTGAAACATGGTCGCGTATTCTGACTAGCACATCAGAGCACCAGCCTGCAAGAGTTTAACGAGTGTTTGCCCGAAACCGACTTCACGTTTCTCATCAATTTAATGGATAACACCAACAAATGCGCAAGTATTAAAACACACACTTTCACGTACACTCCGCTAATACTCCGACATGTCACGATTTTCGTACATCTTCCTCAGGCAGTATTACATCAAACACGCATATATAAAACATGCATGGATTATCAAACGGCTTACAATTTTCAGTACATTACTTTTATACATGGGCCGTGTAGCTCAGTCGGTATAGCGACTGAGCTACGGGCTGGACGGTTCGGGATCGAATCCCGGTGGGGACGAGATTTTCCTCCCCGTCCAGACCGGCCCTGGGGCCCACCCAGCCTTCTGTAAAATGGATACCGGGTCTTTCCTGGGGGTAAAGTGCGGCCGGGGCGTGCTGATGACCACTTGCCCCCTTCTAGCGCCGCGGTCATGGAAGAGTAGAGCTATACCTCTACCCACCCTCTGGGCCACACCGGGCCTGTAACGGGATCACTTTACCTTTAGTTTTATATAGCTTATCCTTTACGTTTCTGTAACGGTGTGTATCCTGTGTCAGTTCGGCATCAGCAGTCTCAATAAGCTGACAATTCATCCGTGTTTTATATACGATTTTTTTATGTAAGGCTCCCTGAGGAACATCTAAGATCGAAACATGTCGGAGTATCATCACTGCATTGTATGTGAAAGTGTGTAGTTTAATACTTGTGCATTTGTTGGTATTATCTATTAAACTGTTCATTAATGCACCAAAAATGATCCATCAAGCATGCAACATCTATGTGCACCGCCGGCCACGCTACGTGCACCGCCCAACTGTAAGTAACAGAGTAAGACATTCTTGCAGACACGCCTTAAACTTCTAACGCATGCAAATAAATGATCTAAATAATATGCAAACATTCACTTCGTATCTCAAGGAAAACACAAAATAACCAATCGGCTAACGCCACTGAAATAATGACGGATGGTAACTGCAGAAACCACAGGAAACACGTGAACAATGCGCGGGCAAAACGTTACATTTAAATGTTAACGCTGGCTTTGCGGGCCGCGAGAGCGTGGTCAGTATACCGACTCGCTACGGGCTAGATGGTCGGGGAATCGAATCCCAGTGGGAACGAGATTTTCCGCACCCTTCCACACCGATTCTGGGGCTCACCCCGACTCCTATACCAATAATACCAGGTCACTGCCAGGACTAAAACGGTCGGGGTGTGGCGTTAGCCACCCACCCCATCCCATGCTGACAAAGAAACAGTTCAACTATAACTCTACTCTGCCTGTGTGTCATCATGATGGTAGATCATGGGGTGAACTTTACTTTTTAAAGTTAAGTGGTATATACAGTAATCACAGTTCTAAGCGGCACACTCGCCATCAGAGCAGCAGAAAGGTGTCTCAAGGAAGGGCGTTTTCCCGAAAGTTCTTTACCACTACATATCTTGCCACGTAATATCAATTCAATTCAATTCAATTCAGACGCTATCTATTGCTACACAACTACACACATTCCTGACACCTTACTGCAAAGACATCACGCCTCCCTTACATACTGATGAAACATCCACTGTATCGTAAATTGTTTCTAACCCAAGCTATACACATAGAGAAACGTGCCTACGTTGATGCCGCATGCCAATGTTTCATATATTTACCTGCTTGTAGAAAACCAGGGTGATAATTGCGTTTTGAGCTCCATGTGTCACACACTTACCGGACTCATATACTTCTACTAATCAAAGATACATATTACGACAACTTCCAAGGCGAGAAACTAATACACTACCAGGTATATTCGCAATTCACCAGTAGTTTCGGTGGCAAAACATGAGGATGCACGGGCAGACAGACATACCATCACGTATATTAAGTTCCCATCTTGCGAAGAATGTATAAAGGCTAAGCCCTGGGTACGCTGTTATGAGTTACAACCAACCAATGTCGCTACAGTGACGAACTCCAGTCTCATCGAAGTTTTGAAGGTATCAGAACCTTACTAAACAAAGTGTGTGAGAAAAGCGTAGAAACAAATACTGGTACATTAGGTTGGAGCGTACATGGGTTTTTAACGTTACAGCACATGGTACATATAACTACCACAGGGCTTTCACTTCCTCTTCTGCTCAAAAGATCATTTATCCCTTCTCACCTGTTCGAAGAATATTATTCTTCTCTAGGAGGGAAAGCGAAGTGGCTAACTCTCAGAAATGAACAAGAACAATCCAAACTAATGAAACACGCATGCATATAAGGGGATCCCTTGCATGTTCCTTCGCTCCTCAAATTAACATCAAGATGTCTTCGGAAGATTCCGTTCCAAGAAAACACTCCGGACTTCACCAAAGCAAAACGCCTCACTTAAAAGGAGGATCAACTGGCTGCACCCCAAAATGTCAGGAACAAGAAATGCGTGCCTTTTATAAATAAACTTAGCTAGAAAACAAACCATTTTGTGATGATGAGGGTAAAATTTATCATAACAGCTGAACTGTGAATGACAACAAAATAAAGTTTTTCGCCTGTCTCTTTCTAACCATACCCACCCCAGACACCTAACGGTGGAAGCCAAACGACGAATCATAAATATCGAACGACACCTACGTAACAGACATAAATTCTAACGAAACCTTGTAAAATGTCTGTACATGTAATTAAAAGTTTGTTCAGGAATTGAAATTAGGTCAACCTCAAAATGAATCAAACCAATCCAAAATCAAAATGGTTAACAAAATTTAATGCAGGTCTGCGATGTTGCGTTTCGAAGTGTATACTTTAGGTAGCTACCTGAGGACATGAATAAATCGACTTGTGTATTTATTTCCACGTGCGCCTAGATTAAATACAACGTTCAATCGGCCCGATAGACAGCGATGCTTCAAACTAACCTTCTTTATGCGGACCTAAGCTTCTTGAATCCATTTTCCTAAATACCTTGCAAATCAACAGATGATGCAAAGGCCACCTGCCATCCTTTGTGTGCCTGCAACAAAAGCCAGCAACTAATACCATGTTACAATCACTACCGCCGTGTTGATCAAACCCTTAAAATATATAGCGGCTTTTGTGTAAAGGACCACAACATAAAAACAGAAAAAAGAAAACTACGAGTGGGGGGAGGGGAAGGGGTGATTCATTACTAACGGGAAAGTTTTCGGAGAGAAATGATTCATTACTACATACGGTAGATGCTGGAGCCCGCACCGCAGTACAGCAAAGCGAAAAGAAGAAAGCTCTGGAAAACGTACGAATCAATTTTTATTCCAGCAGTGGCAGCTCGCTGGCTGGCTGCTCGATCCGGGGGAGCTGCCGACTCGGTCCCCCAGGGGCAGCCATCGATCCCCGGCCGACCCCGCGCGAGCAAGGCAGTGTTGCAAACTCTCACAATTTCGATTCGTTCAATTCACATACATGCGTCTGAGCGATGACATCACCACCGCCGCCGCCGCCGCCGCCGCCACAACAACAACAACAACAACAACACTTCCAATGTAAACTATATTTACATCGTAGCCGCTACAACGAAGCTTGCTGCATTTACCTTCTGTTCCATCCTGATCCCGCTAGCAAACCGTCAGCATAACCTGTATGACATATACTTATTGCTGTGTATATAGTACTAGACTCCTGAGGATGGGCAGAAAACCTGTCCGAAACATGTGAAGTCCTATTCCAAAATAAATTTGAGAAATTGGTGCATCTCGTTGGTTTTATTACAAGAATATATCACGATGCACGTCCTCTGAATGTCAAATTAAATTGCCCCTCTTTCACGCAAACAACAACGTCTACTACATACCTATTATGTCAACGGGAAGGAAAGCCATGATTAAACCTCCAACATTAAAATTATGCAGCTCACTGATCACTGTGTAAAGTTCCGCTTGCAGACTTACAGCCTTGCAATATTCATCTGTTATGGTAAAAACATTTTCATACACAATCTTTCGACACTGCAGGTTTCACTTTCCCGACCAATAACGGTTTATCAGCTACTGGCATCAATCAACGACGTGTCACTCGCCGGTATACGTTGTGGTTCAGTAAAAGTCACACTTTTATAACAAGATGAACAGTCAAGAACATTTAAAGTTCTGTCTGCACAAGAACGGTCTCAACTGAAGTTCACAAATACAGGTTCGCAAGCCAAAACCTTGGAATTTTATAGTTCCAAAGACAAAAGATAGACTGACCTGTTCAAACTGCATAGGATTAGAATTGGTCGAATGGTTATGGTCCATTATGGAAAATAAAATCACGCGCACCCCCAAAACAAACACCATCATACACACTTATGAATCCCAACCTAATTCAGAGGAAGGAACTTACTGTTTACGAACCGCATCCTCTCCCGTTTAAAATCTACAACCAAGATTGCCTGAATCAATACATACAACCTCCTGTGTTTAAAAGATGAATCAAATTTGGTGCAAGTTTAAGTGTCAATAAAATACAAACATGCCAAATCATACACTATTTCCCCTCCGAAAACATCACCCCTTTCCCAGTGAAAGAGCATGGAATGCCTGGATGAAGCTGCAAGCAGCGTAGCTACTGGCAGGGCCTCGGTTGCGAGAAAGACTGCAGTGGATGGGGCCGGACCAAGTGCTGCAATCCAAGCTGCAGCACCTACCCTGTGAAACGGCGTTACAATTTATGTACTTAGTTACATACTTATAGTTGCCCATTTA
>Ga0131853_10023814_pt1 | contig 11052 bp, 14 predicted proteins | sample TergutLab28metaG_FD_92764 | JGI IMG/M metagenome (GOLD analysis project Ga0131853, IMG submission 92764) | Labiotermes labralis P1 segment gut microbial communities from Petit-Saut dam, French Guiana - Lab288 P1 (version 2) (version 2) | ecosystem: Host-associated > Arthropoda: Insects >...
AATAAAAATCCAACCAGATGCAACAGTATGCAGATATTTATTTACTGCAAAGTCACTCTACATGTTTCGGGTGTCACAGCACCCATCATCAGGAGTACTAAACACTGTAACCGCAACCTCCGGCACAGGTCATAATACTGGTACAGCTACTTCCCTCCAATGTGGCCTGCAGGCCACGGAGGGAAGTAGCTGTACCGGTGGCTGCGGTTACAGTTTTTAGTACTCCTGATGATAGGTACTGTGACACCCGAAACATGTAGAGTGACTCTGCAGTAAATAAATATCTGCATACTGTTGCATCTGGTTGGATTTTTATTAACATTGAATTGTGGCAGTGTTTCCCAAAATGTTTTTCTTTTTCGGAGCCGTCTGTGGTGTTGAAGAATCTTGATAGATACACAGACCAATCAAATTTAATGTGACCAAACACATTTATCTTAATCCAAGATCAAAGGAAAGTCTAAACACTTGAACTGAATTTGTTGGTTTCAAGTGAAGTTTATTGCGATGCATTTAGTCTGTGAACCATCATTTCTGTAATATCCGTGGGCTGTCCTTTGTGGAACTGCTGCTTTACAGTTTATTAGCAGCAGTGCCAGTTCCAGTTATGACACAGAGCACTTCTGATTGTTGTTCTGCACATGATATTATTTTAATGGAATAAGCGTTGCTGCTGTATGTGTAGAAATAAGACTGTATTACTGACTGAATTGTACATAACATTTCACTTCTGATTATTGCCGTCATTTGCTGGTCCTGTTCCAAACTATTAGCAGATCTGTAACATAATCACAAATAAACTGCGTGGGTTAGTTGTATATAGTAGTTATGGTATTACATTATAGACTGCTGGAAGTGGCGCATCATATGATGTAATACTCACGTACTAATCCACGATGTCTCTAGCTCTGATTTCCACAAGGAAGCCTTGGGTTGGTGTTTGTGTATATTATAACTGTAGAGGGATGACATGACATCACCAGTGGTGGCATGCAAACCACAGTGTAGGCATGCCTTGACCACACTCATTCCCTGTACTGCATCATAATTGCATCACGTTCATCACGTAATCACTCATGCACTCACAAACCAAGTACATTATGTAAAGTAGATGGCGACGTTGTGTGTGTTCTGCGTAACATGTACAGTTGTAAAACTCCCTGATAGTGGTCTTTTCAAATATGACGCCATGTATTTTGGCAGCCTGGTAGAAATGTTTTGGAGGAACTTGCTGCCTCCATCTGCAGGGTGAAAGAATGGTACATGTCCACCATACTACACAGCACTACTTGGGAGCCATAATCTTGATACTTACCCTTGTGAGAGTCAAAAAAGTCTCCTCATCGCAAGTGCTGCCACTGTGTCTGTGAAAGTACTCTTGTGCTGACTGTGTTTCAGTTGCAACTGTCTGAGGTGATCATGCGCACGAGAAGGTACATGACAGAAGTGCTGGGGCGGGAGGGTAATGTTCTGATGCATCATGTGCATGTGGAGGAACTGGAAAAAAAGTTCTTGCAAGCTGGTCTCGAGGAAGAGACGGTGAAGAAGTTCCTTAAGCAGCTGACATATGACAATGAGGGGTGAGTGAAGCTGCAGTTATTTTCTGTCTGGAATGTAAAGTTGAGTGCTGTTGTGATTGTAATGTTGCAACTTGTGTGCACAGGGTTATTCACTTATTTCCTTGGAGTGGAATTGTGGATGAGAACCATCAACTGAGCGAGACGTTCCGTGTGCCAGACCTCAAAACCGGCCGCATGGTGCGCCTAATTACGCAGCTTACATCTAAAGAGGAGGAGATGTTTCGCAACATGATCCGGCGTATGAACAACCTGTGCAAGGTGAGTTACAAGTATTGCTGCTGCATCCGTCTGGTTTTCTGTCTATGTAATTATGGAAGTTGCTGTTACAGGCACTAATGAACATATATTTCATTCCTTACACTGTCTCATTTTTGTTAAGAACAGAACGTTTCAGAAGCTGGCTGTGCTCACATTACAAGACATCTTATGCAACATCTGGTTTTAACACAAATACACTGATGGAAGAAGTGGAATATGTGTGTCAGCTCTGTCAGATACCATTATCACAAACTTGTGGACTGAGTGATGTATTTTTTTAATAATGTGTATGAAAATTATGCTGTTGGAGTGACCTGTGCTTCATTCATTATAACTCTGTCATTAACAATGGCAGAATTTTATGTATGTAAATTTCTCGGGTGGGAAGAACACATTCATCATTCATTGAGTGGTTTTGACCTACTATATTGTACATAGTTTTGAAAATACATAGCTTTATATTAGGTTAGATTTTTAATAGTGTAACTTACTGCCTTACTTACTCACTCCATGGAGCAGAGTCCTTCTTGAGAAGCTAACCGGTTCTCAACTAGTCAAAAAATACCCCACATTTTACAGAACCTGAAGTTTCATTACCACATTCGCAAGTGCCTGCCACCTCTCCCTATCCTGAGCCACATCGATCCAGCCCATGCCCTCACATTCCACGTCCCTGAAGATCCATCTTAATATTATCCTCCCATCTATGCATTGGTCTTCCACGTGGTCTGTTTCCCTCACTTTTCCCCGCCAAATCCCAATATACAACTCTACTCTCCCCTGTATGCGCTACATGCCACACCCACCTAATTTTTCTCAGTTTGATCACCTGAACAGTATAGGGTGAGGAGTACAGATCATTAAGCTCCTTATTTTGTAGTTTCCTCCATTCCCCTGTATCCCCATTTGATAGCGTAAAGCACCTGAAAATGAACCACATTGCCAAATGTCAATTTAGAAGTTTTGAAAGAGCCCTCATAAAATTTACCACAAATACAGTATATGTAGAACCTTCATGTGTCTGATTTTTATCATGTAATTTCATGTGTCATTTGTTTGACCACAGAAGTGCCTGGTGCCTTTGCTAAATGCCACATCAATTATGACCACCCTTGCAGCAGGTAAATGTGGATTATGAATTAATTTTAGTGTCATACATCCATGATTACTGTCTTGTGGGATGTGATACTATGCAGTTCATTAGCTAGATACCACATTACATACCGTCTAGAAGCTCATATGTAATCTTGACAATACTCACCTTGCTCACTCACCACTTTGAGAACCTCAAATCCCACAGATTATTCATTTATTTTGAGGCAGAGTGTGGCACCTGCCTCATAGCATCCACCAGGCATCATTCTGATGGCTTTAGCATGCTATAATTCAAAGTTTCAACTAATATTATGTGTCTTTCTTTGCCAGATGGCATCAGAGTTGGATGTACGCATTATGGTGGATGCAGAACAGACGTACTTTCAGCCAGCCATCTGTAGGATTACACTTGAGATGATGCGCAAGTATAACAAAGAAAAGGTGCGCAGTTCATGGCAGCCATATTTTCATGGCTTTATTCCTTCACAGATTTGCTCTCTTTAGATTCCACAGAACTCCACTTTACTATTCTGCACTTTGCAAATGGAATTGTTATGTGCTTGTCTCTTCTTTTCTTTGTATCCTGTCTTAAGTCATTCATTAGCAGGAACACTGTGCTCACAGAATATCTGTATGTGTATATGTTAGCATTGCATTGTTTTTTACAGATATTCCATACATTTCCTGAACGTTTTAATTAGAGGTTTGTTACCAAAGATCTGTGTAGACTTGAATTGATAGAATAACTAATGGAAAGCAGCCATCTGTCCATCAATCCATGACGCTACTACCTCTACTGGCCCCTGGCCTCCCTCAGAAGACGCCACCTTCTCTTGTCTCCTCCGTCCTTGTATGTCATATTCCTAGGATCCGTGATTTGTCCATCTGGACAGTGTCCTCCTTTCTTGTTCTTGGGTTTCCCACTGGTCTTGTGTTACGAAATTTCCCATTTAGAAACTTTTTAGGTATCCTTTCATCTTCCATTCTTATAATGTGACCTGCCAATCCCAGTCTTCTAATGTTAGTGTCGTTCACAATATTTAGATCTTACTATAAACTATGAAGTTCACTACTCTGATGGAGAACATCCACCATTCATTTCTTTCTGTCAATGATTAACCCCTTGACGCCTAATGTCAACCTATACTGGTCGTACCACACCGCTAACCTCTAAAGTTGCATATTATATATTTATTCAACAAATATAGGTACTGAATATCTTAAACATGGTATATACCGACCATTTTTTTTTTCTCTTCAAAATGCAGTTTGTTTCATAATTCTAACTTATTTGGTTCCCGTATTATTCACATTTTATATACAGGGTGTGCTAAAATTAAAAAAATAATTCCAGCACCAAAAGGTTAATGTAAATTTCATTTAAGAAACCAACTAATATTCACTTCTTTTAAATTAATGACAGTTGATTCCATTATTCATAGATTTCTTTGTTTATTATTGCTGTGACCTTTATTGTAATTACTGTTATTATTTATGACTTTTATGTTTCATCCTTTCTTTTTAATTGTATAATTCCTTTCATGCAAAGTAATATATTTTTCACTTAGCTGCCTTCAAGTAGTGACTTCATGTAATAACTATATATTGTATGATGTAATGAGGTACAGCAGCAAGTTTTCTTCTCATTACATACTGTAAAATTTATGGGGGAAGTACAAAAAGAATTAAATTTTGGCTCAAAAGAGATGAAAAGTACTGAAGAATTTTGATGGGTTTTTGTGATATGAAAGTATGAATTTTAATTATGTTTGATAATCATGTTGTTGTTGTTGTTGTTGTTGTTGGTATTATTATTATTATTACATTTTATTTTACTGGTCTTATTGTATTGGTGTATGCTTAACAATACAATGGTTTTTCCACAAAATATTAAAGTTTGTAGTGAGTGCTGCCAGTTATGGTAAACTGCACCTTCCCATTCATGAAAGGAGCAGGAAGTGGGAGTGCCCATGAGGTGCTACTCCCAGTGATGATGGTATTGCCATGAACCAAGGTACCTTCCTTATAAACAGTGTTGCCATGTGTGTGCAGGCTGTGGTATTCAATACGTACCAGTGTTACCTGAAGAACACATATGAAGAAACTACAAATGACTTGGAGCAAGCCAAACGACAAAACTTTTACTTTGGAGCGAAGCTTGTGCGAGGTGCATACCTGGAACAGGTGAGCAATTACACCGTGTTTGTGCTTATAACATGATGGAGTGGGGTGTGTGATAAATTGAAGCTAAAGTATGGGTGAATTTGGGCCAACACGAACCATAATTAAATGTGCATAACGATTTAGGTGGATTAATCTGTGTTCCTCCTTCCTACATTGGGGATGACCTGCAATGCATATATTTGCTTCATGGCTGCTCTGTCTAGAAAAGTTGCTGCATGGATGTGCCTCCCACGCCCACTCATGTGCCACCCACACCCGCTCATGTGCCTCCCACACCCAATCATATGCCGCCCACGCCCACTCGTGTGCTGCCCGTGCCCACTCACGTGCCGCCCACGCCCACTCGTACCAACCATGCCAAATCATGTGCTGCCCGCACCCACTCATGTGCCTCCCACGCTCATTCATGTGCTTCACACACCCACTCATGTGCCACCCATGCCCACTCAACTTTTTTTTTTAACAGATCACGAACAAGTTTTTTTAAAATTAAATCCTGTTCATACTTTGACATGTGACTCACCTCAGGCCAGACGTGCAAGTCTCTCTGTGAAAGTAGAAAAGAAGCTTTGCTGATACAGAAATCTGACAGCTTACACAGTACTTGTATTCCATATCTCTCTCTCTCTCTCTTGCTCTCTCATTTGATTTCAGTGCCTTTCATTTAAAAATGCATAATTCATTCAACTTTAATACCATCTATTTTAGCCGTTTATTGACCCTACATTTTTGGCGTAAGCAAATAATTTCATTCCCTGTTGCCTTCACGCAGATATTTACATTAAAAGAAACATGTAAGCAGAGAAGCAGGTGTTCTGTGTCAGTTGGGTTAGCCTACCTGTATTTTTATTGTAATGGTAATAACACTGTTTGTTTGCAGGAGCGGGCTAGAGCAGCAGCGCTGGGCTACCCTGATCCCACCAACCCCACTTTTGAGGCCACCACCGAGATGTATCACCGCACCCTAACTGAGTGTCTGCGTCGCATCAAAGATCTGAAAGACCGCAAAGAGGATGCAAGGAAAATTGCTATCATGGTGGCCAGTCACAATGAAAACACTGTCCGATTTGCCATTGAGAAGTAAGCAGTTCATATATCAGTACACTGAGATCTGAACCCTTTCATGATTTAATAGTACCGTCTGTGAATGTAACTTTGTGTTACAGGATGAAGGAGATTGGAGTCTCGCCAGAAGACAAAGTTATCTGTTTTGGACAGCTACTTGGGATGTGTGATTACATCACATTTCCCCTTGGTGGGTATAGTTACTGTCTTACTGGAATGGAGCAAGGGCAGCGACACTCAGTTTTAGTAACCTTGACACTCAGAGGACCATGCATCATGATATATTCTTATAATAAAACCAACAAGATGCACTAATTTCTCAAAATTTATTTTTCAAATAAAACTCTACATGTTTCAGACAGTCTCTATGTCCATCATCAGGAGTTTAGCACTGTACACACAGCAGTGATATACGTCATACAGGTTATGCTGACTGGTTGCTAGCAAGCATTCAGCATAACCTGTATGACATATACCTGTTGCTGTATATACAGTACTAGACTCCTGATGATGGACAGAAAACCTGTCCAAAACATGTAGAGTTGTATTCCAAAAATAAATTTGAGAAATTAGTGTATCTCATTGGTTTTATTATAAGAATTTCAGTAACTTGTATTGATGTGTGAGGTCCCTACATGTTTAGTAGGTTTAGAATGATAGAAGACTGTTTAATGTTGAAGGTGTAAATTAAATGAGACTGGGTTAAAGGAATAGGAGTTATGCGCACCTTTTACTGCGGCCGTCTTTGCCATGTTGCGCAGCCCTACACCGTGATTTAGCCATCCAGCAGCCCAGCACCTCAAATTTGCACAAGCACAGCCCAGCCCAGCTTTCAGAGTTCATCGGCATAATTTGTTGAAGTTGTTAGTGTGTTGTAATACATGTTGCAGTCAGTGTCTTCAGGGTGAATGAGGGATGAGGCATAAGGAGAATAAAGCCTGATATGTATGTCACACAGTGGGCTTAATGATGGGGTGCTGTTCAGTGGGAAGGAGCCACAGCACAACGTATGTGTCTTTTGTCTCATTGTTAGTAACATTTTTTCATGTGACAGCTAAACCTTGAGAGCTGGAGTTACATTTTGGATACGGGCCTCAGAAACCGAAAGCAAGAAAAAATAATTTTGGTTGTAATCCACATCTTGCTGAACTGAAGCCCAAAATACAGTTATATCACACACCTTGAGCCTGTAACACACATATTTTTAAACATATTTGGTAAAAGTAAATATCTGGGGGAAAAAATAGTTAAGTTTATGATGGAATTGATAGAGTTCTAATTCAACAAGTTCTCATTGCTTTGTTCAGAAGCATTTTTGCTCTGTCTGCCTTCTGAGACAAAGATTATGCACACTCACTACTCACTCATGTTACTAACTGTTTTGTATGCGTGTGAAACACGGTCTTTTGCTGGGAGGGTAAGACCTGATATATTGTGTTTTGTAGTCAAGTACTGAGGAAAATGTGTGAATTTAAGAAAGTTGAAAGCAGTTCAGAATGTATCGATCAGGAGTGCCATGATTTGCACTGGTCACCTGGTGTAGGTAGGTCAGTGAGATTTAGGTTATGGGGAGACAGCAAATGTTGCTGGAGTGGTGAAGACAAACATGCTTGCAGAATTGTGATGGAGAAAGGGGCTAAGAAGTGGACGCTTGCCAGATGAGGGAGAGAGGAAATCACTTTTATAAGGTGGTGGATTATGCGGGCGTAATGTAGATGGAGATGGTTTAGGGTCTTGGGGTTCAATGACGAACTTTACTGGTAGCAGGGTTGAACCTTCAGGGTCTGCTGCTAGAGCCTTAAGTGATTCCAATATGTTGTTTTTAAAATACCTTTTAACCCAAGAATTATGTATTTTTGTTTAGTTCTGTTCTAGTATAAGCCAGTGTTAACCCTTAACCCTTTAAACACCAAGTTAAATCCCAAATGTAACTCCCAGCTCGCTGAATTTTCTGCGGGGTATTTAAATTTTGCACATGATATTCGCAAAACCTGAATATTTCGAGAACTAAGCAGAATAAATTTGTGAAACAAAAAGCATTTTGTGGGGAAGGAAACAGACATTGCTCAGAATGCCTTAAAAATGCTGTAATTTCCTTACTGCATAATGGAGAAGATAAGTTTCTGAACGAACTTGTAAATATCCATGTTCTTTTACTTACATTGCAGTCAAAAGCTTCAACTGTTTGTACGGAGGATGGACAAATAGATGTATTACAAGTTGGTCTTTGTATGGTAATCTTCAAAAGAGTTTCGATCAACACAAAGCGCCACGTCACACTTGACACATCTGAATATCACCATTTGCTTCACGCCCCCCACTGAACACACGCAACATCGACGTTTCGTGTTACTGCGGCCAGGCCAGTGCTTATTGTGATGTGTGTCCAGTCTTCCGGTGTTATTAGAAGCTGAGGCTGGTCTCCCTACAGACATGGATGGTCGTGGCTCGTGCCCAGACTGTGCCAGCATCTCTCTGATAGGGCGAGTCGAAAATCTCTGTGTGAGATTTCCTTCCCACCACATGAAGATAAGAGGATGTAACTGTTGACAATGGCCAGGTCTAACAGGTCGAAAAAGAGTTTTTTGTCCACTTCCATGTTCGACGGCTGGCTGTATAGCTATTGGCCATCATATCTGCATTATCACCACTGTAGCACAGTGGTTAAGGTGCTGCGCTACAAATCGGAAGGTCACTGGTTCGATCCCAGTTGGTGTCAGTGGATTTTTCATTGACATAAAATCCTTCCGATCGCACTATGGCCCTGGGGTTGACTCAGCCTCTAACAGAAATGAGTACCAGGAGTATGTCCTGGGGGTAAAGGTGGCCGGTGTGTAAGGCTGACAACCTTACCACCATCCTGTGCCGTTGTCACGAAATCTGGGAACCTTATCTTCCTGGAACCCTCTGGGCCTGTCCAGGCCTGTAATGGGACTGCTTTGCTTTATCTGCATTATCAACATGCCCCATGTGACGGTTATAATCCACCACAATCGCCGGCTTTATCGCATTCCCGTGTTCATCGCGATAATTGCCTTCTCTGGGTGGATCGTGAATGTTTGTCAAGAGGCACACGTCTCTCTTGTCCTTCCACACCACAGCCATCAAGTCACCCCTGGTCCTTACTCGAATGTCACCACGTTTGAGTCTCAGTGTCTTGGGTCTGAGGTCCTTGGGCATGCCCTTTCTATGTAGTCTCACAGTCCCACAACAAGAAATTTTTTTTCTGGGCCAAGTCATCAAACAGGTCAGGGGAAGAAAAGAAGTTGTCCATATACAGTTTATGGCCAAATCCTTCTACACCCCTTGTCAGATTAGTCACTGTAGCGTGGGTTGCTGTCAGGTGTTGTGCCACCCTTTGTCTGTCTTTACCAAGGTAAACATTCATGTTATATGTGTATCCAGTAGAGTCGCATAGTTTGAGCATATTGATGCTGAAACGTTTGCATTTTTTCGGGATGTACTGTGTGAATAATACCCTTCCTTTGAATTTCACAATGACTTTCATCTACTGCCAAATGTTCGGAAGGGTTGTAAAACTTTGAAAAGTTCGTCCTTATGTTTCAAACAAGTCTCGTATTTTCCACAGTCTGTCATCTGTCCTGTCAACTCCATTCCTGTTATTGTCCGTGAAATGTAGAAAGCGTAGTATGTTACAGTACCTAGCACGTGCCAACGTTTGTCCATAGAATGGAATGTGAAGCTGTTCCATTTTCGTCCAGTAGTCCTCCAGTCTGTCTTGAACTGTATGTCCCATCGGTAATGTCAGAGCCAAAAATGAAAACATTTCCGCTTCTGTCACATCACGTTGGGGAGAAGGTCCGTCTTCAAAACTGTCTAAGAACTGGTGGTAGTAGCGATTCGTCTCCACAACCAGCAGTGTAATAATTTCAGCGAAGTACAACAGCAGGACACTAAGTGGAGTGGACACTGGGGTTATGTGTGCAGCTTCACTGCTTTTCCCGGTGGGGCCCCAATAAAGTTGTGAACTAAACGCCTTTGGGGTTTAGGGGGTAGTGTCCACTGAGAGGGTTGTCACTGTTGACCTGCCACATTACCAACATCATCCTCATCTTCAGAGCTGCTGGAGGAATAGTCTGGACTTGGAGGCTGTGACAAGGAAGACCATCACGAAGGTGGGCGTGACTCCTCTTCGTTCTCTGACTCTTGTGTTGCGTGATATTTATCCACGTCGCTGTCCGAATCCATTATGATTTCTTGTATTTCATTTCGAGACAGCACACGAAACATCACCACGTTGCATTGTCAACAAAAACTTCAGTACAGCTAACCCACAAACAGCAAAATCTCTACTGAATGAAGTCGAAACTCTACAAGCTGCTTGGTGGTATAATGAATAGATCAGGTATAATGTTCCCTTTCCCAACCTAAGAACCGTTAACTCAGCTGCCTGTTAGTAGAATACCCAAAAGTTTTACCAAAACATTCCAGTCCACTAACTAAATGCAAAACGGAACTAACTGCACAGTACGCTTTCAAGACTTATGACACTTAATGCATTCATGGCTAATTAGGGTTTCTTTGGTAGCTGACTAAGTGCTTACACACAGATATGAAACAGGACTGCTTTCATGAGTGATTCAGTGTTGAGACATTGTGCAGTCAGGTAGAAAGAGAGGGCTGTCAGCGTTGCCAAACGAAGGTCTACTAGAGTAGACGTTAGCGTTTCTGGCATTACAAGGCGAGTCTGCTATAGTGGACACTAGTCTTTAAAGGGTTAATAGTCATTTGAGTAAAGGTTGACCAACTAGATGACACTTGCTTTATTATATATTGCTCAACATGTTTCAGACGTTAATACGTCCATCTTCAGGAGCTAGCGAGTACTTGTTGTGTTGTGTAGGCTGAC
>Ga0131853_10023815_pt1 | contig 11051 bp, 9 predicted proteins | sample TergutLab28metaG_FD_92764 | JGI IMG/M metagenome (GOLD analysis project Ga0131853, IMG submission 92764) | Labiotermes labralis P1 segment gut microbial communities from Petit-Saut dam, French Guiana - Lab288 P1 (version 2) (version 2) | ecosystem: Host-associated > Arthropoda: Insects >...
ACGAAGAATTTTTCCTTCTTTTTTAACTTTTCTTCTTTGTAGAAAAACCTTCCTAATACCCCTGGTCGGTTTTGTTCCGCCCCCCCCCCCCCCCAGCTTTATTAGCCAAATTACGCCTGTGGTGAGAGTCTTACAAGACTGTGTCAAAGCTCAGAGTTTGTTGACTTTACAGCAGTGGTACATGTTGTAACCACAGGGCTTTTAGAAGTTAACAGTGGAATCGATAAGCGATGTTAAAAAAATTAGAGGTTCTCGTGGTGGTGACGAGATTTACCGTCGTGTGGCACGTGACGGTAATCATCGTTGCTGATCTTTGTCTTGGAAACATCAACACCGGCGCTGTTGTAAATTAGGGTTTATTTTGTTTGTAGTTGTTTCAGTTGGCAATGGAATGCGACGGTAGTTTGCAATGAAGTGTGGTAGTGTGAAAGGTTGTGGGGGGGGGGGGGATAGATCGAAAGGGGAGGGAGACGGCAACTAAAGTAAACGAAAAATTAAGCGCAGGAAAATAGTTTATTTGATTCTTTTATATGTGGGTCATGATCTGATGATTGGATTCTGAACTGACTTTTTGTGGAGTTTCCAGTAGAGTTATTACCGCAGTTTAATGAGAATTAGACTAAAATAACAAGGAGTGATCTTGGAAACTCTCCAAGAGATATAAAACTCTTTCAATAGCCCATTTCATTTTCGGTGAACGTGACTGAGAGTGGATAAATTAATGTCGTTCCACAGAACTTGCTCACCTCAGTCTTCATGAAGACACTGTTAGGCCCTGTAAACCGACGTGTCTTTACTTCTGTTGACATAGAAATCGTAACAGTGGCAGCGTTTGGAGGACGGATGGTTTTTGTCTCTGACATTATACCTGCATTACAAATGATAGTCTAACATTCTTAATTATTACTGGTACGCGTAAACATGTTCTTAGTTACAGCATAAAATTAACGACTGTATGTGGTATTATAATAGAAGGACGTCATGCTCATGTAGAATGAACGTTTTGTGATTAAAAATTACGCGGCGAGGCGTAGAGGTGCAATTTAATGTGTCTTGTCGTATATGACGGTAGAAATTGCTGTCGTAATTAATGGAGGCAGTGTGTTAAAGACAAAGAAAATCTCGTGTTATAAAATAGTAATTTGTAGCTGTGGTGAAATTACGTTATAAAGTTAATTGGGACTGGCGGACCTGCGTAAATTAAGTGGCGTAGAGCAGCGGTCGACGGTCCGTCGGTTGATGAGCGTTCTGCTTGCAGGCAACTGTAGTGTGGTGGGATTTTGAGATTCTAACAGCGGGGTCGAGTTCGTGAATAGGTTACTGTGTACAAATCGACATGGTGTCATATCGCAGACGACTGCCAACTATAGTGTGGGCAGCTGATTTAATCCGAGCCCGAAAATAGTGGAAAAATAAGAGATGGGACACTTGGGCCTGTAACGTAGTTACTACGGCCGTCTGTTTGCATGGATTCGGCTCCCACTGGACGGATTTTCATGAAATTTGATATCTGAGTATTTTTCGAAAATCTGTCGAGAAAATACAAGTTTAATTAAAGTCGGACAAGAATAACGGACAATTTACATTGGAAACCAATATACGTTTCTGATCATATACCACTCAGTTCTTCTTAGAATGAGAAATTTTTTAGACATAAGTTGTGGAGTATATCAAAACACATTTCTTGTTCAGTAACTTTTTTCTCTCTCTCGAAAATCGTGCCGTTGGTGGGATAATGCAGAAAAATGTTGGAGAACCTGACAGGCCACAGTTGACAATATGGCGCATACGCATTTCATGCTGGATACCTAAGGCTGCAAATACATACTCAGGATATGTAATACTTATTGCTTTTCCACTGCAAGAATGGTTGCTTGAACGCACCTCAGTGTCACGTTGTACGTACATTGCCTGTCATGTATAATGTTCCAGATGTTTTAAAACATTGCGTTTTTGGTGTTTATTGGACCGTGCGTCTTGTGATAACTGAAGAATGAAAGCCAACTAGATGCCACTTGATATTTTATTGTACTTCTTATAGGCTCAACATGTTTCGGGCCCTAATATGCCCATCATCAGGAGCTCGCGACTATAATGTTGATTACCACATTGGCCGTTTCGTTCTGTAAAGATGGAGGGGGTAGCGTTAGTGTAAAATTATGGTTCTTAGTGGTGTATGTTCGGTGTGAAGTTCTTTGTCGCGTGGTTGTAACTGGTAACGTGTTTCTGTTAATACACGTATTAATTGCGTTTATTTACTGTATTTCTGGCTTAATTTATTTTGAAAACTGTTCTTCCCCGTTAGGTCTGTCAGTTTTACCGCCCACGAATACGGATTCATTGGACTCTTCCTTGTTGACATACTTCCTGTGGAACTACAAAGTGGGAATTTTGGACGTGATGTAATGTTAATCTTAGTGAATAGATTCACTCCTGTTGGTGAGTGTTTACCATGACTGGAAAACATGTGAACCAACATTTCGACACCTGCCTTGAACCACCACCACCATCAGTACCGACGAGGAGGGGAGCGGGGAAACAGGTACAAGTTACCGGGGCCCGATTCTGTTGCATATGCTTTGTCGTTCTTTGTAGAATTTGTCGACAGTATAAATTAACCCTTTCAGACCAAGCTCAGGGCGCCTTGCAACTGAGAGTCAGTCTTTACGATTCAGTGTAAATATTTTTACCATGCGCGTCTTTGCTGGGTAGGGGGGTTGGGGGTGCAAAAGCAATTTTTTTTACCGGAGCCCGAAACCGCTCTTGGCGGCCCTGATTAATTATCTTCATCATCATCTGCAAGGTTTAGACATGTTTTTATCTCACGTTTAATGTTGATCGGTCTTCCTCGCTTCTTCCCGAGGTTGGTAGTATGTATTTGTGTACCCCGTGTCACGTGTTTAACGTTTTCTTTGGCACTCATTTTCTGAGTTAAACTGTATATGCAGTGCTCAATCATAGCAGTGTGTTCTGGTTTCTTTCATCGTCTGTTCCCCAGTTACCTGCTGCGCGTACAAAGACATTCCTGGTACAGTTCTTAAAGCTGTTGCTGTTCTAGAATTGAAACACACACACACCTGTACACATTCTCGTTAATCCTACCGGTGGTGCAAAGTGGTAATACATTTATCGTCACAGGCTGCGATAGTTACCTACGTTTTAGTGCTCGTCTTTTTAGGGTGTCCACCACTGATCTTTGAATGCTAAGGAGTGCGTGATATTTTGAGCTCATTTAGCGAGTTTCTTGCGTCTGTGTTGAAGTTAACGCGGACTTGAGGTCGTCACGAGAAATATTATAGTTAAAATGTTGTTAAAAACAATAGGCTGATCATTGTTATCAAGCACGTAATGAAGTAAATAGTGGAAGTGTTTTGTGGGCCTTGACGACGTTATTCCAACGCTTCGAAGGTTGAAGTTCATCGAAGTATTTTTTTCAACGTTGAGTTCATGCCGTAGAGTAAACACGTTTTGCCCACGTTACACAAAGTAACTGGTTAATGTTGTTCAGTGAAATCGGCTTCGTTTGTTGTGAGAACAATACAAAACACGGGAATATACTGCGTCGAAGAATGCAGAGTTTTTGAATGTTGAATTAGACGATGCATGTTATATATATAAGCACTGTGTTTGTTAAAGATCTGGACTACCTGATTGTGTGAACCAGTCACTAAGTAACAATGGAGTGGGTGAGTTCGGGTTTGCCATGGCGACTTTGTACAAACAATACAATACCTGCACTAGAGACTCCAAAATTTTATTTCGTCCTGAATCTGTATGCGTTTTGGAATTCATATGGGATTCACGTAACAAAATAAAGGCACAATTGTGATGGCGTATGGGGAGGTGGAGGGATTGCTGCCAATATTCTTAACTTCGGCACTAAATGGAAATTAATGGTTAGCTTCACGCTCCGGCCGCCTTATCCTCGGTTGGATCCCGCACTCGGTCTGGGTGGTTTGGAGAGGTCATATATCTCATCGTTACCGCGACTTGAACCTCAGTTTGTGTCTGGTCCAGACCGTAACCTAATCACTAAACCGACTGAGCTAGCGCGATTCTATTATACGACGTTCGAGAAACCAGGTATTGCTGGAATATTTTGGGCGGGCACTGGAATGAAATGTTTGCAGGTAGTGTCTTGCATGTTGCTGCCCTAGGTAGACAAAGTGGTCGGTATATGAGACGCCCTGATCTCGGACTGTGTTCTTTGTGCAGTACTGTAGTGTCTTGCTCTTTAACATATAAAGAATACAATCATATACGTCAGCACTACTTTTTTATTAAAACATAGGGTACATGTTTCGATCCAACATTAGGTCATCCTCAGGCCTGCGGCAGACTAAGTTATTGGTGCTGTGTGTATATTGGGCTCGCAATATACACACAGCACCAATGACTTATTCTGCCGCAGTTCTGAGGACCTAATGTTGGATCGAAACATGTAAGCCTATGTTTTAATAAATATGTAGTGCTGACGTATATGATTGTATTCTTTATATGTTCATTGTAGCATTTCGTGATGCCTTCTTTCAAGTTGCTGTTTCAATTCCTGATGTCGCGGTGTGTGAAAGGAAGACGTTTGGTAATTAGATTGTGATCTGCAGCATTGCTGCCCTGCCGACTGCTATTCTGAGATATTTTATTTGACTGAATGTTGAAAGGTACAAGCAGGTTTACATCATGGCTCGGTAGATAATAAAGGTCCCAGTGGGAAGGGATCTGTAACAATTTTAGGGTTTCGTCTTGATTTATGGATAAGGTCGATGCTTTTTCTCCTCGTTTTTTGTTTCTCTTTTTTGCACTGTGTGGTATTGGGCATTGCTGCCAACGTTGCGAAGGAACGTGGTGTCTCAATCAGGTTCGAAGTTTGTAAGGGTAGTGTTTACGTGCATGTAACCTGTATACCGCCACAGCACTGTGTGGTGAGTACTTGATGAATTACCGCACGATACGATCTTTACACCACAATTTGTGGGGCTCAAAGTCTTGCCGTTTCTGAAACCGGGAAAGAACCCCACGCTGTCTTTACCCTATCGACCCGTCAGTCTGTTCGACACAGTTGCAAGGCCGTCTGAAAATAACCTACTGGGTAGGGTGTTAATGGACATGGGCGATCGCGGGGTGGTGCGTAACGAGCAGTTAGCGTTTTGACCGACAACGAGCACGATTTTGCAACTGGCTCATATCATTGGTTCAAAAGAAACATTCTCGAAAAGAGGTTAGTAGTGCGGGTTCCCTAGAATGGGCCTAAACCCTCCGTACCATGTGGGTCAGTGATCTGTACAAATAACTGGTGACAACTGTATCCTCACATCTTCACTCAAGGACCTTTACACGTTATTCCAGTCACAGTCACATCCTGGGGTAGTTCAGGGCGCGCTGTAGAGGATTTGATATATGGAATATACCATTGCTCTTGTTGTAACAGTGTTGCACCCCTTCCCGAGATTCACCTCAGCTGCTGGTGTTCAGGATCTGCCATGAGTTATCCATCCGCACGTGTTGTTAGTTATCAGTTCGGAGTTTTCAGCTTTACTTAAGATGTTATTCGTAATATATATATATATATATATATATATATATATATATATATATATAAAAACCGTACCGTATCCAATCACGGCAGAGGTTATGTTCAGTCCGTGGCATCACCGTTGGTTACTGTCGTCACCGCCGTCCTCGCGGCACATTTCATCCCGCGGAACTGTCGTTTTTTTAAATAATTTATGGTGTGGTCTATATCGTGCTGTGTATCATAGTCTGTCGATAATTGTGCTTCATCTTCCTTAATATAATTTAATGTAATTTCACCATTTGTCACCGTATACACGGACAAACAAGGTGGAGACCATTCCTTAAGCCCGAACGGCCCCGACAAGAAAATGGAATAGGTATATTGTCAGGGAACATCTTATTCCTTTTCTTCGTGCAAATTAACTATGAACACTTTCTGTTACCTTACTAATTTCATGCAAAAAAGTTATGACATCTGCGCGGTGTCAGCAACTGGTACATACTGTTTTAGTAACGCAGTATCACCCACGGCCCTCATGCAGCCGCCGTTAATGAGTTCGACGTAGCTCATTAGACGGTAGGACTGTCCACGGGACTGGAGGCCTGTCATGAGCGTCTGGGAGAACGTTACTACAGCAGGTCGCATCCAAATACCGGAGACCAGCTTCTTGGAGAATCAATCCGTGGATGTGGTCGGCACGGCATATTTGAGGGGGGGGGGGGCATCGTAGGCCACCTCCTAGTAGAGGTTGGCGTGTTCACCAAAGATCGTGTAAGGCTGCAGAAGCATCTCGCCCGTGCAGTAATAGATTGTACGTGCCCAATCTGGAGTCTCATTTGTATCGGTTGTGTAAGGCAGCTGCAGTTCCCTACAATCGATGTGCCTAACTGGGAATAACGCACCCTGATATGGGGATAGGTAGTTTTCGTTTTTCACCGACCATATTGGGACACTGACAACTTATGCGGTGAATTCCATGGTTTGGTAGCTTGGAAGGCACTATTGTCCACCGAGCCGCCCCCCGATCTTGACCGGTCAGACGAAGTGCCAGCAGGCTGTTGGAGGCTACTCCTAATAAGGCGACAGACTCGACGCCACGATTAATACTGTGTACCGCTTTGTGGGTGCCTTGATTGATTTCCGTAATTCGGACCTTTCCTGTAATAGCCCCACCACTGTGCGAGAGCGGCTTAGGTTAGTAGCAGGTCTGTAGCTAGGGGGTTGCAAGTGGATGCAGTGCACCCACTAGGAATTTGTAAAATATAAAATTCAGACATGCATATCAGCCCGCTAAAGAAAAACATTCGACACCCTACCGCATCCACGTGTTGCGTCTGTTGAACCGCCGTGATTGGAAACAACTCATTTTCAAAAATGTATGTACGTGCAGGACGTTTCGTGTCGTGTTATAGAGCGCATTATGTAATGAAGGTTTGATTTTGTGTTCCTAACAAAGGTGCTTCTTACGCTAATGCAAGCGTAATATACAGTAGATACGTAGTATATGTATGGGTTAATAGGCCATTATATGCGTATATAAATGCATGTATACATACACGTAGCCGCACTGGAAACTGCTGCACCTACTGTGCTCGTGGTATGGCTACTGGCCTGGGTAGACGTTGGACGAGTCTCTCAGTATCATGCTTGCTTTCTTTCCACCTTAAGAGAGGCTTATGTTGGACGTCAGGCAGGTGTCTCTCTGTTACATGACCCTTTATGGCGGGGTTGTAATAGGAAAGATCCCATAGTTTTCATCAGTTGTAAGGCACATGCCAAGGTGTAGTTACAGGCGGGACGTGACCCGCTCACCCCCTTTCATACCACATCCAAATTAAGATCTGTAAGGAAGAAAAGTTACACTTTGGATTAATAGCTGATAATATTAGGCGATGATTGTACAACATGAAGCTCATTTTGTAATATCCTCCATCTATATTATACCCAAATATTCTTCTAAGACCAAAACGGGAGGGCAAGAAGAAATGCCAAAATGCGTGCATGTACGGAGTGAGATCGGAACCTTCACTCGCAGTCTTGGTTCTGGCCAAGACTGTACACTTCTTTCCAAAACGTATAGAAGGATTTAAAATTTAATTATAGTTGTTTCTTTAATTATAACGGTGACATGTCTGGCTAAATGCTATATGGTTCCTTTTCAGCTGAAAAGGACCCTTGCGGTGTTATTGTACTGAGATCCCAGCGGAGTGGAAAGGTTTCTTCCATCTAACTTCTAATTGGAACACTGACTAGGCATTCTAGACTCCGTTAACAGCAGTGTACACATTTAGGGTTTACAGCTGGGCTGTGGTATTTGTTTGCATATATATAATACAACATTTGTTGACACTTGCTTGCCCTCAATATGTACGTCTTCTATCGTTCCGCCGTACTGATGTTTTACGACAGCTGTCTTATATGTTTGTTGGTTGCTAGGAGAGTGTATGCCTTGAACAAACATTTTTTCTTTAATTTCTGCTTTCATTATTACCTTTTACTGAGCAGGCTGATATAGCTGCAGCACTGTGTAGGTGGTTTTCAAAGCGTGGCCTGCGAGCTTCAGGTGATCTGCCTAACAGTCTCATCCTTCGCATTCAGACTTTGATTTTCACAGTTGTGGTGCTTTTGCTGTATTTCTTGCTGTATTTTATTGTATTCAAATTTGAATCCCATATAGTTTCTTTTAATTTTGTCTGACAAGAGGCTGTAGTCAATTCTCATTGACTTCGAAGTGTAATAAATAACGCTTGTGTTAGACGTGAGACGTGTCTCGGAGCCGAAGGAAAATATTACCTGTTCCTTTAATTATGGTGAGTAAAAGCCTCTTATTAACTGCATTAAATTAAAACGCGTGGACCCCGACCCACGGCCAATTGGAATAACACTGAAAGCTGCGGGTTGTCACGTGGAACGGTGGGAATGTAGACTGACGCGTGTTGTCGGATAAAATAAGGTCCCTGTACTTGACCTTTTAAAGTTCAGCATCTGTAGCACATGCACAGTAAAACAGGCGGAAATATCAAAGTGTCCGCGAAGACTTCGGTAATTTTTGAATAGTCCGGGGTTGAGGGGGTGCAGTTTTTGAACCACTCATGTTAAGCGTGTGAGGTAACAAGTTCCAGCCTGGGCCGGACAGTAGAGTGTTTGTCTGTCCCAGCGAATGTTCAGAATGCACAGAAAAGTGATTTATAAATAGTTTTGCAACAGTAGATTTGTGTGTGCAATAAATGAACAGCCAGGTCTCGTTTTTTATTCATCACTTTCTAATTTGATCGCTGTTAAAATCGATATTAGGTAGGTGTACGTTCCTTCGATCTCAATTGTCGTATGAAGTAGCCAGCAAGTATCTAATTGTAAAGACATGCTTATGAATCGCTACGGCTAAAAAGGTACACCCGTGAACTTTCCTAGCTTCTCAAACTTTTCTACGTGGGAAGTTTGAAAAACGCGAGTTATTTTTGAGTAACTCAAGTCCCACGCAACCAAGTACATGTCTCATTTCAAAGCGCTGTGTGTCTGTGTACACGTCACGCTTCGTCAGGTTTTCAGGTACACACTTTTTGTGCAGTATGCATTAGGACTGTAGTTTGTTAAATACTTTTCTATCGATATCCAATCGTTGTATCGGCGCTAGGGGTTTTATGAACTTGTAAAGTATGTAACAAGTGCAGCGTGCAGCGCTAACATTTCTTGTTATTTTTATATGACTCACTTCATTGTAAACGGCATGGCAAGTATTTTCCTTCATTTTCAATGATTAGGAGAGTTGTTTTCCCATTTGGCTGCAGTTTGAAGGTCGTGCACACATCACCGCGCAGCGAATTGGGTGCCTGTAATTGTGCATCAAGCATGCCAAATACTGGCCAACTAGGATAACGCTGTACTACATTCGACTTCATGAGCATGGGCTAGCCACCTCAGGGTTTTATGCCAAGGAGGTTATAGACAGAAGAAACGAAACAGTAAAAACTCCTGTCCCTGACAATATTTACTTTGTTTAGTGGATAGAACCTTGATACCTATTGCTGTGTGTGTGTGTGTGTGTTTGTATGCCTGGAAATTTTGTGAGAGTGAATGCACAGAAGGGGCAATTATTCGTTGCGGCTGTAAGATGTTTACGAAGGAGAAGGAATATATTGTTTCTGTCACATAAGCCGAGCTGTTCGAATCTTGACCGGGGCACCGAGCATGCTGATTTTCGTGTTCTTCTTAACCTCGTAAGTAAATATCGAGCCCGCATCGGACCAGATCCTCACTAATTCATTATGCACCATCCAGTCATTCGATGCCATATAGTTCAGAGCAGTGTTCTCCAACTTTTTTTCTGCTGACGGCAATCTTTTCCTTACCGCGAGACATCGCAGCGGTATAATGGTTGAAGGTGGCAACACTAGGGTAGAGTCGGAGACTCGCGTATGCGCATTTGCGGAGATTTATTCTTTTTGCGAATACTGTAATAACTGCATACTACATACGTGCATACTACATACGTGTAAGTGAAATTTATTTTGAAGAAGTGTGTTTGTAATTTTTTGTCTGCAGTAACATAACATCTAAAATTTCGCGGCGCACCAGTCAATACTTGCTGCATACTCTTGGAGAACCAGTGGTTTATATTTATTATACAGATCAACAAATACACAGCTTATACATATGCAAAGTCATGAAGGTTATAAACTCAATAAAGTCAGTAGATTAAAATGTTGACGTATGTGATAGTTATAGTTGGTGATTTTATATATGTGTGTACAATATGCAAGGTGTATACATCAAAACACTGGTTAGAGTTACCAATAGAGCGGTAAAACCTTAAAAGCCTGTTGGCTACTGTTTGTCCTGGACAGGTTAACTGCTCAGAACTTTCCATTTTTGCCCGCACGTGGTATTTTTGTGTTGCATACATGATTCTATCAATAATGTATCATTCTTTCCTTATGCAGCATTCACTGACTGGTTTTTCTAGTGGAAGCACACCCATTGTTCTCTGTGAGGTACGAATTGAAGTTTTTTTATGTGTAACGTAGGTCAGCTTTAGTCTTTAAAGAACTGAGTGTGGTACAGAGTACATATTTCGCAACAGGCATTTCGCCGTTTTGTATACCCTTAGCTTTGATGTTTATTTATGGAAGATCCATTATTCCAGTGCCATATTACAAATACCACGGAACAGGGCAACTAATATTTCGTTACAGTGTTCGTAGTTTGTACATTTAACGATATGCCTATAATTTGTACGATAAACCACTATTATTATTATTATTATTATTATTATTATTGAGAAATGACCGCCTCTGTGGTCTAGTGGTCAGACTTTCTGGCTACAGATACAGAGGTCCCGGGTTCGATCCCCGGCGCTACCAGATTTTCGGAGTAGTAGTGGGTCTGGAACGGGGTCCACTCAGCCTCGTGAGCCCAAGTGAGGAGCTACTTGAATGAAAAAAGTAGCGGCTTCAGGTCTAGAAAACAGAGATTAACGGCTGTGGGGACCCGTTGCGCTGACCACGTGACACCCCTCTATCCGCAAAAGTTGGCACTA
>Ga0131853_10023816_pt1 | contig 11051 bp, 4 predicted proteins | sample TergutLab28metaG_FD_92764 | JGI IMG/M metagenome (GOLD analysis project Ga0131853, IMG submission 92764) | Labiotermes labralis P1 segment gut microbial communities from Petit-Saut dam, French Guiana - Lab288 P1 (version 2) (version 2) | ecosystem: Host-associated > Arthropoda: Insects >...
CAGGAGTCGCATTGATACAATAATTCTACTGATGATGGGCATATGGCCGCCCGAAACATGTAGAGAACAGAAATAAACATGCATGAAAAATTGTGCGTCAAGTTGGTTATTTACAAGGATCATTACAGTACAGTAGTTATGGAGGACTTACTATTTTGAAGCACTGGTATGTAACGTTAGATGGACTATGCAAGCAATGTCCTGTTTACGTGACTGGACGCCTCTGAAGTTTTAGAGAAGCGGCTTTGTTTCCCTGCTGAAAGCACGTGCCTGGAATTTGTGTCTTGCCAAAGTTCAGTCTGCAACCTCTCACCGTCACTTTTATGTTTACATCTCTTGAGGAAACGCAGTCGTTGTCATGCAACTTTTGGCAGTGCAGTACTAGGCAATGAAACCATGTAGTGGTCGTAGAGTCTTGATTTTTTTTTTTTTTGCGTAGTTAACCCTCTCTGTGTCACGATATTTGTGAACTAATCGTACCAGAATTCTCCATCCTCTGAACTCATTCACTGTACAAACTTATTGCAGTTTTTGACTATTCCTGATTTTCCTTTGAATGTCCGTGAATTCGGCTGTGGTTTGATGCAGGCTGTCTGCCAGCAGGTGGTTTTGCGCACGCGGGTCGAAATAAAAACTTGTTGTTGTGCGCGTGTTTACAGGAGCTTAACCCGGAGACATCGGTAACCAATTTGAGATAAGTGTTTTCGAAGTGTCAGCACATGATAGTAGGCGGATTTTCTTCTATTACCGAGGGACTGCTGCAGAAAATAGGTCAATGTGACACTTTTGTGTCATAAACCCATAAACTGAAGACCACAAAAATTCTCTAAAGATTTCTTACGAAATCTTCCAGCGTTTTGCTTGTTTGACAACTGATATACAGTCCACACCAATTAAAGTAGTTATGGATTTACTTGCTTGCAATATATTCCAAGAATGTCTCTTTATATATATATATATATATATATACTCTCTCTCTCTCTCTCCCTGTCTCACCGGTTTTCTCGAAATGTATGCAGTTTACCAGTATTGTTAAAATAGTGAAATATAGGAGGTTACAATGGGCTGGACATGAGACTGAAATGAATGACATAAGGAACGCATACGCAGTTTTGGTGGAGAGTTTACATGCAAGATCTTGAAGGTGATGAATATCAAATAATATAGCTACGTCAGAATCATCGCTTTGGTGTTAGTTGTGTTGAACCTTCCGGTTCTCCTACCACTGTGTGTGATCACTTTAATTATCAACCAACAAATGCACTACGTAAAATTTCACATAAAAACACTTAAAATCGCTCCGACATATTTCGATCCTTAGATCATCCTCAGGGAGCTACGTTTTTCCTTGCTAAAGTTATTTTAAAAACATTCACAAACTAATTCCTTTATTTAAACAGGGTGTTGTAGCAGCATGTCATGTTGTGTAGGATTACGCTGTTGAGAATGCGGCTAGCTAAGGTATGTGTCTTGTATTACGTAGCGAGAGACTGGCTATAGCCAGTGCCGAGGTCCTAGAAAGAGTAGAGCTATACCTGTACTCACCCTTAGGGCCTTCGTGACCTATAAAAAGGGCGAAACCTACCTATTCTATGTATGTATATATTCAATGAATTTAACGAACATCAGTCGGAAAGCCCACAGACTGAAGCTGTTCCTTTAGACCTTGTATTCTGGCGGTTTACGGTGTACGGTTAGCGAAACTTTACTTGCAGTGTTTGCCTTTATTTTATACTTTTTTGCATTACTCCAGTTCCTGAGTTAAGTAAACATCGGGATTCTGGAAATCTGCACACCCCAGCGAGCGGGGTTGTTGGTATGTGCTAGGAGTTGCTAAGGCACAGCGAGGGGTTGAAATCCTAAAGAAAACATCATAAAGAACTTACTCGTTAGATAGAGATGAAAGTTTCTTGTATTTCCAAGAGATTTACGTCTAGTGTTTACACAGGCGAAAAGAGCAAGACTTAGAATCATGAGTGTGGAGAAATGAAGATCTTGTTAAGAGGCCATTTTACGTACATCTGTGAACTGAGACAATACGTAGAGCGGATTAATCATGGGGAGCTGATTGTCACTCAGCTGGTTAAGAAATAGTTCTCTTGCTGTGGAAACAAAGGCTTTAATACTCTCTGCACAGGATCCCGCCACTGGATTCGAACCTGATCCATTCCAGTGTAGTCTCTGGCATCACATTTTATGTATTTATGATCCATCTTTATCTCCCATCAGCAACTTGTACTTCCAATTTGTCTCTTTCCTTCAGGTTTCTTTATTGGTAATTTTCTTTCAATGAATTCTATGCGGATAGACTTTGTGGCATGAATCGTAAATTCTGACTGACGCCTGTAATTTTTATTCAAGACTTGGATCTCCAGTCTACTACGTATAGAGATTCAATCAAAAATGTATTCAGATTCTTAAGTAATGCGAGCCTTAAAGCAAATTTAGGTGAACGAAACGCAGACATGGTAATACTGTCAAAATGGGTAACATCAAAATTAAAAATTTTCTGATGGTCCAAAATGTGTCGTCATTCGTTTAGGTTCTTGGTAAAATTGTCGTTGAAATTAATGAAATGAAACCCACGCTAAAACTCACATATCTAGCGCTGTCAGTTTAATGATTGGGCCAGGGATGGATGGTCTGGGGTTTAAATACTGGCAGGCGCAAGGCATCGCTCCTCCAAACCTTCGAGACCGGCTCTGGGTTCCACTGGGGTCCTTTTTAAAGCGAACCGAGTGCTCTTTCCCCGGAGGTAAAGCAGACCGGGACGTGAGGTAGGCCGCTTACCCCATATAGTGCCGAACGTAAGAATGGGTTGACCTATACCTCCAATTTCTTTAATGGAGTGTACAGCTGGCACTCTTCGGCTACCCTGACTGAGGTTTTTCCGTACTCACTTCTCAGTTGTAAGGCAAATGCCAGGGTAAAACCCGCAAAGATGGGGCACGGCCCGCACTCTCCCTTAATTTTTTTGTTGTTCTTAATTTTTATGTAGTTTTATGTATTTGTTTTGTGTCTTTCTTTGTATTGTTTGTGTGTACATGTGTACTGTACTACTGCCACGGGGTGGCTACCCAATTGCAATTAACAAATACGTCATATATCATATCGTATCTTTACCTTTTACTTTACTTTTAAAACTGATATGAGAAGTTGTACCGGATATCCTGTGGGAGGTACAGAGGGTGTAGCGTACGTAAACTTTCAGTTGTGAATGTATGTCGTGACGCTTTCCCGGCGACGATATTCAATAAAATCTTATCAGGCAGAAAGCCGTGTCAAAATGTAAAGTCCGAACCTATCAGGTACGGAGTCAATCCATAAAATGTTGGAACATCTATACACTTTGACACGGCTGTCTGCTCGAGAGGGTTTTATTGGACTTCGGCTGTGAACTTAAAGCCAGTTTAGATGAATGAAATTTAACATGGTAATATGAATATAAAGCAGACAAATGTTGAATGCAAGGTTTTCATCAGAACGCATCAGAAGACGCTGACGTCAATACGGTCTGCTTCTTGCGCAACAAATGGATGCTTTTGGCAGACATCGCCATGTCCACTGTCACGTGACATAGTGCTCATTTTTCCCGATAGCCCTCTTCCCCACGTTTTCCCAGCTCTGACGACCGCAAAGCTGAAACATCAGCAGATCGCTTCGATACGAGCAACGGAATCCCCCCCCATCTCGCAGATAAAGTTCCACTTCCAACCTTCGAACCATCAAAAATACTGCTTTACAACGTCTGTTTACTTCGATCAACGCCTTGTGTTGTGTGTTGCGTAGAAGAAATGGAATTGTGCTCACTGCCTTGTCTTGCAAAGGTTGAATTAAGTCGAGTGTAAACGAGCTAGCAGCAATTCCCGTTACGCTCCACAAGAGGGCTTTTTCTTCTTCTCGATAACCCTCTTTTCTCTCTTGCTTCGCTTTCTCTTCGTATCAGCACTGAACAGCTCCGATCATGCCTTCCACACAATTTTTGTAGTGAATGAAGCAAAACGCTTTCTTCCTGTTATTATTGAGCTGCTGCTTTCTGGGCCCTGAGTGCTTCCATTTTGTTTGGCAACTTGCAAAACTTCCGCTTTTCTACCTGCCTCTTCGTTTTAGACTTCTGCGTGAAGTTTTTTTCCCAGGAGTATGTGACAAATCATATTTAGTGGCAAAGAGAATGTTTTCTTTTTCACCCTCTCTCTTTGCTTAAATGTCCTTTTGTTTGGCTTTGCCCTGAACACATGCGCACTTCGCCTTTCAACGAACTCGAGAATTAAGAACATAAATTGGTGGAAGTAAAAGGTAAAGCAGTCCCATTAAAGGTCTGGTCAGACCCTGAGGGTTCCAGGAAGTTAAGGCTTCCAGATTTCGTGACAACGGCACAGGATGGTGGTAGGTTGTCAGCCTTACGCACCGGCCGCCTTTACCCCCAGGAAATACTCCTGGTATTCATTTCTGTTAGAGGCTGAGTCGACCCCAGGGCGATAGTGCGATCGGAAGGATTTTATGCCAATGAAAGATTAACTGACACCATCTGGGATCGAACCAGCGACCTTCCGATTAGGTATTGAATGCAGAATGAAACGTGAAGTAGGTGAGTACGGTAATGGAGTAGAGCTCTTGTTGGGGAGTTGATAGCCGGTGTGTTGTTTGGTAACTTCCTAGTATCGTATGGAATCACAGGGAATATTATTATAGTTACAAGAACCTGCAGCTGGTCACTAGCCTATTAACCCTTTAAACGCCGAATTAAATCCCATCTGCCATTTGCTGGCATTGTTAGGAGCTCACCATATTTTCCACGTTAGCAGAATAAGGGTTAAGATACATTTTAATATCATTCCATCTATATCTAGGACTTCCAAATGGTCTCTTTCGGATTTTTGAGCTTAAATGTGTGCGTGTAAAAGTCTTTATGCGTGCTACATGTGCCATCCATATTTTTCATGTTTTTAGATCCAGATATTGCCACCAACACCCCGTCCTCAAATACCCATCCGAATAGACGTCTGTAGTTGTTATTTGAAATATTTAAACCTCATTTGAACTTTGCTGTTGCAATACAACGAGCCATTCCTGTACTTATTGAACGTCATGCCTCTCTAAAGCTTTCGAAATTTGTGAAGTTTGTAACACCTGCCAAGTTTCCACGTATAACGAGGTCGGTTGCCGGTTGTAACACATTCCTTCTGTTTAAAATGCAAGGAACCGAATGGAATTGAGTATATCGCGTTTATTAGTAAATTGTCGTTAAACGCATTTTTGACGTCAATGTGCGGTTATATTGATGAGTTTCTGTTTAACTCGTGTCAGTCTTATACTGTATAATAAGTATACTTGTATGTGTGAATACAGCTACTCGCATGTGTGGGGTTCTTTCAGTGGACGGGTTAAAGAAGTAGTGTGGTGATATTTATGAAGGACTTTCGTGCGTGTCGGAAGTGGAAGAACTAGATCCTTTGAAAGGGTGGAAGAGTTTAAATATTTGTTAACAACTTTAACAAGTCAAAATTCTATTCGGGAAGAAATGAAGAGCAGATTGAAGTCAGGGAATGCTTGCTATCATTCGGTGCAGAATCTTTTGTGTTCCAGTTTGCTGTCCAAAAATTTAAAGACTGAGATATACAGAACTATAATTCTGCCTGTTATATTGTATGGGTGTGAAACATGGTCGCCCACATTGAGGGAGTAACGTAGTCTGAGGGTGTTTGAGAATAGGGCGCTGAGGAGAATATTTGGACCTAAGAGGGACGAGGTAACAGGGGAGTGGAGGAGACTGCATAATGAGGAGCTGAATGATCTGTACTTACCCAAAATTGTTCGGGTGATAAATTCGGGAAGAATGAGATGGGCGGGGCATGTAGCGCGTATAGGAGAAAGGGGAGGTTTATACAGGGTTTTGGTGGGGAAACCTGAAGGAAAGGCCACTTGGGAGAGCCAGGCGTAGATGGGAGGATAATATTAAGATGGATATTCAGGAAGTGGGATGTTGGGTTATGGACTGGATCGAGCTGACTCAGGATAGGGACAGTTAGAGGTCACTTGTGAATGCGGTAATGAATCTTGGTTTCCATAAAATGCGGGGAATTTTTTGACTAGATGAAAACTGGCGAGCTTCTCAAGAAGGGCTGTGCTGCATGGAGTAAGTAAGAGGAAATGGTGTGTTTACATTATGATTTTGTTATGCAATCTGGCGGTGAGACATGAACACGTTGTATGTACGTACGTTTACTTTTGGACCAGCTTACCTATTTGCTTCTAAAGATCCTATGTGTTTTGTATACAGATTTAGTCCAGTAAATTACATTCATCAGCATACCCCGAGGCCGTCCTAATGATGTGCTGATAAGTAATGAGCCGCCGAGAGGCGAAAGCATTAACGTATTTCCGTGCTTGCTGTAGAGCGTTGAAGTAATTAATTTGTTTCACTGCTTAATCGTGTGCGATTAATTTGGGCAACCCAGAAAATGTTTTCTTTATTTTTTTACTTACGGTGGCATTCTTAATTGCAAGATTAGTTGCGAAAGGGGTGGGGGGAGGAACGAAACTTAGGTATGGACGTCAGTATTGCAGCAATTATAGGAGTTCAGAATATCCCATCTTGAAATTGTCTCTTAAAGATAGCTGTTGGATTTGTTTGTGTGGATAGGAGCTGAATGTAATTAAATGAGTTTCTTCAAAACGAAGGAAATTAGCGCTGAGGCAGGACACAGCATACTGTTGTCATCCTTCAAGATTGCTTAATTAATCCTCGCAGCCTCATTAACCAGTTTTTGTTTCTTAAAATAAAGCGTACCTTTCCAGTAGAAATAGTAGCGTTTATTTAGATATGTAAATTTACTGGCGTAACTGCTTGAGATGAATATAGTCTCGAGGAAAGTGTGGGCCCAGCACAGTGACGGACTCGTGATGAGTAAAATCATGGTGCCATTTGATTTTTTTTTAAATTTGTAATGTAAAGTTATTCAGACCCTTAATTTAGTGTCCCGACCAGAGAGACAAAATACATACGTGCGAATGGACCAACTGGATGCATACTCTTTTCTCATTAATTTATCTCAATTATACTATCCTCTACATTTTTTTATATTTGTAGTTCCGTGCATCGTAATTCTAGGATGAAGAAATACAACAAGACGCGACGGTATGCAGATATTTATTTACTGCTAAATTACTGTACATGTTTCGGGCGTCCATCGCGCCCATCATCAGGAGTACATAAAACTGTAGTTGCAGCCTCTGGTACAGATCATACTGTCTGGGGATCAAGCTTCCTCAAACGTGACAAAATAAGGACTTAAGTCCTTTAAAGTCCTTATTTTGTCACGTTTGATGAAGCTTGCTCCCCAGACAGTATGATCTGTACCAGAGGCTGCAACTACAGTTTTATGTACTCCTGATGATGGGCGCGATGGACGCCCGAAACATTTAGAGTAATTTAGCAGTAAATAAGTATCTGCATACTGTTGCGTCATGTTGGATTTCTTCAACCTGTCCTCTACATGTTTCGAACAAATAAGTTTATCATCACGGGGTTACTTCTGTACACACACACACACAACACACACACACACACACACACACACACCTCCTGATGATAAACTTATTAGTTCGAAACAGGTAGAGGATACTATAATTGAAATAAAGTAATGAGAAAAAAGTATGCGTCTTGTTGGTTCTTTCTCACACATGTATAGTACGATGCACAGTTCCGAAAATGTGAAGACAAAATGCGCTTACAGGTTAATTGTAACCTCTTTTTCCAGTTTTTCATATGAGCCCGGTACGCGCTGATAGGGTGTTAGACTGTGGAAACCCCTTCTAAAATTTTCGTTTTCCTGCATGGAGTCCACCCAGCCTCGTGTAATTGGGGTACCGTGTCGCTTTCCAGGAGGTAAAATGGCCGGAGTGTGGCGTTAACCACCCACATCCATCTAGAGCCGAGGTTAAAGAAAGTGTAGAGCTATACCTCTACTCCCTCTCTGGGCCTTCATTGCCTGTTGCACGACGAACCTTTACCTGTGCGTCATATCTAATGTTATAGACAATCATCTGCGTAAGATTACATTAAAACGCAGCGAATGTTACGGATATTTTGTGTCTTTAAAATCGGTTTTAGAATCTCCGCGGTCCAAGTATTCCGATAATTTTTGTTCATTTCTCTTACGCCTCGTACGTTTTACTTGTGAACAACAATTATTCAACATTGGCGCAGGTGTTTAAAAATGTAATGTTTTAACTGAAGAATTTAAAAAACCAACTAGATGCCACTTATTATTTTATTTTGCTTCTTATAGGCTCAACATGTTTCGGGCAATACTATGCCTATCATCAGGAGCTCGCGACTGTGATGTTGATTACCACATTGGTCGTTTCGTTCTTGGTTTGCTGTAGATCGGAGGTTAGGTGCGGTAGGCTGGAGTAGTGTCCGTGTTACAGACTTGAGCCTGCAGTCCGGACACTCCTCCAGCCTAACTGCACCTTACCTCCAACATACAACAAACCAAGAACGATACCACCAATGTGGTAATCAACATCATAGTCGCGAGCTCCTGAAGATGGGCATAGTAGTGCTCAAAACATGTGGAGCCTATAAGAAATACAATAGAATAATAAGTGGCATCTAGTTGGTTTTTTATTCTTCAGTTATCACAATGATGCACGGTCCAATAAACATCAAACGTCATATAAAGTTTTGTCCAGCCCTTGTTTATAATGCCTCTTGGTGGTTTCAACTCGCTTACTGTTTCTTTAAATAACAAAAGAGGCAAGTAAAAGAGTAGAAATCAGGTGCGGTACGGTAAACTGTTGGTTTATTCCATTGAGACTTGGATTTAGTGAAACCCAGAATCAGTCCACAGGAAGAAGTGTTTTACTGGAACTTCCGAGCACTAAGATTGATGTATTTCAAAGAAAGATCTCTGAATCGAACTCAGATATACCTACTTACGAACACGTGATTTGAAATTTCAAAGAGCAGATTGTTCTTATCCTTGAGTGCTGAGAGCGACGACTCTGAATCAGCTTCTAATTTAAAAAAAAAAAGTGTTTACTTAAGATTGATGATTCTTGAGGAGAGTTTGGTGATTAACATATTTGGGCCTGAGAGAGAGGAAGAAGCACGATGGAGAAAGTTCTACTGTTAGAAGCGTCATATTCTTCACTACATACGATTTATTATTAGGAGCAGCATTAAGTGGTTTGAAATTTCAGTGGAAAAATTTAATAGTTTCCATCCGTCGCTATGATTTCCACATATTACGCCGCCGCTGATCCACTGTTGTATTCCGTGGCTATTGTGAAGTCATAAGTTCACTGATTGTACGCAACGTGAACTTGAAGAGTTCTTGCAAGACAGCTTGATAGAATATAAGCGGCGCTGCTACGTATAAATAACTTACTGTCGACAAAGGTTAAAGTTGAAATACCGAAAGACGTGTAGGTGCTTCTCGAGTGCTTCATGATGGAAGATTATTTTCAGCAGTTACTTCAACATGGCGAACACATCCTAAACTGTAAACACCACTGTTTACATTGGAACAGAACAACGACAGAATTCAAACTCTTAGGCATTTATATCAGTTATCAAAAGATTGGGATGGGATGGGCATGTAGATTACGTATAAGCGATAGGTAGATTTAAAACACAATGTGTTTTACACATAATCCACAACGTACGTGGATTGGATCACTCCAAGATACTATGACTTCTTTACAGCATGTCGGTAAAAGCTTATACTTACCTGAATAACTTGGAAAAGTTCTGTATTCAGTCGTTCATTTATCAGAACAAATTCATACCCGAACAATACCCTGGAGATCGCAGCCCTCTATTTGACCTTGTCTGTGACCTCCAGGTGCTACACGCTACTGCATGAAGCACAACACGGTTAACTGCGAACCTGTCTTCGTTACTCGAATTCAGTAACGCGCTAGCTACCAGAACGTACCTTCGCCGATATCGTTCTCCTGGTACGGTCTACACATACAACTACCGTTTTACCTGCATGCAGTACTTATTCGAATATTTGCAATTGTGTTTGCTTTAATCATTGTCATGTTACTTTGTGGGGCACGCGTTGGCGCAGTTGGTTGAGGCACTGCTCTACAGGTCGGAATGTCGCGGGTTCAATTCCCGACGATGTAATTGGAACTTTTCACTGACATAATCCTTCCGGCCCACTATGGCCCAGGGATTGACTCAGCCTCTAACAGAAATGAGTACCAGGAATATTTCCTGTAGGGTAAAGGTGGCCGGTGCGTAGGACTGACAACCGTACCACCCTCATATGCTGATTGTCTTGAAATCTGGGAGCCTTACCCTCCTGGAACCCTCTGGACCTGTTCAGGCCTGTAATGGGATTGCTTTACCTTTACCTTTTTGCTTTACCTTTACAAAGTTACTTTGCACAACCCTTAGCAAATCTATAGTGCTGTGATATCCACAATATGTGGGCAAGTTCTGCACGGACGTCCACTACAAACTCATGATTTCCACGATTTCTAAGGACAAAAATTTTAAACTAGTTGATAATTCAGCTGTGTCTTGTAAATGTTTGTTTGATGTAAACTCCCTGAGGATGATCCGAAGAAGATCGAAACATTTTGGAGTCTTTGTGGACTACATATGGAAGCGTGCATTTTAATACTTGAGCCATTTGTTGGTATTATATGTTAAATTCTCCTTCAGTGCACGGATATGGATGCTGTTAAGTCAAGTGTAAATCTACAGTAGTGTTGATCGGAAAGTCAGAGATTAAGAAGGCATTTGGTGGGCATTGGTGTGATGTCATCTCATCATCTTCCTCCATGGATTAGGTCGTTTTACCTGTTCCGGCAACGACGCATTGCCATCGTTTCCTGGGGCGTCCACGATCTCTTCTTGCTCAGGTTTGTAGTTGAGGGCGTGTTCGGGAGTCTGGTGTTGCCCATTTTTTCAAGGTGGTTGATCCAGTTTTGTTTGTATTTGAGTCTCACGTCTTGTATTCCAGAGATCTCTAGTTCTTTCCTTATGACTTCGCTTCTTATTTTATCCAGCCTTGTGTATCCCGTAACAC
>Ga0131853_10023818_pt1 | contig 11051 bp, 6 predicted proteins | sample TergutLab28metaG_FD_92764 | JGI IMG/M metagenome (GOLD analysis project Ga0131853, IMG submission 92764) | Labiotermes labralis P1 segment gut microbial communities from Petit-Saut dam, French Guiana - Lab288 P1 (version 2) (version 2) | ecosystem: Host-associated > Arthropoda: Insects >...
CCCCCCCCCCCCACCCAATCAGCTAACCAACCACAAACGCTCACCGTTTTGCCCTCTCAATCACGTACGCAGATGTTAAAAAGACATCACGCGTAGGCCTGTCTAACCACATTAACAAATAACAACATTACGTGTATTTTTTTTTCCAAAGGTTTGTCACATTAGTCTTCTCAAACCAGTCCGTACATACATTTGATGAATGCGTTTTAGTGCGGGTTGGAAATGCTTGCAGCAAATGGTGCAGCCTGCATTCTGTTACTCAGGGCATGTACAGTATGTTTCGGGGGCGGGGGCGGGGGCGGGGCCGGGGGCGGGGCGGGGCCGGGGGCGGTGGCGGCGGATCCTCTTTCCCTGCGATTTTCTAGCCATCGTCTGTTTTTACGTTCATTCGCCATGAGTAAAAATCTACTGTTTACTCAGATACCGCTCTAAATCACTCTGGTAACTAATTATACCATTGGCTGTTACATTGACTTTCTGCGTTGTAGCCACACTATATACGTTTTTGTGGGAATCCCCAAAACAAAAAGGAATTACTGATCTAAACAGTATTCTGTTACATACTACAATGGAAGCGTTTTCTTTGTCTGACGGGAAATTTATGATTCAAAGGTTGACGGGCAGTGGAAATATACTGGGCAGGGTTGCTTAATACGTAACACATTTAGGTCTCCTAGGGTCGTGACACCAAGCAATAAAAGTTTCGAAAAAACACGCTGTCTATACACTGAAATAACCTGTGCACGGGACGGCCACCTACAGGTGTGATGATACCAGATGCTGTATAATACAATTCTGACCTCGTGATGATGAGCACAACAGTGCTCGAAACATGTAGAGGCATATAATAAACTTATTATAAAACAAGATTTTGTGCATTAAGTTGGTTAATTACAAGGATTAAGACTGAAATCGTGTCATGCCTTCAAAACACAGCCTTCAATAATAAGTTAGTATGTCGCTGAAATATCGGTATCAAAATACAGAACAACATGGCGTCACAGTCCAGTAGAATAGTCCGAAAATTAACCGTCGCGAAAACCAGAAAAATTACACGACGTCAACTGAGCTAACCAAGAACAAGATGTTAAGCAGCTTAGGTTTATAGTTGGTTAAAGACGTTTCGGGACAGACTACCTGCCCCATATTCCACGGTCAAACAGAATTCTTCTTGGGACTGCATGAACCTTGAAGATGGAATCGGTATGTTAGCCCGAAACGTTGTCAACCAACCACCAGCCCATGCTGCCGTAACATACATGAAGAGCGAAGAAATCTTACTTTATCAATAACTCGGACTACAAAGACAGTCGAAAGAGGGGAGACGATAATTGAAGAGGTGGGAAAGATGTGGAAGGAAGCGGTGGTGGCCTGAATTAAAGCAGTGTTCCGACATATATGAGGTAGAATAGCGGGTCTACAGACTGGGGCATTAACCCAGAACTGCTGACTATAAATCGCAGCACTGTCCACACTGCCGCAGCGTTCAGTCAACTACTTGGCACAGGGAGCCACTGTCGTATTTCAAACTCACAAGGTTATCTGTGTAATATATTATGCACCTTATATACACAAAACTGTAACTACAGCCTCCGGTACTGTGCAGCGGCCTCCCTCCAACGTGGCCAAGCTTGGCCACGTTGGAGGGAGGTAGCTGCACAAAAAACATGACCAGTACCGTAGGCTGTAGTTACAGTTTTGTGTACTCCTGATGATGGGTGTGGTTGACACCCGAAACATGTAGAGTTAACTTGCAGAATAATAAATAGACTGCTTTGTGTTGCATCTCGTAGGACAATTATTAATATATAACGTGTCTGAATTTGTTAAAAATGACTCTTTGAACATATCCTTCTGATTTTTTTTTGAGAGAGAGGCCTTCCCGTTGGGTATTATCAAATCTGTATAATATATTACGCACCGTCAATACACAACATACATCAAACAAGATGCAATAATTACAATTACGTTATATTTGGCTACATGTTTCGGCCGTGACCGGCCATCTTCAGGCCAACTAAGAACAGCAATTAAGGTACAGTAAAAATAGTACTCAATGGGATCCCATTGAATAATATTTTTACTGTACTTTAATTGTTGTTCTTAGTTTGGCCTTAAGATGGCCGGTCACGGACGAAACATGTAGCCAAATATAACGTAATTGTAATTATTGCATCTTGTTTGATGTATGCTGTGTATTGACGGTGCGTAATATATTATACAGATTTGATAATACACAACGGGAAGGCCTCTCTCTCTCAAAAAAAATCAGAAGTATATGTTCAAAGAGTCATTTTTAACAAATTCAGACACGTTATATATTAATAACTGTCCAACGAGATGCAACACATAGCAGTCTATTTATTATTCTGCAAGTTAACTCTACATGTTTCGGGTGTCAACCACACCCATCATCAGGAGTACGCAAAACTGTAACTACAGCCTCTGGTACTTGTCATGTTTTTTGTGCAGCTACCTCCCTCCAGCGTGGCCAAGCTTGGCCACGCTGGAGGGAGGTAGCTGCACAGTACCGGAGGCTTTAGTTACAGTTTTGTGTACTCCTGATGATGGGTGTGGTTGACATCTGAAACATGTAGAGTTAACTTGCAGGATAATAAATAGACTGCTTTGTGCTGCATCTCGTTAGACAACTATTAACCTTTTGACGCCTAATGTCAACTATAGTGGTCGTACCGCACCGCTAACCTCTAAAGTTGCTTTTTAGATATTTATTCAACAAATATAGGTACTGAATATTTTAAACATGGTATATACTCTCCGTTTTTTTGTGTTCAAAATGCAGTTTGTTTCATAATTCTAACGTATTTGGTTCCTGTATTATTCACATTTTATATACAGGGTGTGCTAAAATAAATAAAAAATAATTCCGGCGCCAAAAGGTTAATATAGATCAGCGATGCACGGAACCAAAAATATAAAATTCAGACACGTTAATTGGAAACATAACACGTAAATAGGATGTATGTAAATGTGATTCAACCAGTCTGAAGCTACATTCAGTCCACAACATTTCTTCTATAATTTGTACAGCAAGTTCTTCACAGACGTGTTTATTTTGCTTCCGCTAACTACAATTCACCGTAGGAACGAATAAACATCGATTAAACCGAAGCACAGTGTCAGTCACGTGTGAAAGGGGGCTATGACGATTGGCATTTAAATTCGAATCAAATTCATACGTCCTGATACCCACCCTCCTTTATTTCGAACGAAACAACCCCTGGTGTTGACGAGGCACAATACAGGCACAAACGCCACCCCAAATTGGTACGTCATCACAGAATTAGCGTCAGATTGGAGAAATGATGGCGACCCACATCGCAAGAACAGTCACTTGCCGCTGCTAATAGACACTGCCCTTCCCGCGTTAGTGAGTTCATCGTTTTTCTACTTTTATTTCGATCGCGGTTGCCACGAGTTCGTCCAACGAGAACTGGCAACGCTGCCTAACACTGGTCTCAAAGTCCACACACCGCACACCGTCCTCAGTAATTCATTCTACCTCTTCCTATCACTAATAACTGCCCTAACATGCATTCTAATATTATCCTCCTTTCAGTCGGTACTGAAGCCGTTTGGAAGTCGCACAAGAGGAAATCGCTTACCGGCAGCTGCAAATATTTATCCTAAGATTTGATTTCTAAACTTTAACCACCACGCAGTAATTCTAATAGATAAGTTTCGGCAGTCTGATTTGCTTCCTTCTTCATGTAAAATTTATTGGGGAACATACTCAGTTGGGTCCGACAGACAGAGTTGTTCTCTATCACCATGTTAGTGAAGTACATGTATATGGGTCTAGGATTCATTGGCGCAACCAAGGGGGGGGGGTGCTACAGAACTACAGGTCTCCCTCAGAGCGAAATCTAAGAATCACAGATTTTGCAGACACGATGACATCGAAGTTTTTACGTGATTCACGCTTCAGCCTGAATCCGCCACTGAACTCCGCCGCTGACCAGTACATTGGAATATTGAAAAGTAAAATGAAAATTACAAATATCTAAACTTTTTTACTTTGTTCTAATTTTCCCTGTAAACTAATTGGACATCGGGTCGGAGATTTTGACATGATTGTAATAACATTATTTTTAAAATCAAATTATATTTAGTCCCCCCTCCCCCAACAAAGAAATATTCTGGGCGGGCGTACTCTAGGCTTAAGTGTTTTAACTATAGACAAGAAGACCTACTATACAAACACCGTCAAAATAAATCTAATCCAGAAAAATAATTCCAAAATTAGAAAACGGGAAGTAAATCAAGGATAAGCCCCGAAAATGCAGGCATTCTCTACGGAGACAAACGGAGACCACAAATACAATACACTCAGGAGAACAGCCACGAAGATCGTACCGGATACTACCGCAAGTTTTTTGATAAGACGATCTGCGTAAATAGCACATTTCTGTTACCTGGAAGCCGGTATCACAGGTTACTGAAGTGCCGATGAGCAGGAAACTCCAGATTGCTCTACCTCCGTGGTTCGGAGATGGAATCCGACGCCCCAGATCCGCTACAGTGATGCGTCGTGTAATTACTCAGGGAATGACTCACTACCAGACGTCGTCTCTTTGCTCTTCACCATCAAAATAAGTTAAATTACTGATTATTTTCAAAAATGTAATGAAGAATTGAAAATTAAAGGGGATGAATGCAAGTAGTACGAGGGCTCTAACAGACAACACCCGCTTTCTGACGATATATTTACAAACGTATTAACATCATTGCAGTGATGGTAACAGACGTTCCGCGTGTAAGGAAAGCCACTGTCTTGCCATTTACAAACACACTGACTGCTGGCGACTTCAGTTTGTACACACACACACCTTACATCACACGAGAAGAACACGAACTCTCTGTACGGTTAGACTAGCACACCCGACACACCAACATGTCGCACCGCGATGCGAATGTCTACAACCTGAGAAACCGTGACTGCCTGCCGCGGTGGTCGTATCCCGAACTAAAGTTGGCTGGGGCCTGCGTCGGTCCAGTCGCCAAGCGTCGTGCGCGCATGGACACTGGCTCCTGCAAACTAACCGGATCACACCGTACTACCCGTTCAAAAAACATTCACTGACAAACCAACCCTATGCACTAGGACACAATATTTATTTATCCGTCATGTTCATGCATCTTGAGTAATTATTAAAGTTTGTTTTTTAATTCAGGCAAAATATAAATACTGCCGTCGGTTATTATGTGACGCCGTGTGGCCTCGTAAAAGACACAAAGATTTCGACAGAATTTTCTGCATCCATGTTCAAGGTATAGAACATCTCTACCAGTCTACATGGCATCATGACCCAAATACTGTAACCTACATCTTCAACACGGCGAGAATCTCAGATCTCACACATCTTATTGTGATATACATTGGCTCAACCTAAACATAGATAGTTACAATATAATTAAATTACATTACATAAATTTGTTGTTAAATTATACAAATACAAATCTGCGGGCCCGGTAGCTCAGTCGGTATAGCGACTAAGGGCTGGACGGTCCGGAATCGAATCCCGGTGGGGACGAGATTTTCCGCCCATCCAGACCGGCCCTGGGGTCCACCCAGCCTCCCGTAAAATGGGTACCGGGTCTTTCCCGGGGGTAAAGTGCGGCCGGGGCGTGCTGCTGACCACTCACCCCCTTCTAGTGCCGCGGTCATGGAAGAGTAGAGCTATATCTCTACCCACCCTCTGGACCACACCGGGCCTGTAACGGGAGCTCTTTACCTTTACCTTTATATAAATACAAATCTATAAACAAACACGTAAAATATGCATACACAGAATCACTTGCTATGACTTTATCACAATAACGCAGCATCTGTCAGGAGTAGTTATTTTCCTTACACTAAGCACGTAACCGTCAGCAACCACGCGCTACTCCACGGTCGCTCCCATCGATCATTTGTTCCGTTATTTGAAACGCCCGTTAAAATGGTGCACGCGGTGGCGCAGTTGGTTGATGCACCGCGCTACAAGCCGTAAGGTCGTGGGTTCGATTCCCGGTGGTGTCACTGGAATTTTTCATTGGCATAACCCTACCGGCCGAACTATGGCCCTGCGATCGAAATTAGTACCAGGAATACTTCCTCGGAGGGTAAAGGCGGCCGGTGCGTAGGGCTGACAACATTACCACCTTAATGTGCTGATTTTCTTGAAATCTGGGAACCTCAGCTTAGAATCCTCAGGGCCTGTCCACCAGGCCTGAACCGTGATTACTTTACCTTTACTTTTAATATAACCCACCGCAGTGCTAGCATCCGGTTGTGCTCGATGCTCAACTGTTTCTTCATCCTCAGTTACCTTACACGCCATTCAGTCGATTTTCAACTGTTTTTGACACCAGCGCGTACCGCACAGAGAACACGGAAACTCGCTACGGTGTACTAAAACAATACACGTCAGCACAACTATGTTATTGTATATGAGGCTACATGTTTCGACCTTTTTAAACGGTCATCTCCATGCCTTCTAACAGACTGAGTCAACAGGTGCTGTGTGCATGTTGGGATCACAATATATTTACATCGATAAAACACACAAAATCAGGCATGTCCTTCAACTGACCTGCCTGATTTTAGTATATTCCTAGCACATCGCGATGTCTTGCATCAAATTCGCTAGGGTGTGACACAGACCAAGGCAGACAGTAACTCCAAAGTTAAGGCCGTTTTTTACGAAGTGAATAAGCCTTATGCTGAGCGCTAGTCAGCAAGTGGTCTAGTGCCAGCCATAAACCGCCTGTGAGTTTTTCCTTAGGAGTCCAGTAAAATGTGAATTCGTAAAAATCAGCTCAGTGATATGCTTTCTGAAGGGCGTCGATAAATTTCCACCCTTCTCCGCTTCTCTTTTCGGAATTGTGTGTAATTCGGTATAGAAGATCTCGAATTTACAACGCTTAGAATTTATGACTTTTGTAGGAATCCGCGAGAAGAAAGCCATTCTTTACGTAGCAACGTCAATGAATTGCGACTCGTGCCTTCCAAATTTGCTGTCCGATTTGTGAGGCATATGCAAAAAATGTTCCTCGCCATTTGTCAGTATCGTAGACATAGACGTGAGGCAAACCATACTCTCTAGCGGGCGTAAATGAAATCACATTTAGACGCCCCGAATCGCGAAACCTTGCTTTTTAAGTAAGTGCTGTCCCGCGGCTGTGCTGAATGAAATATTAGGGCTGAACAATAAGCCTAAAGCTGCGGTGCATTCGGTACAGTAAGCTGACGGGGCATAAGAAGAAGAAGAAGAAGAAGAGGAAGGAGAAGGAGAAGAGGGAGAAGGAGGAGAAGGAGAAGGAGAAGAGGGAGAAGAAGGAGAAGGAGAAGCGGGAGAAGAAGAAGGAGAAGAACGATGAGGAGTAGGAGGAGGAGGAGCAGGAGGAGAAGGAGAAGAGGGAGAAGGAGAAGGAGAAGCGGGAGAAGAAGGATGAGAAGGAGAAGAACGAGGAAGAGTAGGAGGAGGAGGAGAAGAAGAAGAAGAAGAAGAAGTGCTGTCCTGGCAAAGTGCGTGCGCCACCTCACGGAGTGCCCCGTTTGTAGCCTTGTTAACTGTAATATTCGTTACGTCATTATAACTCGGTCCAGTCTTCAATATTGTTCTGCAGTACCCAAAATTATTCCTGCTCCGCATTATAAATTGGTACAATAAATTGGTACAACTGTCGGAGGGGGGCCGCGGTGGCACAGTGTTTAAGGTGATGTGCTACAAATCAGAAGGTCCCTGGTTCGATTCCAGCTGGTGTCAGTGGATTTTTTTATTGACATAAAATTCTTCAGATCGCACTATGGCCCTGGGTTCGACTCAGCCTCTAACAGAAACGAGTAAAGGTAAAGTGATCGCGTTAGAGGCCCGGTGTGGCCCAGAGGGTGGGTATAGCTCTACTCTTCCATGACCGCGGCACTAGAAGGGGGTGAGTGGTCAGCAGCACGCCCCGACCGCACTTTACCCCCGGGAAAGATCCGGTATCCATTTTACAGGAGGCTGGGTGGGCCCCAGGGCCGATCTGAACTGGCGGAAGACCTCGTCCCCACCGGGATTCGATCCCGGACCGTCCAGCCCGTAGTCAGTCGGTATACCGACTGAGCTACCGTGCCCACAACAGAAATGAGTACCAGGGGTATTTCCTGGGGATAAAGGCGGCCGGTGCATAAGGCTGACAACCTACAACCATCCTGTGCCGTTGTCACGTAATATGGGAACCGTAACTTCCTGGAACCCTCTGGACCTGTCCAGGCCTGTAATGGGACTGCTTTACCTTTAGAACTGGCGGAGAGGCCAATTACACTCACATTCTGCTCAGCCTCTCGGAACAAATGAGCGGATCGTGCACCAAATTGTATCCTTTCTTCCATAACCTCCGCAATCCGTCACTCGCCAAGCATTCAAAGCCTAACGGTTACTTTATATACCACCAGGTTTAACCATAACAAATTCTATGTATTGCCCACACACACGTGTTTAGTGTCAATCTCACAACAAACCACCATTATTTCCCTATACAGCATTAACTGGTTGGCTTTCATAACTGAGAAGGAGAGTGTTTACCGCGCGGTACGGAATAAATCTTTTAAATATAGCTCAGCTTATTTTCTTCTTTATAGTTCTAATCATCACGCAATTCGACGATACTGACGCACTGAGAAACGGACGGCGTTCTTCAATGTGGGTTAAATACACGCACGTCAACACAAAAATCTACACAGTACGACTCCTGACCATTGTTTTGGACGCTGCCCGCTGTCATCAGGATTTTACGCCTCAATGTCTCAAAAACTGGATTACTTTTCGTCTGCAGGTGTGAAAGTTGCGAGGATCATATCCTGGCGGTCCCGTTTGAAACAACTAGTCTCTTCTGGCCGGAAGTGGAAAAACAGGCCCATTTTCCGGAACGTTGTCTTATAAATCACAAAGCCCATCTCTGTACCATGTAATCTCGGCACCAAAATGTGTAAAATGGTTTCTAATTCGTTTATGGTTTATTTCAACACATTACCAACAGCGCAGACTACGATATTTCCTGCCTTATGATATACTAGAAGTGATAAAACGCAACCCCTGATTAGCAAAGTTATTTTTGCGGATTTAATAGGCTATGTGTATCCGGTGTTAAGAGGCAGGTTGATTTTCGGGACATCCTATAAGGCGGGAAATGGGCTATGCAGCATGAAGTGAGAAGGGCGAAACAAGGAATAACGAATCACTTTTTATCTCACCAACGTATGCACTTGTAAATCGATCAATATCAATGCTAACACATTAAAACATTAAAAGATAAAACATTATGATATTAAAATTCCAAAATGTTTCGGTTTTTTTATAAAACCATCATCAGGGAGCAAGTTCGTACCTAATAAAGTTACTTGCTCACTGATGATGGTTTTATTAAAAAAAACCGAAACATTTTGGAGTTTTAATATCATAATGTTTTATCTTTTAATGTTTTTAATGTGTTAGCATTGATATTGATCGATTTACAAGTGCATACGTTGGTGAAATAAAAAGTGAATCTAAGTCAAATGCACGGTGCAACAATGAAAGGAATAACGAATTCCAAAGCCGTACGAAAAAAAAAGCGATCATGGTTCAATTTAAGGTGGAGTTCCGAAATTTGCCTAGAGGGTTTGACAAAAAGCACAAAAAGGCCAATCAGAACAGCCGAACTCTTGAAGTTCCTGGATGCTAACAATTACACCGTGCTGTGGAGTGGCATCTTAAAGACAGTCAACTCAGATCTACGTACAAATTAAAGTATGTTTTCAGGAACTTTGAGATAAGTCATGTGTTAGTCTAATTAACTAAGTGGAATTATGTACAAGTCATATGGTCAGAACGAAACTACGTTGTCACATAGAGTAGTACATAGGTTGTACATGTTTCGGCCCTGGGCATTGATATAGAACATACACCGCATTGTATTTTGCGAAGAGAAACATAGTCTAGCTTGAAAGAACATTATTTTACTTAAATGCCACACTAGGACTAGAAGATTAATACTATGGTTAATACCTTAGAATTAGTATTAGTGTTTTAGAAAATTAGTTTAAAGCTTGTAAGAAATCTGTAGCTCCTGTATGTTCGCCTAAGTCTACGTAAGCTACAGTTGGTTCGAAAACACAGTCGTAGTAAGACACCTACTTACAATACGCATATTTCAACACTTCTCTAAAACATTACAAGGCCCCCCCCCCCTCCAATATTGTAAGACGAAATCCCGTTCCCCACAGAAAAAAAAAACTCCAACGCTTATTTTATAGCTGATTGATAAGTTGTGAACAACCTGAAGATGGCCAATACCCAGGGCCGAAACATGTAGTTGTATAACTTATGTACTATTCTTATGTGAAAATACAGCTGTGTTCTGACCTCGTGGCTTATACATAATTCGATTTAGTTATGTTATTAGGAGTTTGCTTTTCATTAGACGCTGTCGTCTTCGAGTTATAGAGTCGGGCAGAACGTTCTGAAATTGGAGTCAGTGTGTTCCCCAGGCGCACCTGCAACCGCCTACCAGATGCCAAGACGTCATAAACCAGAAGACCGCGATGGTTCTTCACCGACGAAAAGCCTCCAATTCAGGCACGCATTCATTCACTAAGGCAATGAACTTACTTACTCCATGGAGCAGAGTCCTCCTTGAAAAGCCAACCGATTTGCAGCTAGTCAAGAGATTCGCCGCGTTTTATGGAACCCGAATGTTCATTACCGCATTAACAAGTGTCCGCCAACTGTCCGTATCCCGAGACAGTTCGATCCAGTCCATACTCCCACATCTCACTTCCTGAAGATGCATCTTAATATTACCCTCCCATCTACGCCTGGGTCTCCCCGGTGGTCTCTTTCCCTCAGGTTTCCCTACCAAAACCCTGTACACGCATCTCCCTTCCCCACAGTAAGGCAATGAAAAACTCCGTGGCCTTAGTCCGCACGCGAACTATACCGACAGAGCGGCCGCCGCCGGTCGGCGAAGTTAGTGCCAACTTTTGCGGATAGAGAGGTGTCACGTGGTCAGCGCAACGGGTCCCC